>Ga0181604_10000956_pt1 | contig 26217 bp, 25 predicted proteins | sample 041ome_12_FD_148663 | JGI IMG/M metagenome (GOLD analysis project Ga0181604, IMG submission 148663) | Coastal salt marsh microbial communities from the Groves Creek Marsh, Skidaway Island, Georgia - 041410US metaG (spades assembly) | ecosystem: Environmental > Aquatic > Marine > Intertidal zone...
TAATTTATCAGTAAGGTCCTCATTTCTTAGATAGAGTTCGAAAGCTAATTGGGATGATATTACACCTTCTGATGCTAACTGCGATGAAATATCAGATGCTGAAGCACCTGATTCGATACTTATTTGAATAATTTCAATCGTTGATGAATTAACATTGCTGGAAGTATCAACCTTCTCAACAGAACTAGCCAAATTATTAGTTAATGAAGTAGCAATAAAAATTAAAAGAGTAGTAAATAACAACATGAAGAATGTTCTATTTTTTATGTAAAACTTATACATTTGATAAATAGGTTTCTAAAATTTCTAAGGCTGAAATATCATCAATTCGTTCCTTATTTGATTTTGTTACAACTGATGAAGTCATTCTTTCATCTACCTTTATAACGTCTATGTCTAATTTATTTAATAATATGTTCTTGATAAATTCATCAGTCAATCCACTCATTCGAGTTGGGTTGTTGTTAAGTCCGATTGGATACCCTATAGCAACTTTAGATATCGAATATTCGCTTACTACATTTTTTAACACTTCTATAAGATCACTTTTTTTGGTATCAACAATTTTAAGGGCAAATTTAGTATTTGATTTAGTAACATATACAGCTAAACCTAAGTACCTTTCACCGTAATCAATAGAAAGTATGTTCATGTTAAAGTAATTCTAAAAGTGATTTCTCAATAAATGATAACGCTTCTTTTGTATCAAAAGATTTTGGTCCACCGCCAATTGAAAGTTTAGGATCTTTTGAAGCTCCTCCCCCATAGAGTTGAGAGGCATCACCGACAATTTTAGATATATCCAAATCTATTTTTTTACTTACGGCACCTACTATTCCTGTCTTTACTCCAATTTTCGATAATAATATTACGATATCTACGCTCTCTGTTGAAATTGCCTCAAGTGCTAAATCTTTTAAATCATTGTTACTATCTAAAGAAACTTCACCAATGTATAATTTATTATTTTTAACAATTTCAGGAGTTTCAGCAATTTTTTTAGCCAAAGTATTTATTTCCATACTCTTTAGTTGGCTAAGTTTTGATGTTAACTCTTCATAATTTTCTAAAAAGGAATTAAGTTTTTTAGGTACTTCATCTACCGATGTTTTGAGTATCTTGCTTACATCCTGATAAGATTTATATGCAACGGATAGAAAATTATATGCTTCTACACCTGATAGCATTTCAACTCTTCTTAAATTAGATCCAATAGATGATTCAGAGGTTAATACAATTAACCCAACATCATTAGATTTGTCTACATGTGTTCCTCCACATAGTTCTTTACTAAAATTACCTATAGAGACAACTCTGACATCGTCATCGTATTTATCACCAAAAAAGGCTAATGCACCCTCATCTTTTGCTTTGTCTATGTTCATAACATCAGTTCTAATGATTAGGTCATTGAAAACTTGACTATTCGTTTCGTTAAAAATTAAATCAATTTCTTCCTGCTTAACTTTACTTGTATGGCTGAAGTCAAATCTAAATTTTCCAGGTGCTACATGAGACCCTGCTTGTGCAACATGTGAGCCTAGAATATTTCTTAAGGAAGCGTGAACCATATGTGCAGCTGTATGGCTTTTAGAAACAGCATTTCTAAAACTAGTATCAACTAGTTGTGTTACAGTGTCACCGATATTAAAATTTGTATCCAATGTTACTAGTCCTGTAGCGCCAGAACTAGTCTGAATCAAATCGGTAATTTTATACTCAATTTCATCTTTAATTAAAATGCCTTCATCAGATACCTGTCCTCCTGCTTCATAGTAAAAAGGTGTTTCATTAAAAAATAATATCTGTTTATCTCCAGTAGTATGAATATCTTGAATTTCTGCGTTAACTTCTAATTTTTCATATCCAATAAAAGTATTTGGATCTGTATCGAATTCAATTTGAGCTTTAATTGAACGAGATTGGTTAGATTTTGTTTTGTGTTCTTCAAAGTATTGTTTAAATTCTTCTTCGTCGATATGAATATTATTTTCTACAGCTATCTCATTTGTTAGTTCAAAAGGAAATCCATATGTTTCAAACAAGTAAAATGCATCCTTAGAGGTAAGGTTGTTTTTTACGGAAAGAATTGAATTAATTTCAACTAAACCTTTAGTAAGAGTTTTTTGGAATAATTCTTGTTCCAATGTGTACAATTTAATTATTTTATCGGTATTTTTAGTTAAATCTGGGTATGACTCTTGGTACAGACTTATCACTTCTTTTATTAGGTAGTCCATAGTATCTATATCATCTTTTAGCTGGTTGTATGCACGTATACATCTTCTAATTAACCGTCTTAAAATGTATCCCCTACCTTCATTTGTTGGAACAACACCATCTGAAATCATAAATGTTGCAGCTTTAATATGATCTAATATAACCTTTTCATATTTATCATTTCTTGTATCAATATTTTTGATTAGCTTATTGTGAAGACTTTCAAACAAATCGGTTTGAAAGAGGTGATCTTTTTCTTGAAGAATCATTGCAATACGTTCAAGCCCCATACCAGTATCTATATTTTTAGTTGGTAGCTCACCTATTACTTCATATGGATTGTCTTGGATTGAGTCGGTAAAAACAAGGTTCCAAACTTCTATAAACCTATCTTCCCCACCACCTATTGGTCCCCCATCCTTTCCATATTCTGGTCCTCTATCAATAAAAATTTCTGAACTTGGACCGCAAGGACCAGGTATATTCATATGCCAAAAATTATCTTTATCTCCTTTTTGAATCCTTGCTTCTGGCACGCCAATGTCATCTCTCCATATAGCTAGTGCCTCATCATCATTTTTATACACAGTGAACCATAGCTTATCTTTATCAACACCAAGAATGTTTGTAATAAATTCATAAGAATAAGAAATTGCTTCTTTTTTAAAATAAGAACCAACACTAAAATTTCCAAGCATTTCAAAAAAAGAGAGGTGTCTGTCTGTTTCTCCAATTATATCTATATCTATTGTCCTGATACATTTTTGTGCTGATACCATATTTTTATTTTCGGGATCTTTATTTCCTGAAAAATAATCTTTTAGAGGTACCATTCCTGCAGCAGTAAACAGGAGAGATTCATCATGTGGAATTAAAGACGCAGACGGCAAGATTTTATGATTTTTCTCTTCAAAAAACTTTAAAAATTCAGTTCTTATTTGATTACTTTTCATCACTAATATACCTTAGGTTATAGTCTGTTAGATCGTGTTCATTAATAGCAGTAGGCGCATCTGTGAGAGGATCCATTCCAGATTGTGTTTTAGGAAATGGTATAACATCGCGTATAGATGGCTGTTTTAGTATCTCAGCAACTAATCTATCAATTCCAATAGCAAAACCTGCATGTTGTGGAGTACCGTATGAAAGTGCTTCTATAAACCATCCAAACCTATTTTCAATCTCTTCAGCAGAAAGTCCCCATTTTTCGAGAACTAATCTTTGTAAATCTGGAGAATTTATCCTCTGTGAACCCGAACCAAGTTCAACACCATTTAAAACTAAATCATAGTGTAAAGCAATAGACTTATCCGGATTATTTTTAAATACATCAATATCTTTCGGTGCTGTGAAGGGATGGTGAGATGGTTGCAACACTCCATCTTCAATTTCAAAAAAAGGAAAATCTTCTACCCAAATAAAATTAGGTAATTCAGAATTTTCAATGATAAACACATCTCGTCGAAGAATATCCATGAACTTACAGATTTCATTGAATTCACCAGACTGAAATAACAAAATTCCATCCCCCTTCGAGAGTATGTATTCTCTTTCAGGTTGTGTTAAAAATTTGACTAATGGACCTGAAAGTTCTTCATCAAGTATTTTGAACCATCCAAGACCATTTGAACCTGCATCCTTTAGTAATTGATCAAGCCTATCAATATCCTTCCTTGATAGTGTTTTATCAGTGTGTAGAGAGAGAACATTTCCATTATTCCGTATAGATTCTTGAATGAATTTGATCTCTGTATTTTCAAAGGCTTCAGTGTCGTCAGTTATTGTTTCTTTAATTCTAAGATCAGGTTTATCTGTTCCATAGAGTGCCATTGAGTCAGCGTAAGTTATGGATTTAAAAGGAGTATTTATTTTAATATCAAAGGCTTCGTCAAAGATATGCTTAACAATATTTTCAATATTTTCTTTTACTATATCTGGATTCGCATTAGAAAATTCCAAATCGAGTTGCGTAAACTCTGGTTGTCTATCTTTTCTTGAATCTTCATCTCTGTAACATTTAGCAATTTGATAGTAATTAGGAAAGCCAGACATCATGAAGAGTTGCTTATACATTTGCGGCGACTGAGGAAGAGCGTAAAACGAACCAGGTGATTTACGTGACGGAACAAGAAAGTCTTTTGCACCTTCAGGAGTTGATTTAATTAATGTAGGAGTATCTATTTCATCAATTTTTAAAGAATTCATAATATTTCTTATACTTTTGAAAGTTTTGGATCTTGCTAAAATATTTTGTTTCATCTCATTTCGTCTTAAGTCTAAATATCTGTATTTAAGACGTATACTTTCATCAGTTTCAATTCCATCTTCTATCTGAAAAGGGAGAGTCTTACTTTGACTTATAACTATTATTTTGCTGACTTCAACTTCAAAATCTCCTAATGCAACTTTTTTATTGATTAAACCTTCATCTCTTTTTTTTAGAACCCCTGATACTTCAATGTAAAATTCATTTTTTAGATTTACTTGAACTGAGGAGTCTTTATCAAAAACTAATTGTATTGATGAATCAAAATCACGTAAATCAACAAAAGTCAACCCCCCATGATCGCGGACATTATCAACCCACCCATATAGATTGGTAATGTCTGCCTGATCTTTAAGTTGTACAATTTCTCTAATTTGCAATTAACACCTCTATGTCAAAATCTATTGTTTTGTTATTTTCTAAGTCTTTAATTGTATCTTCATCTGTGTTAATAACATACTTAGCACTGGAGTTTTTAGCGAGTTTGAATTGAGCGTTTAATTTAGACAGTCGCGGTGGTTTGTAGTAACTTAGGTTTTTTTCATCTAGAAATTTAGAATATTCAGTGACTTTATTAATGTTTGTACCTATAAGAAAAATATCTATGTTTTGATTCACCTCATCTAGGATATTTAAAATTCTTTCTATACCAAATGCAACTCCTACCCCTTCAAAACTTCCTATATTTAAAATTTGTGATAGTTGGTCATATCTACCTCCTCCTCCAATAACAACTCCATTATTTGCTATAAATTCAAATGTTAAATCATTGTAATAATCAAGTCCTCGTACAAGTTTTGGATTTTCAATAAATGAAATTGAGTTATCTTTTAGAAGAGTCTTTAATTCTTCATATTTAGCATTTGATTCGGAATTAATATATTCTAGTATCTCTGGAGCATCGTCAATAATTAATTTGTCTATATCATTATTTGAATCAAGAATTCTTAATGTATTTAATTCGATCTTCTCCCTACTTTCAGTTGATAGCTTATCTTTATTAATTGTGAAATATTTGATAAGGTCCTTCGAATAATTTGTACGATCTTGGAGTGAGCCAATAGTGTTAATTTGTAAAACAAATTCGATATTTAAACTTTTAAGAAATCGAATTGAATCAGTAATTATTTGAAAGTCAGAGTACGCATCTAGTTTACCAATTATTTCAACTCCACCCTGAGTAAATTCCCTATACCTATTTTGTTGGGGATTTTCATACCTAAACATTTGACCAAAATATGCATATTGTTTAGTCAACCCTTTGTTGTATTGTGAATGATATCTTGCAATACTAGATGTCCCTTCTGGCCTAAGAACCAGAGAGCGTCCACCTTTATCCTCGAATTGGTACATTTGTTTTGAAACTATTTCTGAATTTTCTCCTATAGATTTTTGAAAAAGTTCAGTATATTCAATGTGAGGCGTTTGTAAAAATGAGTAACCATAGTCAACAAAAGAGGCATAAAATAATTTCTGAATGTGTAAAAATCTTAAAGCATCACCATTAGCTATATTTTGAGTGCCTTTAACTTGTTCAATCATAAATATGTTCCTTTACAAAGATATTGTTCTTACTAATATTACTAACTTTTTCAGAAGGACCATGGCCTGGCAGTATTTCATAATCCGGTTTAAAGAGTGTGTAAACATTTTTTATAGAATTTATCATATCTCTGTGATTACCTGTAGATAAATCAGTTCTACCTATCCCTTCTTTGAAGATAAAATCTCCAGTAAAGATGAGGCCTAGATCTGTAAACTCAAATGAAGTACTTCCTTCAGTGTGACCTGGATTATGATAAATTTTAATAAAATCTAAGCCACTATTGTTAACTTCTTTTATTTCTCCATTAAAGCTTTCTGAAGTTAGTTTATTATTTGTGAACATAGATAACTGTTCTTGCGGATTTCTTGCTAAAAACTCATCATCAAGATTCATATGTATAGGGCCATTAAAACTATTCATTCCTAATGCATGATCGAAATGCCCGTGAGTGACCAGTGCACCACCAATAGTTAAATTATGTTGTTTAACATACTTTAATGGCTCTTCTAAATCTGGTGGAAGGTCTATAAAAAAACAAACATCGTCATTAAAAGGTCTAAGAATATAACAATTCGAGGTTGTAAAACTAGTAAATCTGTATATTTCAGAGTTCATTTTTTACCTGGAAAAATTCTAGAAGCTTCAAACACATTTTCAATATTTTTTGCATCTTTTATTATTTCATCTAATTGATTATTATCACTAATTTCAACTTGAAAAACTAAGCTTACAATTCGTTTACTACTTGTTACTGATTTTGCTACCAGTATGTTACCCCCATTATCTGAAATTGCTATGGTTGCATCTCTTAGTAGATATGGACGATCTATAGCTTCAATTTCTAACCAGATTATGCTACCTGTATGCGTATTGAAACCCCAGGTTACGTCTATTATCCTCTCTCCTTTGGTGCTGTCTATTTGTATGTTCATACAATCAGATCTATGCACAGATATGCCATTTGAGATAGTTACAAATCCTAATATGTCATCACCTGGAACTGGGACACAACATTTTGCCATTCTGACTTGTATATCGTCGTAACCTTCAACAATAATAAGTTCTGAACTTTCTGAATCTTTTACCTCAGGTGTAAATATGTCCTCATCGTCTGTAATTTCCTCTGGGAAAACATATTTACGTATTTTGCTTCCGATATTGTTAATTTTAAGATTTCCATTCCCAAGTTTTTGATAAAACATTTCGTAATTTGGCAGTGAGGTTACCTTTAAAAGATTTTTTAAAATCTCTTCTTTTGTTGAGAAATTTAAAACGTCACTATTTTCATCTAACCAAAGATTTAGTAATTGCTTGCCTTTTTGGATATCTTCATCCTTCATTTGTTTTTGATACCATTGTTTAATTTTTGAACGGGCTCTTGACGTTTTAACGATATTTAACCAATCTCGGCTAGGACCTTTACTAGAGTCGTTAGTAGTTAATACTTCAACAATATCACCAGTCTTAATACTGTTGCTTAAATTAGATAACTTACCATTAACCTTCGCACCAATCATTTTTTCACCTACTTCTGTATGAACCGCGAACGCAAAATCCACAGCTGTCGAGCCAGAAGGTAGCGTTACGACATCCCCATTCGGTGTTAAACAAAATATCTCATCTTCATACAGATCTAACTTCATGTGTTGTAGAAATTCGTTAGGGTCTGGATATTCAACTGAAATATTATTAAGTTCATTAGTCCATTCTGTTAAATCATTTGATGGTTTTTCTTTATATTTCCAATGAGCAGCTACTCCAAATTCAGCTCTATAGTGCATTTCTCTTGTTCTTATCTGAATTTCAACTTTATTTCCATCAGGAGTTAGGACTGTTGTGTGCAAGCTTTGATATAGATTGAATTTAGGCATTGAGATGAAATCTTTAAACCTACCCAGGACAGGTTGAAAATTCGCATGTACAAGACCTAAAATAGAATAACAATTTTTAACGTCATCAGTGATGATTCGGACTCCTATTAAATCATTAATTTCATGAAATGATAATCCACTATTTATTATTTTTTTATATATTGAATAATTATGCTTAGGTCTGCCAACTACATCAGCTGATATTGAATTATCACCAAGTAGTTTGGAAATTATTTTTGTTGTTTTACTAATTTCAGCATTTCTATGTGGCGAGGTTTTTTCAATAAGATTTTCAATTTCAATATTTTGTTTCTTAAACAATATTTCAAAAGAAGTATCTTCAAGAGTATGTTTAATATTTTGTAATCCTAATCGATGTGCCAGAGGAGCATATACATACAGTGTTTCATTAGCAATTTTCTCCTGTTTCCAATCATTTAAATACTCTAATGTTTCAATGTTATGTAACCTGTCAGCCAGTTTCAGTATTAAAACCCTAATATCTTTTGACATAGCTACCACCATTTTTCTTATAGCATCAGCTTTAGCCTCTTCTTTAGTATTGTATTTAATACGGTCTAACTTAGTTACACCATCAACGATGTTTGCAACATCTTCACCAAAAGCATTATTGATATCCTCATAAGTTATATCTGTATCTTCAATTAAATCGTGCAATAACGCTGCTGTGATAGTTTCAATATCCATGCTTAGATCTGATAAATATAGAGCAACGCTCAATGGATGTGTGATGTATGGCTCTCCAGACTTTCTTTTCTGTGAAATGTGACCAGTCGATGCCATTTCGAATGCAGAATTTATAGTCTCTAAATCTTTTTCAGTGTACCTAGACCTAAGCTCGTTTATTAAGTTATCTACACTACTAGTCTTTACCTTTTCAGCCATATCTATATGGTAGTAAAGAATCTAATTATTAATTATCTTTGATAAAAATGGTACTGTTACAAAAATTGAACTGTAGGTACCAGAAAGAATACCTATAAAAAGAGGGAGAGCAAAGTCTGTCAAAGTACCTGATAAACCAAGGTAGTTACCTAGAAATAAGATAGATGCAATAGGTATTGCTGAGGTTATTGAGGTGTTAAGACTTCTCATCAAGACCTCATTAAAAGTTTTGTTAAGAGATTCAACAGACAAGTATGAAAATTTAGAAGTTTTTATTGAATCTTTTAATTTATCAAAAAGAATAACCGTATCATAAAGTGAATACCCTAAGATTGTTAACAACGCAATAACAGTTGATGGAGTTATTTCCAATCCAAGTAAAACATATATACAAAAAACTAGTAATAAATCATGGGTTAAAGCTACTAATGCTATGAGTGAATATTTAAATTCGTATCTATAAGAGATTAATAAAACTACTAAAGATAAGAAGATAATCAGTGCTTGAAGACCTTTTTCAGTTATCTCTTCACCAAATGTAGGGCCAACTCGTTGAAAGTCAATTTCTTCGTCTGGAACTTCAAACTTATTAGATAGGTAAAATAAAAATTCTGTTTCTTTCTCTTGAGTATTTTCAGTAGCGCGAAAGATAATAGAGTTAGAATTATCAAAAGTTTGGTACCTAGAGACATCTAATAAATTACTATTCATCACTTCTTCAATATCAGTGTCAGTGTATTCTGCATCTAGTTGATAAGTAGTACCTCCCGTAAAGTCAACAGATAAATTAACATTGAGTACACCGAGTAAAGATAACGTGATAACTGAGACGAAGAGAATAACTTCTACTATAAAGAACTTGTAAAAAGTCTTACCAACATTAATAAAGTTAACTTCAGTAGTTCCAAGAAATAAACGCTTAATCATTTTGTAGATCCTTTTCTTTAATTGGAAAATAAAATCTAACATTATTAGACAAGCCACTAACAAGTGGAACAAAGTTTCTTGTATATAGCCTTGTGAATATTAAATCAAAAACTGTTGCTACACCAAGTGCTAACGCAAAACCACGTATAGGACCAATCGCTAATATATATAATAACAATGCTGCTGATAGCGAAACAAAATCTGCTGTTAAAATCGTTCGCCAAGCATCAGTTGCTGCTTTGTCTGCTGCAAATTGAAATGATCTACCTATTTTGATCTCATCCTTAAATTTCTCAAAAGTGACGATATATGAGTCTGCTGCTAGGCCAATAGAAACAATAATCCCTGCAATTCCAGATAGAGTTAAAGTAAAACCTTGATATTGGCCTAGAAGAGTGATCACTGAATAAAACAACAAACCAAAGGAAGTTAAACCAATAATCGCTACTAGGCCTAGTGACCGATAATAAAGAATCAAGTAAAGAGATACAATTATAAGACCTATAAGACCTGCTTGTAAACCAAGGTTTAAAGTGTCTTCTCCTAAAGTTGCCGAAACTTTTTCAATAGAAGATCTCTCAAAAGAAACTGGTAAAGCACCATATCTAAGGATGATTGCTAAGTTATTTGCTGCCTCTCCCCCGTCTGCATTACCCATTGATATTGCGGCAGTCCCACCAGTTATACCAACTGTTGGGTCAACATCAAAGGCTATACCTGGTGCAGAAACAACTTCACCATCCAGAACAATTGCCAATTTACGCTGTTCACCATTTTCATTGGCTAATTTCTTAGTTAAATCTGTAAACAAAGATGCTGACTCATCTTTAAATTCTAAAGATACAATCCACTCATTCTCAGGAAAAACAGCAATTGCATCAGCAATATCGTTACCAGTAAGTTCGGCAGGACCAAGTCTATATATCACGGGATATCCTGAGTTAACCGACAAAATGTATGATTCAAATTCTGGATTATCTGCAATAGAAACACCAATTACTTCATCAACACCTGTAATTCCTTCTTTTACCACAGTTGTTACATCTTCAGGATCATCAGGATTAACAATTAAATCTAAAGCTGGTGAATATCCTGTATTTAAAGATGAATCTAAAACAGGTCTAAATGTTAAGAGACCCGTAGTACCTAAAGCTTCTATTGCCTTTTCTTGATCTGTTACACCTGGTAGTTGTACAAGAACCGAATTTTCTCCACTTATTGCTATTTCTGGCTCTTGAACATCTCCAAAGGCTTCAATTCTAGTTCTCATTATTTCCACAGCTTGTTCAATTAATTCTTGTTCTGTTCCTTCATCAGCTGTAAGTATCACGGAAATTCCACCCTGCAAGTCAAGCCCAAGCTTAGGTGATAATTCTTGAACATAGACTAATGCAAAAAGTGATATCGAAATTACTGGTAAAAAAAGGATTTTGAAGATTTTTTTCACACCACACCAAAAATTTTGGACTTATCGATAACTGCTTCGCCTTTTTTTAACACTAAGGTGACGGTTTTTTCATCTACAGCTACTATTCGCCCGTGAATACCTGAGTCAGTAATAACATTATTTCCTATTTTTAATTCTTTTAGCATTTCTGTATGTCTTTTATTTCTTCTTCTTTGAGGAACCCAAAGAATTGTATAGAAAACAACTAATACAATTATTAATGGTAAAACACTTAATAACTCATTCATATGTATCTCTTCCTAAAATTAGCAAAATCTGATTCTAATATACTTTTTCTCGCTTCATCAAGCATAATCTCAGTCTGAATTATATTATGTACAGTTAAATACATCCATGCACTAGTCGGTTCGTTTCTTAATATGTGTCGTAAAAATGCTTTTGAGTAATTCTTACATGTAAAACATGTACAATTTTTATCTATTGGTGATGAGTCATTTTTAAATTTATTATTTTTTATATTTATATAGCTGTTACCGGTAATCAACTTACCATGTCGAGCTAATCGTGCTGGCCATACACAATCAAACATGTCAATACCTTCTTCTATTAAGTCAATCAATCCAAGGGTATCTCCAAGTCCCATTACATATCTAGGCTTATCAACAGGTAAATAATCTGTAGTAAAATTTACAATTGATTTTCTCTCTGCTCTAGTCTCTCCTAGAGCTAGTCCCCCAATTGCATAACCATCAAAATTTAAACTTGTCATAGATAACGCCGATTTCTGTCTTAATTCTTGTACTAGTCCTCCTTGGACAATCCCAAACAAAGCTTGATTATTATTTTTATGAGTTATTTTTGCTATGTTTGCCCAATTTTCAGTTGTAGTTATAGCCTCTTCTTGCATTTCATGAGGAGCGTCGACATCTACAACGTAATCAAAAATCATTGCGATATCACTTCCAAGCAAATTCTGAGTTTTTATTGAAATTTCTGGTGTCATTAGAAAATATGATCCATCGTAGATATTTTTAAACTCTATACCATCTGTAACTTTTTTGGTGGGCAAAGACCATCCTTGAAACCCACCAGAATCTGTAAGTATTAATTTATCCCAGTTCATAAAACGGTGAAGACCTCCAAGTTCATTTATTACATTGGCACCTGGTCTTAAGTACAAATGGTATGTATTTGCTAAAAGAACTGTAGTTTTATCCAACATTTCATGAGGAGTCGATTTTAATGCTCCTCTTGTTGCAACAGGCATAAATGTAGGAGTCATAAGTTGCTTGTTGTTGATATTTAGTACTCCAGCTCTTGCTCTGCCGTCGTTTTTTAGTATAGAAAATGTTAAATTACTCATTTATTTTAAATAATACTGCATCTCCAAAACTTAAAAACTTAAGATTCATTTTTTGTGCAAAAATATATAAGTCTTTCCATTCTGCACCATATATTGCTTGGATAATTGAAAGTAAAGAACTCCTTGGAGCATGAAAGTTTGTAATTAGATAATCACCAATATTGATTTTATAACTGGGAGTAATGAAAAGATTGGTTTTACCACTATATACACCTGTATTAAAAACGGTCTCTAGCGATCTTAAAACTGTTGTCCCGACAAGAATAATCTTAAAACCATTACTTTTTAAAAATAAGATACGTTCGTAATCTTCTTTATCAACAGAGTAATTTTCACTGTGGATTTCATAGTCTTCAACTATCTTCGTATCAATTGATTTAAATGTACCTAGGTTAATATCTAGATTTATAAAAAATACTTCATGACCAAGTTTTTTTAACTTGTCGATCATTGTATTTGTAAAATGCAATCCAGCTGTTGACGCTGCTACAGAAAACCCTCCTTCTGAAAACTCGTTTAAATAATCTGAATATTTAGATGAGTTATCTTTAATATATGGAGGAAGAGGAACTTGTCCATAATCTTCCATAAGAGAATATACATTTTTTTTAAATTTCAGGGTATAGATATTTGTATGTTTTTCTAAGACTGTAACTAAACCAATTTTAGTATTTAGTTCATCTCCAACGTTAATTTTTGATCTTGTTTTAATTAAACAATCAGCATGATACTTGTCATGAATATTCAATATAAAAAATTCAATTTTTCCATTTGTTAAGACTTTATTTGTATTAATTCTTACATTTTGAACTGTAGATTTATTAAATACAAATACTGATTTATCTTTAAGTCCGTCAATGTACTCAGAAAAGGTTAATATTTGTTTACTTTCGGCAATTAGAAGATTTGAATATTCAGGATTTTTGTACCTATTTTGAGCAATAGAAGAAGCATCTAATTCATAATCCAAGTCAGTTATAGGTGTTTTAAACAATTATTTTTCTAGAAGTTTAACGAATAGTTCATAAGACATTGAAATAACTTCAGGGACTCCATCGTTACTTCTTCTTTCATTATTACTTTTACGTTTAAGCTTCTTCCAAAAAACTAATGTGTTTATATCACCTGATTTATTAATAGCTTTATCAAGTGTTTGATGTAGATTAAGATTTTGTCTTGACTTTGCTTCAATAAAAAACTCCTCATCATCTATATACAATTGTATGTCACCCAAATCATTAGATCCACCCTCAGCAAATCTCTGGGCTTTAAAATTATCAATTTTGTTTAGGCGGTTAACTATGTTCGTTTCGTAATTAGTGCCTTGTTTTTTTGCTTTATTTACCATCAAGCAATTTTAACAAAGATTATTCATTTATTGCAGTATCCAATATATTCTCTTCAATATCAAAATTGGTATAAACATTTTGGACATCATCTAAATCTTCAAGTGCTTCAATAAGTTTTGTAATGCTCTGAAATTGGTTTGTATCTAACATAATTGATGTGGAAGGAATATAAGCAACTTCTGCAGTTGTTGGTTTATATTCAGTTTCTATGAAGAGTTCATTAATTTTTTTAAAATCTTGCGGTAAGAATTCTAAGTTAATTCCATTTTCAGTTTCACTAAAGTCAACACATGAATTCTCAATAGCAATATCAATAATTTCTTCACTATTATTTTCAAAATAAAAAATAGCTTTTCGTTCGAATAGATAGTTTACGCTTCCAGGTGCTCCTGTTGAACCATTGTATTTAGAAAAAATTGATTTTACATCTGCGGACGTTCTGTTTCTATTATCCGTAAGGCATTCAACTAATACTGCAACCCCGTGAGGGCCGTATCCTTCGTAGAAGATTTCATTAAAATCATCTCCTTCTTGTTGGCCACTAAGTCTTTTTAATGCTTTTTCAATATTATCATTTGGTACAGACATAGACTTAGCTTTGGATATAGCTTGATATAGTGATGCATTGTTTGCTGGATCTGGCCCACCATTCTTTGCAGCAACTTCTATAGCTCTAACAAGTTTTGCAAACAGTTTTCCTCTTTTTGCATCATTTGCACCCTTTTTTCGCTTTATAGTTGACCATTTAGAGTGTCCTGACATGAGATCCTTTCAATATAAAATCATCCAACCAATTTAGATAATTATTATCGTTTGTTAGTTCTGGGTGAAAAGTTAGTCCAACTATATTGTTTGACTTGACTCCAACTATTTCTTCGTCTAATTTCGCAATGACCTCAGTATTTCCAGAGATAGAAGTTATTTTTGGTGCTCTGATGAAGCAATACATATCTGTAAAAGTTTCAAAGGTAACTAATCCTTCGAATGACTGATTTTGTCTTCCGTAACTATTTCTTTCAACTTCGCAATCTAATAGTTCTAGAGTGTTTATTCCTAATAAAGTTTGATTAGATAACAAAATAAGCCCCGCACAGGTTCCTAAAGTAGGAATTCCAGATTCTATAGCTTTTTTTAAATCAATAAATAACTTATTGTGCTTTTGTATTTTTAACATAGCTGTAGATTCACCGCCAGGCAAAATAAGAGAGTCGACTTCCGACAAATCTTCAGAAGATTTAATAAATATGAATTCTTTGTCTATTAGTTTTAATGATTGAGCATGCTCATGGAAGCTGCCTTGTAGTGACAGTATTCCAGTTTTCAACTACCAGCCTCTTTTTGCAAGTTTTTCTGATTCATCAAGATCATCAATGTTTATTCCGACCATAGGTTCTCCAAGGTTTTTTGATACTTCAACGAGTTTTGAGGGATTATTAAAGTTTGTAGTTGCAACTACTATAGCTTCAGCTCTCTCTAGTGGATCGCCACTTTTAAATATACCCGAACCTACAAAAACGCCGTCACAACCTAGTTGCATCATTAGGGCAGCATCTGCAGGTGTAGCAATTCCTCCTGCAGCAAAGTTTACAACTGGTAATCTACCAGCTTCTCTTATTGACTCTAAAACTGTATATGGAGCACCATTATCTTTTGCAATTGCCATAAGTTCATTCTCATCTGCAGATAATATTTTATTTACTCCTTTAGTCATACTGCGCATATGTCTAACAGCTTCAATAACATTACCTGTTCCAGCTTCTCCCTTTGTTCTTATCATTGCAGCTCCTTCACCAATACGTCTGCAAGCTTCTCCAATATTCGTTGCACCATTTACGAAAGGGGTTTTGATTTCATGTTTGCTTATGTGATTAACATCATCAGCAGGTGTAAGTACTTCACTTTCATCAATAAAGTCGATACCAAGTTCTTCAAGCATTTGGGCTTCAACGAAGTGGCCAATTCTTGCTTTAGCCATTACCGGAATAGAAACTGTATCCATTACTTCTTGAATAACTTCTACAGAAGACATTCTTGAAACTCCGCCTTCCGCTCTTATGTCAGCAGGAATTCTTTCAAGGGCCATAACTGCTACTGCTCCAGATTTTTCTGCGATTTTAGCTTGCTCTGCATTTACGACGTCCATGATTACTCCGCCTTTAAGCATTTCAGCTAAACCTTTTTTTACTTTAAAAGTTGATTCTATTTTCATAAATATAATTTTAACTATATTTGAGAGTAGAGTGAAATCCAAGCAGTGATTACTTTTGTAGTATTGTATTTTTGAACATACTGTAATTGCTTTTGATGCTCATTATTTAAATCAAGTACTTTTAGTTTTTCAACAGTATCAAGAAGGGAATCAATTGAATTATTTTCAAAATAAATACCTGTAGGTCCTAGTACGTCTTTAAATGCTTTGATATCACTGCAAACAACCAAGCAACCTTCTGTTATTGCTTCGATAAGCGTTATTCCAAAACTTTCACCATGGGTATTGACTGCTAGATATATATTGCATTGAGAAAATATACTTTTTTTTAGGTTTTCATCAGGGTTGTCATAAATAGTGATACCTGGTGATTTTTTATTATGATTCGTAATAGCTGTAAAGTTGTACTGAAAGCTATTCATCCTGGCTGCCAATTTTTTAAATAATTTAAAATTCTTTCGTTTCTCATCTCTACCAATAAATAAAAAAGAAAAGTTGTTCATGTTATTTAGATTTGATTTTTTTACTTTTATAGTGTTTGGAATAATTTTAAGAGTTAAATCGTTTGGTAATCCGGTAGATGCAACCTTACTAACTGCTGTAACGGCAAAAGCATTTCTCTCCTTATGAATTAATTTATTTTGTAAAAAAGTAAAAAATTTCGATAAGTCAGCATGATGTGTAATAATTGTATTCTTATTAATCGGTATTTTCCAAAAAAATATTGGTATAAATGGCTCATGTACATGAAGTATATCAGCCCACTCAAGGGCTTCTTTTACTACCAGTCTGTTGGGCAGAAGATTTGTAGATGCTTTTGAACCATTAAAGGGTATGCTCATAGGTTTTCCAATATTGAAATCTTTTGAATCTGGACTAAGAATTTTTATATCTAAACCAGTATTTTTAAGTTCTTTTTTCAATATTTTCAATTGGTGTTGAACGCCACCATAATAGTTCATTCCATAGGGTGAAATTAATAAGACTTTAGTACTCATTTGTCCAAACTGGCTGAATTGAATGCCATTGGTTTATGTCCAAAGAGATTAATTTTTCAAAAGCTTTTGCTAATACTTTTAAACCTTGCTGTATACTTTGTGCTTCATTCTCAAAATGAGGTACATAGAATGGTGTTTCAAAAACTAGTGTGTATTTATTGTTAATTTTTAAAAACGTTGCAGGAACAATAGGTACTCCGGTTGAAAGTGCTAATGCAACAGGTCCCTTAGGGAATGCAGCTATTTCGCCAAAAAATTCAGTACCAACACCACTTTTGTTAATACTTCTTTCTGATAACAAACAAACATGGTATCCCTGATTAATTTTCTCTTTAAGTGTATTGAACGTATTTTGACCTTTTCCTCCAATGATGATTTCACAACCAAGTTCTTCTCTCAAGTTTTTAAACCAATTTAAAACATTTGTATTTTCTAATGGTTCAGCAACTGCTAAAAGATTTAAATTTAATTCTTTGCCTGCAGGGATAGCCATTTCCCAATTACCGAGGTGAGGTAATGCGAAGATAAATCCTTGATCATTTTTTTTAAGATTTTTAATATAATCTTCATTAACAATAGTTAAGTTTTCAGATATTTTATTTACAAAATTTGATTTAGTTAACCATAGAGTTTCAAACCAATACTTAACATAATTCACTTTTACTTTCAGCGGGCTATATTTGAGATTATTATTTTGTTTAAATCTATCAACTCTTTTATATAGATTTATAGTATTTCTTAAAGAAAAAATATAATATATGGGACCAATCACGTATGAAAGCAAAAGCAACATTCTTAAATTGAATCTCTTTACTAACATGTGTGAAATTTTTATTATTTGAAATTGTAAGTAATTAATCATAGTTTTGTATAAAGTCGATAAAATCTTTGAAATACTGTAATCCAAGTAATAGCAGCAAATATATATACATAGATAAATGAAAATTCAAAATACATAAAGAAGACAGCGAAGAGTACTCTTTCAGGACGAGCAGCTAAACCAACTTTATTATCAATATTATGGACTTCTGATTTTGCTCTTATATATGGAATCAAGCCAGATGATGTAAGTATTGAAAAAATAGTAAATAATTCAATGTTTGAATGAGTAAACTTAATTCCAATAACAGCCCAAATGAATAATTCACCAATTCGATCTATTGTTGAGTCTAGAACTGCACCTTTATCAGATGTTTTATTCAGGTTTCTTGCTAAAGGTCCATCAAGTCCGTCAACTGCGCTTCCTAGAAAAATTAAAATTATGCCAATATTCTTATTTTCAGTGAGGAAATAAATGGACCCAACTATAACAACAAAAATACCAATAATTGATAAGGTATTTGGTTGAATTTTTAGACTTATACAAATTTTGATAAACGGTTTTGCAAATTTTTCAGATGCATTTTTGAAGTATTTTTCAAGCATTTTTGATTGACTCTGTGTATGTTTCAGAGACTAAATCACCATTAGCTGCATCTATTTCAACAATAGTTTTCTGTTTTGGTGGATTTTCATGATCATATACTATAACGGTCCATATTGGTTTTAAAAATCTTATTTGTTTAAAAAATGAAAATGTCAAAGCGATTGAGTAATACCCAATAGAGTGAGGCACGTGTTTCATGATGTGACTTATTACGTCTGATTGTTTTATGTTGACAGCATTGTCAATAAGTAATACAAATATACCAAACAAAAATACAAGTAAGGAGCCATATAAAACACTTAACCAGTTAGTTAAATCAAATAATACGTAAGAAGATATTGAAGTAAAGATTAACAAATAGCCGTAGGTTCTCCTTCTGTTCGGATTAGGAATAATGTAGCTACCTACAGCTAAAGAATTAAGATCGTCTGGAACAATCTGCTTCTCAGCATCTTCACGAGAAATATCTATACCGTCAACCATTAGAAGGTGAACCTTGGTTCTTCTGTTAGTTTATTAATTTTTTTAACAACTTTATCTAAGTCTTCATTATCTAATGACTCTCCAGAAATAAAATTTAATGATCCAGTATTGTTTTGGACATCTTTTTCACCAATAATGAGTGTTAAAGGAATTTTCATTTTTTTAGCTTCATGTAGTTTTTCACCTAATCTGATATTCCTATCATCTATTTCATATCTTACATTCTCAAGTTTTGAAATAACTTTTGTTAAATAATCATCAATTTTTCCAATTGTTACAATTTTTAATTGGGTTGGTGCAAGCCATTCTGGGAAATTCCCTTCATAGTGCTCAATAAGTATTCCTGTAAATCTTTCTATAGACCCCAAAAGAGCTCTGTGTATCATTACTGGTTTATCTTTTTTATTTTCAGAACTAACATATTCCAAATTAAAGTTGGTAGGTTGAGCAAAATCTATTTGTATGGTGGATAATTGCCACCTTCTACCAATGGCATCCTTTACATGTAAATCTATTTTTGGACCATAAAAAGCTCCCTCACCTTCTGCTGTAACAAAATCAATATCTTCATCAGTAAGTGCTTTCTCTAGTGAGTCTGTTGCTATTTCCCAATCATGCTCCGTTCCAATAGCTTTTGGCGGTTTAGTTGACAAATCTGCTTCTATTTCTGTAAAGCCAAAAGATTTTAATAATGCAATGGAAAATCTTAATAGATTGTTTACTTCATTGCCTATCTGATCAAATGTACAAAATATATGAGCATCGTCTTGGGTGAAACCACGTGCACGCAATAAGCCATGTAGTACGCCTGTTTTCTCAAAGCGATACACTGATCCAAGTTCGAAAAATCTTAATGGTAGTTCTCTATATGACCTTAAATCACTTTTGAATATCAAAATATGGAATGGACAGTTCATTGGTTTTAAATAATAGTCATCATCATTATCTTTACTTTGAAGTGGTGGGTACATGCCATCCTGATAGTGATCTAGATGCCCAGATGTTTCCCATAATATTGATCGGCCAATATGAGGAGTACTAACAAATTGATAACCATTATTGATATGCGCTTTTTTTGAGTATGATTCTATTGTATTTCTGAGTAAAGCCCCATTTGGTTTCCATAAGAATTGTCCAGGACCTAGTTCATCAGCTGATGTAAATAAATTTAACTCTCTACCAATTTTACGATGGTCTCTTTTTTCTGCTTCCAATCTTCTGTTGAGGTATTGATTTAAATCATTCTTAGAAAACCAGCTTGTACCATATATTCTTTGTAATTGTTTGTTGGATTCGTCTCCCCTCCAGTAAGCACCACCCAATCGAGTAAGTTTAAAATGCTTAATAAAACTTGTATTCGGCACATGGGGTCCTCGACATAAATCAACAAAATTATTATTTGTGTATAAAGAAACTTGAGAATTTTCAACACCTTCATTGGAATCCGCAGAATCAATAAGTTCTTGCTTAAATGACTGATTAATAAATGCTTCTTTTGCCTCTTCTTTGGAGATATAGCTTTTTGTAAATGCTTGCGATTCATGTGATAATTTTTTCATCTCATTTTCTATTTCAATAAGGTCATCTTCACTAATTGTTTTTTCAAATAAGAAATCATAATAAAAACCATCTTCGATGTCAGGTCCAACCCCGTATTCTGTTCCTGGATATAAATTTAAAACTGCTTGAGCTAAAAGATGGGCTGAAGAATGCCTTAATATTGGCAGGGCTTGGATATCTTTAGTAGTTATTATTTTTATACTAGTACTGTTTTCAATAACAAAACTTGTGTCGAAAAGCTCTTTATTTATTTCAACACACACAGCGTCTTTTGCCAGTCTTGAACCAATATCTTGAGCAACTTGAAAACCAGTAACTGGACTGTTGTACTCTTTAATTGTCCCATCAGGTAAAGTAATTTCAATATTCATTTGCTTTAATATTAGTGATACTTGTGAACTATTATTTTCTACTACAAAAAACATACTTAATATGTGTTTTAATAGATTGTGGTTAAAAAAGTAAATATATTACTAAACAAAGAAAGTATTGATATCTTTTTTTCAGACATACTTAAAGGTCACCTTGTTCATTGTGAGTATATACAATTAAATCAATATCAATTGATTATGAAGAAATTTACGATCGAAAACAAAAAAAATAAGCCAATATCACTTACCTCTACAGAACTTCGTAATCTTAACATGCATACATTAAATAAAAGATCTATTAATTTAATAAACTCCTTTATTAATCTAGACAAAACATCAGCAACCAAGAAGTTAGGTTTTGTTTATTCAACTGATGAAAATGTAAAAAAAATAATTAGACAGCTACATAAAACAAATAAAACTTTACCTAGAGGTAAATTTCTTTCCTATTTTTCCTATTTATATGTATCAATTTGTTTATCTTATGAAACAAATATAACTGCTGTGTTATCTGATCTTACTGGTTATAAACAAAGTTACATAAAAAATCTAATTAAAGAATGTTTTAGTAATAAATATTTAAAGAGTTCATCCCAAGGAGTACCTGGTGGAACTTTAAGTGTCAAAACTATTAATTACTTGAAACAGTCACACTTAATATAGTTACATCTTCAACAGGTTTATCCCCTTCACCAGTTTGGACAGATGCAATATTGTCAATTACATCTAAACCATCTGTAACTTTACCAAAGATTGTATATTGATAAGGTAGTGGATAATCCACATGCATTATGAAGAATTGGCTTCCATTAGTATTTGGACCAGCATTAGCCATAGCTAATATTCCTTTTTCATATGGTTGTTGGTTATTTAGTTCATCCTCGAATGTATATCCTGGGTATTTTCCATAATCGCCATGTCCTGTTCCACTTGGATCTCCACCTTGAATCATGAAACCTGAAATTACTCGATGAAAAATTATATTGTCATAGTATCCATCATTTGATAATGAAATAAAATTATTTACTGTTATTGGCGCTGTGTCGCTAAAAAACTCAACTGTCATATCTCCTTTGTTTGTTGAAATGACTGCAGAATATGTTTTAGTTGTATCAATTTCCATTTCTGGCATTGAAGAATATACTTTATCACTACTCATTATTTGGTCTCCTGTTTCGTTTTCTACTACTTCTTCATTATTATCGATTACTTCAGGCTCTGCGCATGCTGTAATGACAATAAACATAAACAACAATATGAATTTATTCTTAAGCATTTAAATTACTCAACCTCACTTTAGATATTGCACATATGTTTTCACCATTGTATATCTTTGCTTCCCATAGTTGAGATCGTTTACCCATCTTTATTGGTTCTGCTTCACATACAAGTTTTCCTTGTTGAGAAGATTTGATGAAATCTGTATTGTTATTAACTCCAACCCAAACACCTTCTTGGGAGAAATTAGCACCATAAGATATTGCAGCTTCGGCCATTGACGAATAAACACCACCATGCACAAGGCCCATTGGTTGATGGTGGTCAGATTTTATTGTTAATTCTGTTTTTATATATTTTTCTTTTATATCAATTACTTTATGCCCATATAGAGAATCGAATGTACCATCTACAAATTGAATCATATCTTTATTGTTCATAAATCCTCCTTAGACGTTTTTCACCTTCACCGTAAACAAACCACCAGTATCCAACTAGTAGTGTAATTAAACTAGAAATTAGTAATACAAGTGTGTAGGTAGTTGATTGTGAATAATCTATGTTCATAAAACCATAGATGAAAAATCCAATTCCATACGTTGTAATAAACAATGTTACAAAGCCAAACCAAGTAAAACTTTTACCCAGCGCAGCAACAACAATTTTTTTATCTTGTATAGGAAAAAAATAGTTATTTTCGAGTTTATGAGCAATAAGCAACTCTTCTCCTGCAATAGTATTTATTTGTTTTTCTAGATAGTCACTAAAATTCCGAGAAAATATTAAATAATGAGCATGGAAAGCTAACAAGACAGCGCCAAATAAACTAACAAAAGGGATTAAATAATATTTTATAGAATTTTCAACAATTAACAACAGTACTGAAATAGCTAATAAAAGCCTCACGTCAATTAAAAACTGATGATGGTAGTACCTGTTCATCTGACGCATTCGCTTTAACTGATCTTGAACTATTGTTATTTTTTCCACAGGGTAAAGTTTATATAAGATATGTTTAAATCAAAATATACTTTATGGTTTATTGCTTTTTTAATAGGTATATCCATTTATAATGTTTTTGCTATTGTTCAAGTTGAATTCAACACTGTTTCCCTTTACAGTTTTAAGAAATTTACAATTGAATGTGGCACAATATATGATTTATTAACTAATAATGTAGATTTTACTACTAGCAAAAACCTCAGCATGAACAGATCTATCTGTGTAAATCAAGCATTAGTGACACTATCAACTTCTTCATTAAGTATTATTTTTTTAATTTTTCTTTTTTCATATACATTAAAACTTATAAAGAATAAAAATGATTACGAAGACATGAATAGGCTACTTTCAATATTAAGACGCAGAAATAATAACTCTCTATAATCATAATATGAAAATAGGAGCATTTGTACCCCAAGGTTGGAGGATGGATTTATCTGATATCCCTACTGAAGACCAGTGGGAAGTAATTCTTTCATCTGCTTCCAAGATTGAAGAACTCGGGTACGAATCTATATGGGTATATGATCACTTCCATACAGTGCCTACTCCGACTCAAGATCCAACTTATGAATGTTGGTCTTTAATGGCTGCCTTATCACAAACTACTTCTAAGGTCCGTTTGGGGCAAATGTGCACATGTAATTCATACAGAAATCCTGCTTATTTAACTAAAGTTGCTTCAAACATAGATGTTATGTCAGGGGGAAGACTTGAATACGCTATTGGTGCTGGTTGGTATGATCAAGAATATAACGCCTACGGTTATGAATATCCATCTGCTGGCACACGACTAAAAATGTTAGAAGAATCTCTAATTATTTATAAAAAAATGACTACAGAAGACGAAGCAACCTTTAAAGGTGAATACTATGAAATTAATAATGCTATTAATCAACCAAAACCACTCCAAAAACCACATCCCCCCTTATGGGTATGCGGCGGAGGTGAAAAAGTAACTTTAAAACTTCTTGCTAAATATGGAGATTACGGCAATTGGGATGTCGACATTGAGGGGTTTAAACATAAATCAAATATTCTAAAACAACATTGTGAGGATCAGAATCGAACCTATGACGAAATTGGAAGAACATTACACACAAATGTAATTATTGGAGAAAACCAAGCTGACTTAGATAGTAAATTAAATAAAATCTCTGAAATGACGTCCATTCCTGCTGAAATGTATCTCAATAAACCGCTTGTTGGTCTTAAAAATGAAGTTTTTGAAAAACTAGATGAATTCGAATCCCATGGTTGTTCCTATTTGATAGCTTATATAGCAGATATAACATGGGGAAATACAGTGGAGATACTTAAAGAGAAGCTCTAAAATACGGAAGCCCCCAATGAAGAGGGCTTCCCAACAGGGCTGCGTATCACACTTAATTGAAACGCACTATAAGATTACCACGGCCTTTATCAAAAAGTAAAGTTATTTAACCAAAACTAGGATTTTTTGTATCTGGAACAAGAGATATCCAGACTTTTCCTTTAGGAATAAATAATTCGTTACCATTTACATCTACAATATGAAAAGGATCAAGATTGGATCCTCTTTTCCAAAATGCATCGAGTAATTTTCCTTGATGTAGAATGATTGCTCTACCGTTACCAACAGTTTTTACAGATGGTAATTGCAATGGATGAATATAAGGCTCACAAAATAAAGCAATTACTGTAGTTGTAGATATTTGGCCTTGATTACCATTTGAATCTACCCAATTGTGAATATTACCTTCAGAACTACCTTTGTATGCGTCATAGTAAGTTCTAACATAATTCGATCCATTCCAAGTCCACGTAGTTCTAGTTTGTGAAGAAAACGCCAACGTTAGGTAGGAGTTATTAGACCAACTAGTTAGAGAAGGTTCACCCCAAGCAAATAATGGTTGTGGGTTCGTATCCTTCACGTACCCTCTTCTAACTGCAAGTTTTTTTAGTTTTTCTGTATCTGCATAAAGATTATGGGGAGCTTTTCTATCTGAAATTCTAAAATACTCCGGTCTTGTGTCTGTTATTACAGGAACACCAATATCAACTATTTCAGGAATCAAACCTCCTGTTGCCCCGCTGGCAACGAGAACTCCACCAAGGGGTCTTAGCACTGTAGGGTCTGTAGGTCTAGCAGATCTTATTGGTCCATGATAAGTAGTATCACTTTGGTAGAAAATATTGATAAACCTTGTCATACCACCTTCTACAAGAACTTCAACTACAGCATCTGCATTTTGAGGACCTGATTGAGGTCTAGCTCTAACATTATTGTCATTTTTTATTCCAATAACAATCGAATTATTTGAACCAGGTGCCATAGGTAAACCATTAACTGGTGAATTTACTCCAGGTGTATAGTTTTGTGTATTTACTGGGCCTATAGATGAGTATGTTTTTTCTTTAGTTAAAGACCACCTAGCATCTAAATACGAATCTAATTCATTTTGTGAATTAACTTGAGCTATCTCTCCAAATCGATAAACAAAAACTGGATAAAAACACGGATCTGGAACCCATACATCACTGCTATTTACATAACCATCAGCACACGTAGTATTGGGATTATAGTTTCTTAAATCGATAGCTGAACTTGATGAATTTGGTGTCGATACTTCAATTGTATCTACTTTCGAGTCAGCAACAATATTCTCAGTTGTGTATGCGTTTTCACCTTTAGATAGAGCTACTAGTGTTTGTGGTCCAATAACTCCATCGGGAGAAAGACCAGCTTTTGATTGAAATTCTTTAACAGCACGTTTAGTACCTGGACCATTTATACCATCTATGCTGCTTGTATAAAGTCCAAGTTGTTTCAATATAATTTGAGCATCATTTATTTCCTGAGAAAATAAATCTGCATTTTCTATATTTTTTAACTCAACTATGCTTTTTTCTTTTTTTACTAATGTGGATTTGTTAAGTAATTTGTAGCAAGTTTCTGGTCCTAAAATTCCGTCCACTCCAGCATTATTACTACGTTGAAAGTCTTTAAGGGCATTAATGGAAAGCGGCCCTATCTCACCATCAATTTCTCCTGTGTAATAATTGTATGACTTCAGGACGATCTGTAACATAAATTGATTTCTTACAGGATGGT
>Ga0181604_10000964_pt1 | contig 26138 bp, 30 predicted proteins | sample 041ome_12_FD_148663 | JGI IMG/M metagenome (GOLD analysis project Ga0181604, IMG submission 148663) | Coastal salt marsh microbial communities from the Groves Creek Marsh, Skidaway Island, Georgia - 041410US metaG (spades assembly) | ecosystem: Environmental > Aquatic > Marine > Intertidal zone...
TGTATTGGTGGCGAGAAAGAAGTTACTGAAAGCAATACAGAAATGTGCAATCAGGTATTTGGTATTATATCAACAAATCCAGGACTTATGCTTAATGCAGGTGCTGGAGACGACAACACGCACCCATACATTGCACTTGCAGGTAGGGTACCATGTCGGGTAGTAGGAAAAGTAAACAAAGGAGATCGATTAGTCACTTCAGGTACAGATGGTCATGCTAGAGCAGCATCCGAAAGCGAAAATTTCAATTACATGCACGTAATTGGAAGAGCTCTTGAAACCAAAATCAACGACGAACCTGGGTTGATTGAAGTAGTTGTAGGAGCAAAATAAGTGGCTCACGTTTCAGTCGGAAAACTAATTGAAGCAATAGATTACAACACGTTGGCGACCACCGTCAACAAGTTGTTTGCTGACAATTATTCCACTGTACAATATCCAGCTACATTTACTGGCAATACATTAAACAATGCAAGTGCCAGTAATGCTATCTTTACTATTCACGAAACAGATTATCCATCTAGTAGCCCTGGTACAGGGCCGTTTACACTTTCACCAGCACCAACAGCTGGTGATTTTTTAGTAGTTCAAGTGGGAAATGAAGTTAAAGTTCTGGGATTTTCAATTGATTACTCTGCTGGAACTATTACATTTACACAACCATTACCGCAAGCAACACGTGTTGTTGTATACAATAGAACAACACATAGATTTGGATATGGTAGCAGTGCCGTAGTAAACAATTTACAGGTTGGAGACATTGTTGAAGCAGTACACATGAATGGTTTAATTAACAGAACTAATATTATGTTAGACCATGTTGGCAGTAACACAAGATACAATGTTGTACCTGTAGGACAACTTGTTTATGCTAGTGGACACAACAATCTAGAAAATACAATTGATACTGAACTATTTGCTAATAATACACATCTTACTGTAGATGCTGCCAGTGTTGTTAGTGGTCCTAGTTTTACACGGTCACAAGACTGGACTAATAGGCTAGAAGGTATATTTGCTTATACATTTACAGACTATAATCAAGCTAGATACTTTTTTAATAGTGGTGGAGAAATGCGCTGGGCACTAAATGCAACTGGTAATATCAGCAATGATGGATATGTAAGTTGGAGCAGTGTATTTAATAGACTGGGCACAGTACGTATGAATCATGACACTACCCTACAGAGCGGTACTGGTGGTATCAGTAACGGTAAAGGATTTTATCATCTTACTGATGATTGGCAATTAATTTTTACAAGTGCTGGCCCACGCACTGGTAGCGGATATGGATATGGATATGGATATGGATATGGATACGGCTATGGATACGGTTATGGTAGCAGTTATTCAGCTGTATATGCTCAATTTTATGCAAAATATGTAGAAGTAAATGGTAATTGGCAAGTACAAATTAAAGTAGTACTTGATGATACTTCATACCACACAGCAGTTATAGGTACTACAGAATTCTTAAGTAGTACACTTCAACCAAATAATCTAACACAAAATAATGTCAACTATAGTGTTACAGGTCCGGTTATAACAGCCATTGAAGATTTTAACAGCGGAAACGACAGTTAAAACACTTGACACGCAATCATAAATAAGTTATAGTAGTAGTTAAATAACCGCATAGGAGGTAAAAACACTATGGATGAACGCTTGGCCAAAGCATTGGAATTTTCTAACTATCGTAGTACGGTAGAAAACCAAAAACGTAATCTACGCAGTCGTGTAGACAGTTTACAAACAATCACATATAATAACGGAACTTTTAAAGCCGATAAATCAACAATCAGTTTTGTCAATACATTAATTAATTTGGACAATACTGAAATTGTAGTTGTTGACGAAAGAAATAACCCTATTGAAGTTTCAGATCCAAAGGAATTTTTAACAACACTTGTAGAAGCATATAATGGTTCTATGAATGAATTTTTAGCAGAGTCTAAAAAACTAGCAAAGGCTAGAAGTATTAAAAAAATTATGGATTGGTAATCAATGAGTTACAACGGCGTTTGTTTCTTTGCTTATAATAATAAAGATATCGACTATGTTAAATTAGCATTGCTTGCGGCATTATATGTAAAGAAATTTATGAAAAATAACAACACCTGCCTTATAACTGAGGAAGGTGATTTCAAATACTTGGTTAGCAGTCGTGGACAAGACTTAGTTGACAAGGCATTTGATGAAGTTGTGTTTACAAAAGTTAAACATAAACAAAATATGCGGACTCACTTTGACAGTCCATGGACTAAATTTACTAGTGAATTTAAAAATAGCAACAAGCATTTAATTTCACAATACAGTCCGTTTGATAAAACATTATTATTGGATATCGATTACTTTGTAAGAAATGACAGTTTAGATTATCTATTTGATAGTGATGTAAGTGTCGGTATGTATCAACAGGCTAGAAATTTAAAACATGAGCCACCATTTTTATATGAGCGTTACCTAAATCCAGTGGGAATTCCCATGTGGTGGTCAACTGTTGTTTATTTTGACAAGAGCGATGTGAGTGAGATGTTTTTTGACATTTGGGCACACGTGGCTGATAATTATGAATTTTATAAATTTTTATATAATTTTCCAGGCGCACTATTTAGAACAGATTATTGTGTGAGTATCGCTGTTCATTTAATGAATGGTATGGTAGGCACTGGTGATATGATTCATGAAATACGAGATCAAAAAATGGTTTATATGGATCAAAAAGATGAACTTTGGGAAGTTAAAAGCCCAACTGACTGGATATTTTTAGCAAACGATCGTAACGAGCCATGGAAAGATATTGCTACTCGCAACTATTATGATAACATTCACATGATGAATAAACGTAGTATTGATCGCCACTGGAAAGAAATGCTGGAGGTTTTAGATGTCTAATCAAGGATACATTACATTAAGTTCATCATCAGATATGGAAACACTATCTGAAGCATCACTATTAGCACGTAGTATTAAAATAAATGATAAAACTAGAGAAACATGTCTAGTTACTGATAATTATGAAAAATTGCCCAAACATATAGAGCAAAATTTTGATTATGTAGTTGAGTTACCATATGGTGCTATAATAGATCAGGACTTTGAAGTTAATATGTGGCAAATATATTATTGTACACCATTCGAACAAAATATTTGGTTACGTAAGCAGTCATTACTGATGAATAATATTGATGGTATTTGGGATAATTTATCATATTATGATTTGTTATTTCCAGATAAAACTACAAATTTTAAAAACGAACACAGTGATTTTTTAAATTACTTTAAATGTCATGAAAAAAATAATTTTACTACATATTTTACAGACATTTTTTATTTTAAAAAATCAGAATATGCTAGTGAATTTTTTAAACTATTAGATCCAGTATTGCAGAACTGGAGAAGTGTATATGTTAACTTAGTTAAAGAAAACAAGCCAGATTATTTTAGTTTAAATCTATTGATTAATATTACAATAAAACTATTTGGATATACTGATATATCCAATGAGTATTTTAAGTATACATTTTTAAGTTTGGAGAATGTACAATTAGACGATCATGATTTGCCAGAAGACTGGACAAGATATTTAAGTTGTTGGGTTAAAGACAACAAGGTAAAAATAAACAATCACAATTTATCGGGGTTGTGTTTTTACAATAGCTCGACATTTATAGATCAGGACACATTGGAAGATTATGGAATTAGCATTTGATCTAGTACCAACTACAGTTGTAGAAGAAAAAAAATACTTTGTTTCTTATAATGAGTGGAATGGAGAAATTAATTTTGTTACCTCCAGACAGCCATTAGATAATACTGATGTTTTTTTAGAAACTTCCGATATTTTAGCCAAAAAAATATTAAAAGGCGATATCAATGAACGTGATTATATTGTAGCATTTGTTGATGATGAAAATCTTGGAATTATTAAACGTGATGACAAATTGCGTTTACGTAGTAGTGAAAAAACATTACACCAAATATCCAGAACATTTAAAAAAGACTGGGATATACGTGCAAAGATATATACTGGAAATAACAAACTTCTAATAGAAATAAATCCAACAAGTATTCAAAAATTAACCAAATTAACATTTAAAAAAGAATTACATATTAGTAAGGAAAGTGACTTAACCATTTATTTGGTTAAACACAACAATCCTGATTTTTATATTGGTAGGTTAGAAGTGGATGCTGTCGAATTATTAGACAAAGGAAATTTATTATTTGACATTAGTGACACATTACAATATACTAATGTAAAAGATATTGGTTTGTTAACTAGACGTTGTTTTAAGAACTATCATGTAGAAATTTTAAATGAAAAATTAAATATTTTACAAAACACACTTGTTAAAAATCGCAATTTTATTATTGACCGGGCATTTAAAAATTTTCCATTCCCCCATATTACTATATACAGTAATGCAGATGGTGTTTTTGTAGAAAAAAATGTCAGCACTCATGAATTAGAAGAAATAGGTTTGTTAGAACAAATCTTAAAATTACACGTAGTTGGAAAAAACTCGATAGATGAATACTATGGTACGATATATGTTGATGTAGAAGAACTCAAAAAGCATAATACGATCAAGTTACCAGTAGAGGCAAATAACATTTTCGACTACAACTTAATACACAACAAACATAGACTGATATTGTCTATAAAGGATTAATACATATGGCTAACTTAGTACCAATTACAGAATTTGACGTTATTTTTATTAGTTATGACGAACCTAATGCAGATAAAAATTATGCAGACTTATTAGATAAATGCCCATGGGCTAAACGCAGTCATGGAGTATGGGGTAGTGATGCTGCACACAAGGCCGCCGCCGCCCTCAGTGACACTGAACGTTTTATTACTATTGATGCAGACAATATTGTGCATGATGATTTTTTTAATATAGAACTAGATATGGACAAAGTTGGCGCTAACCATGTTATTAGTTGGGCGGGCAAAAATATGGTAAACGGACTTGTTTATGGTAATGGTGGTATTAAGTGCTGGCCAGTACATGTTGTAAATGGAATGCGTACACATGAAGCGGCACCTGAAGGAGACAAAGCGGCACAGGTTGATTTTTGTTGGAATATTCATTATGTACAAATGAACAATATCTATTGTGATGTACACAATAACGGCAGTGCATACCAAGCATATAGAGCAGGATTTCGTGAAGGCTGTAAAATGAGTTTGGAAAACGGAGACGTTGTAGACAAATATGCACTTAAAAAGATACACAAGAGAAATTATCAACGTATGCTAGTGTGGATGAGTGTTGGAGAAGACACTCCTAATGGACTTTGGGCGATTTATGGATCACGTCTTGGTTGTTATATGACTAATATCGATCGTGATGGATGGGATTGGCGTGATGTACGTGATTTTGAATGGCACACCAAGTTTTTTCAGGAAACTGTTATGCCGCAATTTGCAGATGACGATGGTGATATGATCTGCCCTGCCACTGGATATAAGTATAATAGTCAGAAACTTAAAGAAGAAACGTTACGTTTGGGTCGCATTTTACAGGACGAATTAGATTTAGAAATTGCAGATATGGATGAAAAAGCCAGCAGATTTTTTAAAGAAGTTTATGTTAATCCTAGTAGGTTAGGAGCGCAAGTGCGTGAAGATCAAGTAGACGACAGTTTGGAGTAAACAATGTCAAAAGTACTACACCAACCCTGGGCTGCTAATGCGGTTGGGCATATGCGACATCCATTATTTGGTAATGTATGGATTAAAGATACCAAAGGTTTAGATTTTAAACAGCCTGATTTAAATGGAAAATATTGTAACAAATTGTATACCTGGTTGGAAGTAGATATGCACGGCCGGTGTTGGATGTGTTGTCCAAGTTGGCTTCCTTATCCAATTGGAAATATTTTAGAAAATTCTATAGAAGAAATATGGAATGGCGAAAAAGCACAAGAGCTACGTAAACAGGTTTTTACTGGAAAATGGGATTACTGTCAGACTGCTTTTTGTCCTATGATTCAAGGCGATCATCTTAATAATGTTTCTGATATTTTACAAGGTAAAGAATATGTCTTGCCACATGAAAAGCAAGCTCTAATATCTAAAAGTCTAATATCAGAACAATTACCTACTTATATAAATTTTAGTAATGATGAAAGTTGTAACCTAAAGTGTCCTAGTTGCAGAACTACAAAACTACTTTATACTGAAGGTCCATTATATGATAAACGTAAACAAATCAATGATAAGTTAGTTGAAGCATTTTTGACTACACCAACAGATAGAAATTTTGGTATTTTTGTTACTGGTAGTGGAGATCCATGGGCAAGTAAAATATATAGAGACATGCTATATAATATTAATGGTAGTGATTTCCCCAATCTTACCATTAATATGCAAACTAATGGAGTAATGTATACACCTAAACTATGGGAACGTATACACAAAATTCATAAAAATCTTGGAGATTGTAGAATAAGTTTTGATGCAGCTACAAAAGAAACTTATGAAAATAAAACAAGGCTTAATGGTGACTGGGATTTATTGCAAAACAATTGTAAGTTTTTAGATAGCAAGCATGTTGAGTTTCCTAATTTTAGAATTTTTTACGACTTTGTTGTTCAACAAGATAACTATCATGAAATGAAACAATACATAGAACTTATTGACAGCAGTTTTCCTAACCATAATGAAATTTGTTTTAGCATGGTGAGTGATTGGGGAACTTGGAGTCCAGAAGTATATAATCATAAATGTATTTGGAAAGAGGATCATCCAGAACATCAACAGTTTTTAGAATTTTTAAGAGATCCAATATTTGACAGACCTGATATAAGATTAGGGAATCTTTCATCAATGAGAAAAAAGGCATTAAGTAAATGAATCAACAAGAGCTCGACAAAGCAATACAGATGCGAGAAAAATTGAATACTGTTGGTCCAGGATTTTGTCTAGCAAAATGGGATCAGGTAACAATGCACTTGCATACTGGCATGACTCATAGTTGTCACCACCCTGCTCCACACAAGATAGATCTTGAAGATTTAGAAAACAATCCAACTGCTATACATAACAGTAAACAAAAAATAGAACAGCGCAAGGCTATGTTAGACGGTGAACGTCCTAGTCCATGTAATTACTGTTATAAAATGGAAGATAGTAATTCAGAAGCAGTAACAGATCGATATTTAAAAAGTGCCAATCTTTTTGCAGATAGATTTGAAAAAATTAAACAAAGTGGACTGGGTGAAAAACACATACCCAGTTACTTGGAAGTTAGTTTTAGCAACGTATGCAATTTGAAATGTACTTATTGCAGTCCTACATTTAGTAGCAGTTGGGTTAAAGAACAAGAAACAGAAACACCTATTATGTTGTTTGATGATACTACGTCAGAAAGACAGTGGGAATATCACAGTTTAGAATGGGCAAGGCATACTGGAGAATTACCTTATAAGAATAGAGATTATAATCCGTATGTAAATGCTTTTTGGTCATGGTGGCCTGAACTAAGAACTGGTATTAAAAATTTGCGTATTACTGGTGGCGAGCCATTAATGGCCAAGGATACTTTTAAGTTACTTTCAGAAATAGAAAATAATCCTATTCCTGATTTAGAATTAAATATTAATACAAATCTAAATGCACCTGAAAAAAATTGGCAACAGTTACTAAACTTTATTAAACGAAATGAAGATAGCAACATTGTTAAAAAATTAACACTTTTTACTAGTCTTGATGGCTGGGGAGAGCAGGCTGAATATATTCGTACCGGATTAGATTTTAATATGTTGTGGGAAAGACTCACACAACTAATAGAAGAACATCCAACAGTTGACAATACTATAATGTCAGCGTATAGTCTGATGAGTATTCCAAGTTACGGAAAATTTTTAGAAGAAATCTTAAAAATTAAACAATCTAAAAACAAATATAACGGCAGATTTTCAAACTATGCAAACTTTTTCCTAGAAAACAATTTAATTGACAATTGGGATAGGGGAGAAAAACCTTGTGCAGTGCATTTAGATATTAGTCCTATCACTTGGCCAGTTCATTTAGGTGTTCCAATTCCTGATAGAAAACAAACAATGCCTATGCTGTGGGACCAATATAATTTTATGATGAACAATCTAACAGCGGGTCCTGACAATAAAAACTTTTATGATTTTGAAGCAGAAAAAATGGGTAGAGTTGTTGACTATGCTTATTATGCTCATAGAGAAAACGAAAGGTGTGAAGAGCTAATGCAAATTTGGAAAGCAAACTTTCATATCTTTATCACTGATATGGATAAGCGCAGAAATACTAACTTTTCCAAAACGTTTCCTGAATATGAAGATTTCTTAAATGACTGTAATTTAGATTTTAAAAAATTAAGTAGTAAGAAGTAATATGACAGATATTAAAAAATTAATACAGGATAATTTAACTCCTGATGAAATGATTAAACAAACTAAAAGTTATTGTCCTTTATTATGGAGTCATATTCATGTAACTGCAACTGGTGATGTGTTGCCTTGTTGTATTGGGGACTGGAAAAGACCGATTGGTAATATTAATCAAGAAGATTTTGATGATATTTGGCAAGGCAATAATATGCGTACATTGCGCAAATCGTTAGTTAATGATAAAAAAGTACCACATTGTAGTACATGTTATAAAAAAGAAGATCAGAGTGGATTTAGTTTACGACATGACGCAATAACAAAGTTTCATGAAGCATCTAAACCAATGGTACTAAGCACAGACGACCAAGGCAATGCTACTGAAGCAAAACCAATATATTTAGATATCAGGTTTAGTAATATTTGTAATATGCGTTGCAAAATGTGCGGCCACTTTAGCAGTAGTAAATGGTTTGCTGACGCAAAAAAGTTAAGTACAGAACATGAAATTCATAATTACGGTACTGGGGATCCAAACGCAACTGCAATTATTCATGGCGTAAAGGACAGTAAAAAGTTACTTGATAGATTGGAAGAGTATCTACCACATATGCAAGAAATATATTTTGCGGGTGGTGAGCCTTTGTTCATGGAAGAACATTATCGTATACTAAACAAATTAATAGAGCTTAAACTTACCGATGTACATATAAGATACAGTAGTAATTTAAGTATTATGAAGTACAAACAAACAAATGTTGTTGACATGTGGAAACATTTTAGTAATGTATACTGTGCTGGCAGTATCGACACATACGGTAAACGTGCAGAAAACATACGTAAAGATACTGTATGGCCAGAAATAGAACAAAACATGCAACTAATTCATAAAGAAACCCCACATGTAAAAGTAGGAATAAGTCCTACTATACAGATTTTAAATGCTTATACTGTGTGTGATTTAAATAGACAGTGGGTTGAAAAGGGATGGGTAACTAAGTGGAGCATGTTCTGGAACATACTACAAAATCCAAGTTTTTATAATATTCAAAATTTTCCTGATCATATGAAAAAGGAAGTAGAAGATATATGGCTAAGCCATTTAGACTGGTTACGTGTTAAACCACATAGTCCAGTTTATAGTACTATTCATACTGCTATTAAATGGATGCACAGTGAAAAATCAAATGAAAAAGAACTGATTGAAATGTGTAAGCATACACACAGGTTAGATTTATTGCGTAATGAAGATACTAGAAGTACTTTTCCAGAGCTAAAATATATTTGGGATAACTACTGGCATGATTCCAAAGATTGACAGGAATAAGCATTGGCAATGTCCCTTAATTCCAGAACTTCTAAAAACTTATAAACTATCTGAATCAGAGTCTGGCACTTATATACATTGGTGTGAGTTAAACCAAGATCCAGATAGTCATCCTGCGATTAACGGCGTCATTTCTCCATACATTCCCAAGAACGTGTTAATAGATGCACAACAAGGCAAATGTCGTATTGTTTTTAGTACATTCCAAGAAAGTACAAATCCATCTAATGATTATCCGATAGAACACTCACATGACTTTGATTTAACTCTTGAACAGTTTTGTGATAAAGAAAATATACCCTATAATAATGTTGTATGGGTAAGCGGAGATCTACGAGTACAACAGCGACAAAAAAGTAAAAAAATTAGAACGTTTGGGTTTACTTGCTATGGACATGATATTCTTAGACATGTAGAATCAGAAATTGACCCCAAAGACTGGACATTAAAACCAATCACTGAACGCAATTTTGTTGCTCAATATATTTGCTTACAGCGTTTTATGAAACCTGGCAGAGTATTTTGGACTTGGTTATTAAAAAATAAACCATATCTAATGCACCCTCCTCATGGATTTATTAGTATTGCTGACAGAATAGACGGCTGGGGTTTTTTAGATAAGGCACGTGCGTTTATTACTATTATGCAAACTTATCAAGAACATATGGCCAGTCTTAAATGGACTGACAAAGAAATATCTGACATGTGGCACGATTTAGCAGACGTAGGATTACACACTCCTTATGTTTTAGATGTTACAGATCATGACAGTAACTGGTGCGCTGGTTCAGATACAACTGTCAGTAGTTTACCTTGGTATAACGCCAGCTTTGCTAGTGTTATAACTGAAACAGACATTCAAAGCAGTGGGTTATTCATAAGTGAAGCAACCTTTAGAGCATTTGTGTATCAACAACCTACAATATGGGTTGGGCAACAGGGCATAGTAAAACAGCTTAATGATTGGGGATTTAAAACCTGGGATTGGCTGTTTAGTGAAGATTATGACGAAGAGCCGTACATGATAGACAGACTAATAAAGTGTAGATCAAGTCTAATGGAAATAATAGAAATTGAAAAGACTCCAGAGTTACTAGAGAAAATTCACGAACAAAACATTTACAATTGGAATCATTTAAAGGTAACCTTTAAACAAGACCAAAAAGAAAGATTTATACAAATTCTTAAAAGTATTGTTGAATAAATAAACATAGTAGTTAATGGAGTATACATGATATTATTAACAGGAGCAAATGGATTTATAGGTAGCCATTTAAAAAAATACATGAACTGTATCACAGTTGACAAACAAAATTGTGATTACAATGGAGACCTCAGTAATACTAAATTTGTAAATGTACTTCCTGATGATATTGATACAGTTGTACACTTAGCAGCATTTAATAGTACAAAGAATTTCTATAGCACTCCATTTAGTGTTATTGATAGTATTGTTACACCAACAATGAATTTACTTAAACGCTACCCTAATGCTCATTTTGTATATGCTGGAAGTAGTGAAGAATATGCTGGAACTGTCAATCAGGGATGGGCGACAATTCCTACACCGGAAGACGTTCCACTGACAGTGGAAGATATTACAAATCCACGTTGGTGTTATGCTAGTGGAAAAATTGCAATGGAAAGTGCAGTTATTAGTCATAGTGTAGAACGTGGTAACACATATACAATACTACGGTACCACAATGTATATGGTCCAGGACAGCAAAATCATTTTATTCCAGAGTTTATAGATCGTGTTAAAACAGGAGACTATAAACTACCTGGGTGGAGTGACACTCGCAGTTTTTGTTATGTTGAGGATGCAGTAAAATTAACAACATCTGTATTGAAAGAAGAAAACAAAATTATTAATATTGGTAATCCAACTGAAACTAAAATTATAGACGTTGCAAATATTATTGTAGAACTCTTGCAGCTACCCGACTATTTTGAATTAGTAGATAGCCCGCCTGGCAGTACTCCAAGAAGGGCACCTGATTTAACAAAATTAAAAAGTTTAGTCCCTGACTTTATATGGACAGATTTAAAAACAGGATTAGAAAAATGTCTTTAGAAACAAGCGACAATATGATTGGAAAGCAGGCGTTTTATCCTGCAGAGCGTGGGCATGTAAACTTAGTGATGATTATTTGTAATCATTGTCCATATGTACTATTCAGGATGCCAGCAATCAGTCAACTAGTAAAAGATTACAAAGATAGAGTCAAAGTATTTGCTATTAACAGTAATGATGCAAGTCCAACAACTGAAGATAGTCATCCAGAAGATGCTCCTGAATACATGGAGGATTTTATGGAACGGTGGGATTTACAATGTCCATATATTTTTGATGGCGATCAAGGTATTGCAACAGCATATGGTGCAGTATGCACACCTGAGTTTTATGTAGTAGACACTGATGGTATTATTGTATATCATGGTGAACTAGATCCAAGTCACACTAGTAACGACTTAATGCCCACTGGCAGTAGTTTACGTCATGCATTGGATTTAACACTAGTAAATAAACCAATCAATTGGGAACCCAACCCTAGTTTTGGATGTAGTGTAAAATGGAAATAGGTGTTGTTGGTTTAGGAGTTGTAGGTAATGCTTGCAAGTCAGGTTTTGAAAAATGTGGATACAATGTTAGTGTACATGATTTAATTTTAGGCACCAGTATATCTGACGTACTAAACACAGAAATATGTTATATTTGTGTTCCTACGCCAAGTAATCAAGATGGTAGTTGTAATACTGAAATTGTAGACAGTGTAGTACACGAGCTATTTGAAAATAATTATACTGGTATTTGTGCTATAAAAAGTACAATTAAGCCTGGACATACTAATAAACTTAACCAAAAATACAATACAGATCGTATTGTATTTGTTCCTGAATTTTTAAAAGAGCGCAGTGCAGAATATGATTTTGTTTTTGATCATAAACTATTATTAGTGGGTACTGAAAATATTAATCATTATTATGTTGTTATACGCAGTCATGGAGATTTACCCAAGAGTCAAATGCGTGTAACACCAACTGAAGCAGAAATAATGAAGTATTATCATAATACATTTAATGCTACTCGTATTGTTTTTGCTAATGTGCTTTTTGAGATATGCGAAAAAATAAATGCAGATTATGATGTTGTTAAACACGCATTTTTAACCAATAACAGTATGCCAGATGAGTATTTAGATGTAAGTAAAGATTTACGTGGCTATGGTGGTGCATGCTTGCCCAAGGATGTGTTAGCAATGCAAAAACTATGCGAAGCATTAGAACTACCATATGAATTTTTTAAATTATTAGATGCTGAAAATAATAAATTTGAAACTACAGTTTTTGAGGGTATGAGAAAATGAATTGTGAATATTTAGAACCAGAAGTTTTTGAAGACCATAGGGGAGTAATCAGAAGTTTTTATCCTGACGAAGCGGTAGTAGAATATAACTTAATGACTATTAAAAAGGGAGAAATCAGAGGGTATCATTATCATCCTCACTTCCATGAGTATATGCTAGTAGTACATGGCTGTTGTATGTTTACTGAACTTACGGATAAACCTATTAAAAAAATATTATATGAAGGTGATAGTATACGTATACCAATTGGTACAGCTCATAGTTTTGAAGCATTAGAAGATATGAAATTTGTAAGTATGCTTACACGTAAATGGCACAGTAGTGACCCCCCAATAGTAAAGGTTGATGACAATGGACATGAAGTTACATCTTGACACTGGAAAAATATTGACTATAAAACTCGTAGATCATCATTTAATACGAGAATGGGCAAATCTTTTTTGTAGTCTACCACTTGAAGAAACTGAAATATCTAGACTAGAAAATCGTAGTGATAGTTTTGACAAGAAAAAATTTGACGAATTATTTGACGTTTTAGTTACTGGAGTTAAAGCATACGGCGGTCCTGAGTTTATTATCAACGATTATAGTGACTTTCCAAGTATGCAAAAGTTACTTAATAAGATGCACCATTGGTGTGTTGAATTAGTACAGGATAAACATCGAAATCAAGATTATCCAGAATATCATAACGATGTGACAACCATTGGAAAACTTAATAGTCTATGTCACCAATGCGAAACATTGTTGCCTGGCGGAACTAACCCATTACCAGAATCATGCAGACATATATATTGGGACCAACAGGTAAGTAGAGAGTATTATAATAACAGTGCTATGAAACTAACAGATGAATGGCTTGATTTGATGACAACAGAAAAGTATGATGTTTATCTTGCCAAACGTATTTTAGGAAAAGACTACAGAGAAGCCTACAGGGACAATGATGATCCAACTTATAATGAAATGCAACCATTGGGTGATAGAATACCATTGGCAATGGAAGTAGATCCATTGAATCAATGGCAAGACTTATTTAATTTACAAGAATTTTTAGATTACTTGCCAGTACCTCCTACACCTAATAATATTGGAAGAATACCAATTGGTAACATGGTAAGTCAAGTTGACAATATTGAAGATGTATTGTATAATAGTAAGATAATAAGGGCTACATTAAATGAATCCATTTGATCTAGTTCATAAATTTGAAGAGCAGATTGCAGAATACACCGGTGCTCCTTACGCAGTTGCAACAGATTGTTGTACACATGCGATTTATCTAAGTTTATATTATTATAAAAAAGAACACCCTGGTGTCAATTATGTAACGATACCAAAAAATACATATGTAAGTGTTGCAATGCAAGCTCAACATCTTGGATTAACAGTTGAGCTAGAAGATATAGAGTGGGAAGGCGCATACAGTATTGGAAATACACGGGTTGTAGATAGTGCCGCAAGACTGTATCGGGGGTGTTATCAATCAGGTAAATATCAATGTCTTAGTTTTCAATTTAAAAAAATATTAAGCACAATACGTGGTGGTATGATACTCACAGATGATAAAAAATTCTATGATTGGGCACAACGAGCTGTGCATGACGGTCGCGATATGAGTGTACCCTATGAACAGGACACTATTACATTTGCTGGCTGGCATTATTTTATGACACCAGAAACTGCTGAATTAGGACTTGCTAGATTACAGGTATTACCTGACACAAATAATGATTGTGCTGGAAGCTACACATATCCAGATATAAGTTACATAAAGGATTTTTGATATGAAATCAAAAAATGAAATGTTAATACATTTTAAAAGTGGAAAAGTTCATATAGCTTTAATTGATAATGATTTTGTTAATGGTTGGCGTGAGAACTTAATGAAAATGGAAATGATCAACACATGGAATGAAAATCTATTTCCTGAAGTGAAACTGCATACTAGTGAAATATTAGAAATAAGATCAAAGTACAGCAAAAAGTTTGACAAGCACGTTGACGAGTTAAAAGAAAAATATGGCATTTCCTTTCCAGGAAAAATGGATTCTAGCACAGTAAGTCAGGAACGACTTAATTTATTACATAAATGGGTTACGCATGGAGCATTTACACGTAGTAATTGGGAATTACCAAATGCAAAAATAACTGACATAAACAACAGTAAGTGGAATCATTGGAAAGATTATAATTTTAGACAAGACCATGAACCAGAGTTTGAAGTCTCAGACGAAATAGCAGAAGATGTAACTCGTATTCTTTTTGAAATGAATTGTGATATACATTGGTATGAAGAAACTATCACTAGTCCACGTGTCCAACAGTTATTAGATTGGGGATACAATTATAATGATGGCTATCATGTTATTCAGAGATATACTAGTGGAAAAATGGAAGCATTTGATGTTCTAGAAATACCAAACGAATATAGAAAGTTTTGTACATATGATACAGAACCAGACTTATGGCTACCATTTGCAGTGCTGGGCAAGGAATATTATACATGTTGGGTTAATATGGATAACCCAAGTCAATTTGATATGACTAATATTGACAAAACATATGCACCTGGTTGGGAACTTCAACCAAATAGTTTTACTGTAGATGTATTACAAAAGAAAGAATTTCAACAATGGTTAACTGATCATTTAGTACCTACAAACCCTTTTTGTATTGGAAAAATTCCACTTGGTTACTGCATTAATAAAAAAGATTTAGATTGGAGTCGCATCCTACAAGAGCAGGTAATTAAAGTAGAATGGCTTTAGTATACAATCAAAATAACTTTAAAAACAAAGTCATTGTTACTCCTGCTAGAAGTGGGAGTAGTTGGCTAGTAAGTGCGTTTGAAAGACAGGGATATAATTCGTTCCCATTAAGTATGAGCGAAAATTCCAGCCTTAGTCCTGCATTGCAAGATTTAGCAATATCTGATTATAATGTTGATGAGAGAATTGAGTATATGCATGATTGTCAGCCCTTTGTTACAAAAGTTTTTTGCGATGATCCAATTGACTTAAATAGATTACTTTATTATAAAAATGGAACAGAGTTTATTTGGCTGTATCGAAAAAATAAAGTTGAGCATTTTTTAAGTAATTTACTTGCATGGGAGACTTCAGTATTTCATATTGAGGACAAAGTATATAAGACTCCAGATGACATAGATATTACTGACGAGCATATGTATACATATGAAACTATTTTGATACACGAATACACGATGTACAACAAGTATAAACATATGTTTAATTATGAAATTGAATATAAAGAAATATTTGATAATAACCCATGGGGATTAACTCATACTGATAACATGCCAGTCAAAGTAAACAAATATAATACTGCTTTGTTGCAAAAAGCAGAATCAAAATTAAAAGAATGGGATTTACTATGAGACAAGTAAAATTAGTAAACAATTGTAGAAGTTGCAATGCAACTTTAGAAAAACAAGTTTTTGATATTGGTGAACTAAAGATCAATGCATTTACTCCAGAGCCCAACACAGATGTTGGAAGTGCGCCTCTTACACTTATGCATTGTGATAAATGTGATCTTATTCAATTAAGCCACACTGTGCGTGAACAAGAGTTATATGAAAACTATTGGTATTTGTCAAGATTAAATAAAAAAATTGTTGACAACTTACAAAGTATCGTACAAGATGTATGTTGTGAAGTAGATGTTAACCAAGGAGATCTAGTACTTGACATTGGAGCAAATGACGGAACACTATTAAGTTTTTATAATAGTGATAATGTTATTAGAGTTGGATGTGATCCTGCTAAAAACATTCACAGTGAATTAGAAAAGAACTGCGATTTAATGATTGGAGACTTTTTTAATAAAGAGAACTGGACTAATGCTGTAGGAAAGCGTAAAGCAAAGATTATTACAACTGTTGCCATGTTTTATGATTTAGATGACCCAAACAGTTTTGTATCAGATATAAAAGACATATTAGATAATGATGGCGTTTGGTTATGTCAGCTAATGACTGCTCGACCAATGCTGGACTCAAATGATTTGGGTAATGTAATTCATGAACATATTGAATATTATACATACAAAAGTTTAGTAAACTTAATGGAAAGACATGAGCTAGAAATATTTGATGTGCGTGAAAATGATATCAATGGTGGAAGTTACCAGTTGTTTATTCGTCATAAAAATTCTGGAAGTATTAACTATGCTGAAAATATTACACCAGAGCATATTAATAACTGGGCAAAAAATATAGATAAGAATCGCGATGATACAATGCATTTTATACGCTCTGAAAGAGCGTCTGGTAAACGTATCTATATTATGGGTGCAAGTACTAAAGGTAATACTATTATGCAGTATTATGGATTAGACGGCGATACAATTGATGGAGCAGCTGAAATACATCCTGATAAAATTGGTAAATACTTAGTAGGTAGTAATATTCCCATTGTACATGAAGATGAAGCCAAAGAGAAAGCCGATTACTTTTTAGTATTCCCTTTTCATTTTAAAGAATTGTTTGTTAACAAAATTATGGCAGACTGGATTGCAGGCGGCGGTAAACTAATTTTCTGTACACCAAATTTTGAGGTAGTAGGATAAAATGAATAAAATTTCTGATATGCTTAGTGGAGGCCCACATAGTCGTGTTATGGCTATAGTGTCTAGGCCCGATAGCGTTGGACTAACAATATCAGAAAAAACTAATATTATTGCACGTACATTTAGACTTGATAATGATAACAAAGTTAAACTGTCCTGCTTTTATAACAAAGAAGTTGGCGATTACTTTGTTGACAAAATGTCTAAACTGACAGGAAAAGACAAAACACAATTACGTAATGAGAAGGATCAATTTTGGTCCAATCAAAAATATACAATCAGTGGAGATATATTAAATGATAAAGAAATATTATTGGAAAAATTAAATGAACTTATTAAAAAACACACATCATACGGAACTATTTTAGTTTTTGATATTAATAATGCACAAGATTTAAATTATGTCCTTACAGAACTTCCTTATGAAATTTTAAATAGTTTTTACGAAGTAAAATTTAATCTACGACTAACAGCTCTTTATGAACATTTTAATTTTATAGAATATCCAAATCAATGGTCCAGTAATAAAGAATATAATATATTTTCTATAATTCATTTTGCTAATGAATTACCTTTTGCATCTGTTAATATTGATGTTAATTTAAATATGTATAATATATTACACATACTGGATATGATTTGGTTCTTTAGAGAACGTATAGACAGTCATGTTAATTTTACCGTCAGTAATATTGATTTAATAGCGTTAGATGAAAACTTAGTCCAGTATATAAAAAATAATTATAAGAATTTTTATAATGACTATCGCAAACTTTGGGAAGATCAAGATAATCAAATTAAAAATATACTTGATTCAATAATTGATATTTTATCTAAAAACCAAAATACAGATATGATGGCGATATATAATTTTAAAAAAATGCTAACACTTAAAGGTGAACAACAGAATCAATATTGGCATGATTATTTTCCTGAACTTAAAAAGATTTTAGATTTTCTAGAACGTTCTAAATCTAATGATCTTGTGAAATTACAGACAACTCAAAAGAAAAGGAAAACTATAATTGCAAAAGCTATATAAGGATCAAATCAAAAATAATCCACATTTTTGTATAATGCCCTTTGCTCACAGTCATGTAAGCACTGAAGGAGAAGTTGCGCTCTGTTGTCTAGCGGCTTATAGATATGATTGTGGGGATCGACCTAACGTCAGACAGGAAAAAGATTTACAGGCACATTGGACCAGCGACTGGTATAAAGAACGGCGACAGCGTATGCTTGATGGTGAAGCACTGCCAGAATGTAGAACATGTTGGAAACAAGACAAGCAAGGTCCTGGCAGTGATCGAACCACTGCAAATCATATGGTTTTAAATCATTGGACTAACGAAATAGACGATAATTGGGATATAAATGTAGAAACTGGAAACACTTATAACACTCCATTGTGGACAGATATTAGACCTGGACACACATGTAATTATAAATGTAGAATGTGTACGCCTGGAGTAAGTGATAGTATTGACAAAGAACAATTAGAGCATACTGATGTTTATAAAGAAACTGGAGCATATCTCCAGGGTGTTAGTGAAGACGATCCCAAACATGTAACTGGATTAACATTTAAGGAAATGAGTAAGTGGATTGACGATCCAGTAACACGTGCCAGTTTGCACAAGTGGATTGAAAGTGAACATTATGTTACTATGAAACTTATTGGAGGAGAACCGTTGGCCACTCCTGGGTGTGTTAAATTAATCCAATGGTGTGTTGACAGCGGTAATACTAACTTTACTTTAGCAATTACTACTAATGGCAGTATTGCTAAAGGTAAAATATTAAATTTACTAGATCGATTTAAAGGAGTAAGGATTGACTTTAGTGGAGACAGTAATTTAGTTTTAGATCCATTGGTAAACGAATATCAAAGAAAAAATGCAATCAGTAGTGTAATGCATGAAAATTTCATGTTGTTTAATACAATTGATAATTGTAGTGTTAATTATTTATGTGCAACTGGATTATACAATATTTTTAATATTGTAAACGTATTGGAATATTGGTATACATATGGTATGCTAAACAAGAAAGATACAAATAATTATGGTAAGTTAATAATTAATTTAATTGAATATCCAGAAGAGTTTAATATTGAATTATTGCCAGAACAATACAGAATGGAAATTGCAGACCAAATACAATTATTTTTGCAACGTCCAAAATTTGTAAGCATATGCAATGAAGCATATGGCAACATTGAAATATTTACAAAGTCTAGTAGATTGGATTTATTAATTAATAGATTGAGAAAGCCATTATTGCCAGATAATAAAATCAATGTCCTGCGTAAAAAATTTGTAAAACGTACTGTTGCTTTTGATAAAATAAGACAAGATTCGTTTCGTAATTCATTAAATCCTAAAATTGTACAACTAATAGATGAGTGGTCTGATATAAATGACTGACAATAAAAATAAAATATCTACCGGTGGAGTTGTTATTCATAATGATGATGACTTTACAGCTGATCGAGATCAAGTACTTAAACGTATGATGGCACGTGACGTTATACAGCATGACAATAGTCACTTAGGTGGAATTGATGCCCAAAGTACACGGGTTCCATATTGGAGTGAAATTTATCAGAGTCAAGATGATGTTCGCCGACCGGCATATTATAGTGATTTTTCAAATAAAAATCAAAAATTATACAAAGGAAGTATTGAACTAGTAATTTTACCAAGTTGGGGAGTAATATTTCCTCCTTATAATATAGCTAGATTGACTGGATTATTGCGCTATTATGATTATGAAGTTAAAGTTTCAGATATCAATATTAATGCATACAGGTATTTTAATTCACACTCTGGATATGATATAAATTGGTGGGACAGTAATAAAACTCATTACTGGGTAGAAGAAAATTATTGGACTTATATACACGAAGATTTAAAGCCAGTTCTTGATAGATATATTTCGTCTATTGTTTCTAGAAAACCTGCACTTGTTGGTTTATCCTTATATACTACTAATTTACAGCCTAGCTTATACTTTATGCATCAATTAAAAGTACATTTACCAAATGTTAGAATTGTAATTGGTGGACCAGGATGTTTTCAGACTGATGTATTGAATAGTGAACATCGCTGGTATAAAAAGAAAAATAAAATAGATATTGATTTGTTTGACTATACAATTACTGGTGAAGGTGAACAAGAACTTCTTACACTAATGGAAAATTATAAAACAGATGAAATGAAATCGGGATCAATTCTAGGAGGATTCAACAGTAATCTAGATTTAAATAATTTACCGTTTCCAGATTACAGTGATTATGATTTAAGTTGGTATGACTATAGTGATGGTGTTAGTCTAGAAACAAGCCGTGGATGTATTGCTAAGTGTACGTTTTGTAGTGAAACACATTTTTGGAAATACCGCTGGAGAGAAACTAATCGTGTTGTAGAAGAAATGAAGTATCAGTATGATCGTTATGGTACTAGAAGATTTTGGTTTGTAGACAGTTTGGTTAATGGTAATTTTAAAGAGTTTAAAAGTCTAGTTGAAGGTATAATTGAAAGCGGTATGAAAATACGCTGGAACAGTTATGCTAGATGTGACGGTCGTATGGATCTTGACTTTTTTAAAAAACTAAAACAAAGTGGGTGCATGAGTCTTAGTTTTGGTTTAGAAAGTGGCAGTCAACGTGTACTTGACAGTATGAAAAAAAATGTTAAGATTGAAGAAATGGTGGCTAATTTACGTGACTCACGTTTAGCTGATGTAAATTGTCACGGTAATTGGATTGTAGGATTTCCGTCTGAACATAATGTTGATGCAGCACACAGTCTACAGTTTTTATGGAATATACGTAATGATTTATATGCCATTAGTCCAGGTTTTGGTTGTGGTATTGCACAATTTAGTGATATAGAAGTAAATGGATATAAAAACTATAAAATTATTCCTGACGTTTATTTTGAAAATGAATGGTATACTGAAAATTTTAAAAATACTATTTTACACAGAAGTTTGCGTATTAAATTTATGGCTATCTTTATGGATTTAATTAAGGATCAAAATAGTTATATTGTTAATACACAAGCATACAAAAATATTAACAATTTTTATACTATAGAGTTTACAGACAATAATACTCCACTTGATTTTGTAGAGCAAACAGATGCCAACTTTGACTATTTTAGTAATCCTCAAAATGATATTGAAAAATTAAAATTTGGTATAGTTAATGAATATATTTCGTTTGCGTGGGCCATTTACAGTATATTTGGTGCATATAGTTTAACCATGGAGTTCAACAAAGAAAAAGATTTCGATGAATTTGGACCATCATTGACTCATGATTATTCGGCCAAGGTAAATATAATTATAGATACTGATGGTAACATGTGTTTAACACTATTGCATAGTTATACTGAATCAAAAGAATGGGAAGATTATCATAATTTAAACTGGGATCATGAATCAGTAATAGTTGAAAAAAATATAAAAGAGTTTTTAACAAATGAAAATTAATATTATAACAAATCCAAGATGCGGCAGTACATATTTTTATAATATGTTGGTTTTATTCTATTCTCCGTATCAACATTTTCACATGTGGAATGAACCGTTTAACTTAAATACAAAATCACACGGAAAAAATATAGATGAACTCCTACATGAAGCAAACATGCGAACTGAAATAGTGTTAAAACACCACTGTACTTTTTTTAATTTTATGGAACCATACCAACTTGATAAATTAAAAAATATGAAAAACTTTTATAACATTGTGTTAATAAGAAAAGATTTATTGCAAACTGCAATAAGTTTAGCTATAAGTACACACAAGGGAGAATGGACTAGTTATACTGATACTAAAATCACAATACCTGTAGATGAATTTTTAAAATATTTAGAAACAATATATGTTAACACAAAAGAAATAATTAATAATAAACATGGATTTAAATATGATGAAATTGTTTATTATGAAAACTTAAAGTTTAATCATAATGAAGATTTTAATTTAACAATGTTAAGTAAAACATATGATTATAAAAAAATGCGAGAGTATTATCCAGAAATTAACCTATACAAAAAAAGTGATAAAATAAAACCGGCTCCTGATAAAGAAAACATTTTAGAAAATTATAATGAAATTTATGAGGCTGGAATAAATTACTTACAAGGAAAAGGAACTAAAAATTTTGGTATCCGAGATGGGAAATTATGGAGAATAAATTGCAATACTTTGAATAGGAACTTATTATGAAAATATTAATTTTTGGTTTGCCAGGCAGTGGTAAAACTACGCTGGCAAAACCATTAGCAGAGCTTATTGGTGGTGTACACTTAAATGCTGATGAAGTACGCAAGCACTATGATGACTGGGACTTTACACCAGAAGGGCGTATGCGCCAAGCAGCACGTATGCGTTACTTGGCAGATGGGGTAGTCATGGCCGGCAAAATAGCAGTTGCCGACTTTGTGTGCCCAACTGAACAAGCCCGATTAGAATTTGCACCAGACTTTACAGTATGGATGGATACTATTAAAGAGGGTCGTTTTGAAGATACAAATAAGATGTTTGAAGTGCCACTGGACAAAGTAAACTATCATGTTGCTGAATGGTTTAGTGATACACATGCACAGTTGATGCCTGTTGTAAAACGTTGGATAGAACACAATGGTAGCAAGAACAAGGCATCTAGTTAAAGCGGTAACCTGGCGAATTATTGCCAGCGTAACCACAGCACTTATTGCATTGACTTTTGGCGTACCGGCCAAAGCAGTAGGGGCAATATTCATAGCAGACTTGATTATTAAGTTTGCTTTGTATTATGCTCATGAACGTGTGTGGTACAATTATATTAAGTTTGGAATTAAAGAATGAGTTTTGATTGGAAAAGACCCACCACACAAATGTTAGGACGATGGCAACCCTGGCATGATGGGCATACAGAACTGTTTAAGAGAGCATTAGCAGAAACAGGACAAGTAGTTATTATGATTCGTGATGTTGGCGGTATTGTAGGAGAAGATGCTGGAGCAGGACGTACTATAAAACAAGACGATAATCCTTTTAATTTTGGGGATGTAAAAACTAAAATTATAGAAGGACTAGCACGTGCTGGTTATACATATAATGAACATTATCAAATTATGCATGTTCCTAATATTGTGGATATTAGTTATGGTAGAGGTGTCGGATATACCTTTACAGAACACGATTTAGGTGCTATAATACATGATATAAGTGCTACTAAGATAAGGGCAGAAATGAGAGAAAACGGTGAGCTATAGGAAATTAATAGATGGCACAAAAGCTGAAGAATATGAAAACCCAGTAGTATTACAGCTTATTACCAAGTGTCCTGGAAAATATAAATTACTTGATCAAGAAACAGGTGAAGTATATGTTGGCACTAATCCAGGACCTGGCGAAAAAGTAAAGCACTGGAGAAAAGTAGAATAAATGTTAGATGTATTTTTTCTAAGTTATGATGAACCATTTGCAGATGAAAACTTTGAGTTATTAAAGTTGTTTGCACCACACGCTAAACGTGTACACGGCATTAAAGGTATTTTTGATGCACACAAAGAGTGTGCCAGATTAGCAAAAACTGGACACTTCTATGTTTGCGATGCAGACTGCTTAATTGAAGAAGAATTTAGTTTTAAATTTAAACCAGACAAGGATCGTTTTGCTTATCCAAACACACCGGAAACAGATTGTGTTTATACTTGGCGTAGTCGTAATCCAGTAAATGATTTAATTTATGGTTACGGTGCTGTTAAGTTATTCCCTAAGAAAAACCTTATGGAAGCAGAAGATTGGAATGTAGATATGACTACAACTATTGGGGCTCCGTTTGTACCTAAATTTCAAATAAGTAATATTACAGCGTTTAATACAGATCCATTTAATACCTGGAAGAGTGCATTTCGTGAATGCACAAAACTGGCATCAAGTATCATCCCCAATGCTGACAACACTGATAATGAATATCGACTTAAAGTGTGGTGTGAACGTGGAGCAAAGCGTGAATACGGAGAATACTCAATGCTAGGTGCACAACAAGGTGCTGATTTTGGTCGACATTATAAAAATAATATCAATGCATTAAAATTAATCAATGATTTTGACTGGTTACGGGAGCAATTTGAAAGTGCAAAATGAACCTAATCAAGACTATCTTTGGTTAAATGGATTAGAAGAATATTTCCATGCAATTGATCATCCAGATAAAGAAAAAATTAAAGATATTAAAGCCAGTATATTATATGGTAATCCTTATAAAATTCGTAACTTAATAATGAATGAAATTTATCGTGGGCCGCATGAACTAAGTGAAAAATTCTCTAAATCTATAATGGCTTATTATTTGGATAACGAGCCAGGTAATGATCGTAGAGCACTACAATATATCAGTCATTGTATCGACGATGATTTTTTGCGTACAGCAAGTCGTTGGAGTATTAAGTGGCACAACTTGGTTAACTTAAATGATCACTTGAGTAGAGGACAAATACAAAGCAAATTTTGGATGTTAGATCATCTAAAACCCGTATTACAAGAACGCAAAAAACAAGGATATGACGTCGATACTGTGGTGCATTATGGTGGCTGGTATGCAACAGTTGCCTGGTTTATTTTAAAAGAATTTGCAGATATCAAACAATATTTTAATTTAGAAGTAGATCATACATGTGTTGGGATCAGTGATGATTTTAATGAAGAATTTTATAATGATAGTTGGCGTTTTAAAGGCATCGGCATGGATGTAAATGATGTCAAGTGGAATAATCGATCATTTAAGGCATGGACACAAAATAAACAAAAAGAAAAAATCAAGTTAAAAATAGGACCACAACTAATTATTAACACTAGTTGTGAACACATGTCAGATGACTGGTTTTATAATTTACCCAAGGACATGTTAGTGTGTTTGCAAACTAATGATTATTTTAGTAACGAGCAACACATAAATTGTGTAAACAACGTAGATGAAGCTCTTGAAAAATATAAATTTACACGTGTTTATTATAGTGGTGAATTAGACACACAACTATATAAAAGGTTTATGATTATAGGCAGAACATGATTGAAGATCTTTCATTAAGACAATTACAAACTGAAAGTGCTCGTGCATTAGTTGTTATGGGTGCAACTAATAATAATATCAGTCAGTTTAACAAAAAAGCTCACCATAATAGTCAGAATTGGTATAAGGCGGTTATTGAATGGTATGTAAATACATATGGAGGTTTACCAAGTCAGACTGGACCTGGTAAAACAGTAACTTTAATTATGGAGAGAGAACATGAGTGAAACAATTACAGAATTACAAGCATGGCGTGAATTAACTGATGTAAGAATGCAAACCAGTAACTGGAATCTAGATATATCAGTGACACAAGAAACAATGCAAGAAATAGTAGACGAAATCCATCGTCGAACACCGTGTAAACAAAATCAAGTAAATTTTGGAATGCACATTCTT
>Ga0181604_10000990_pt1 | contig 25776 bp, 19 predicted proteins | sample 041ome_12_FD_148663 | JGI IMG/M metagenome (GOLD analysis project Ga0181604, IMG submission 148663) | Coastal salt marsh microbial communities from the Groves Creek Marsh, Skidaway Island, Georgia - 041410US metaG (spades assembly) | ecosystem: Environmental > Aquatic > Marine > Intertidal zone...
TCATTTGGCACGCGTTCGGTGTCGTGCATATTCCTCGACCGGAAGATTTTCCGGTCATGCCCGTCGAACATACAGGGTTCTCGCTTAAACCGGATGGATTTTTCGCAGGAAACCCAACGATCGATTTGCCGCCACCGAAATCTGGCAAGAGTACGTGTTGCTCGACGAAGTTGTAAAAGTAGTAAATACTTAATATTCTTTCTTTCTTTCTTTTGAGAGTGAAAAACAAGTGTTCTGTCTGTCTTCTTAAAAAAGGGCAATTCTTTGCTAAAAACACAGCTCATGTATCATTCGTTAGGTATCGTTATCGTTAACTACTAAGTAAAAATAGTGAGTATATTATATACAAGTTCAATCTCTCTCTCGCTCTCCTTCTTCTCCATCTCACTCTAAAATATTGTGTTGTTATTACTTCCTCTTCGCGTCCTCCTTCTCCACGTTCTTCTCTGACTTTTTTGACGGCGGCGGCGGTGACATCGCTTTCGCCAAATCTGCGAACGGATTCGGCTTCTCCTCCGGCATCCACGGCCTTTGCAATTTTTTATTCGAACCTACATCTTTTCCGAGCACGTGCACTTGAAACGCCGGAGTCTCCATCATGTTCAACGGCAACATGATCGATTGCAACACAATCGGCGGGTTCAACTTGAAATAGAAATGCAACACCGACGTCATCAAAAACCCAAACGCCTGGCTCGTCCCCGCTTTCTTTATCTCTCTCAAATCGTGCTCGAAATACGTCAACGTCTCCTTCTTTTCCTCGCCGTTGTTGTACGGGTCCTTCACCGTCACCTCCACGGTATCTTCGCTCAATTTTTTCTCCTTTCTCTTGACTTGCTTATACATGTAAAAGATTACTAAATAACACACCGTCACGGAAATCGTAAACGCCATCCGTATTTTCGCCTTGGTATCTTCGTCGTTCCAATCGATGCCTAAGCGTTTGCTCCCCATCAGGACGATCGGGGCGATGAACATTTTCGGTTTCAATTGCGGAGGTTTCGGAAAGTCATCCGGTTCGTCCGCTCCTTCTACAATCTCGTTCGCTTTATTCTTCGCGTCCGCCGCTTTATCTTTTTCGCCGCCGTCGCTGTTTTTCGTCTCTTTCGCGCTCATCTTCTTCTTTCGCGTTTTGTGTGTATTGCTCTTGAATTTTCAAATTTGTGCGGAGAGAGTAATCCGTACAACGACAAAAGTCTCTCTTTTCTTTACTCAATAAAATATCGCTCTGAATAAAAGGCGTCCTTTTTATTCCAAACCAAGCGCGAAAGAGTGCGTCTGTGACTCTTACTTAATATTTATGTGTGTGTATGTATATGTATAGCGCAGTGCGTGCGTGATGTGGAGATTGGTGTCGAATACTCTTTTGGAACTTTTTTGACTTTTGGGTTGAAAAGTTGACGACCGACACCCTAAATTTTCTAAAAACTGCGAGAGAAATAATAATCGCGAATTTTCTCGAAAACGCAGCGTTTCTCTCTGTCTGTTCAGATCGAGAGGAAAGAGAAAGAATGATGTCATCGACGCAGAAGACCGTCGTCGCAAGGTCTGCATCTGTTGTCACCGGTTCGTTGTTTTCAAGAAGCCTTCGTTGTCAGCGGCAACAACGAAAAAGACAGATTGGAGGATTTGGCATCATCGTCATCGGAGATAACGCGCTTCGGAGATACGGTTCTGAAGAACAACAGCATAAACAACGGTTCGAATCGATGAAAACGCACGCGAAGAAGACGACGAAGAAGAAAGGCAGCGGAGGAGGAGGAGGATACGGCGGCGGAAATTCCACCGGATTCAGCCAGGACTGGGCGAACTACGGGTCCTTCGACGAGTCGTACTTTGAAGACGCGGATACGATGTATAAACCATCGCAAATGTTCAACACGAGCAAATCGAAGAGGAAGAGCGGCGCGCAAAACGTGCTGGAGATTTTGGCGGAGGAGAGGAAACAGAGAAGAGCGCAGAATTACGTGAAGTACGAGGAGGAGAATTGGGACGAGGAAGAAGAGGAGGAGGAGTATTGGGACGAAGAGGAAGAGGAGGAGTATTACGAGGAGGAGGAAGAGTTCGCGAACGCGAACGCTTCTTCGCGCGCGGGTTCGATGGGAAGCGTCGAGAGTAAACCGAAACCGACAAAACCGAACAATCCACCGGCGAAGCGAGCGCCTTCACCAGCGCCGAAACCAAAGTCTACGCCACCTCCGCCGAAACCGAAACCGAAACCAGTCAAGAACGAGACGCCGGAGGAGGCCAAGGCGAAGGCAACGAAAACGCTCCTCAAGTGGGGGTTCCAAGACGAGGATATCGCCGAGGCGATGAAGAATGCGTCCGACGGGTCGACCGCGAAGCAAATGCAGATTCAAGTTCTCGATTATTTATTAGAGACTGCACCGTTGGAGAATATTCCGCAAGAATATCTCATGGACGCGAAGCAAAAACGAATGTAAAATATAGCTGAGAACGAGAGGCTGAGAGGCCAGCGCCCGAGAGAGGGAGTGTGCTCACGCGTGTGCTCACGAGAGAGAGAGAGAGAGAGAGAGAGAGAAGCAAAAAGTAATATAGTATAACTTGTAATGTGTAAAACAACCAAAGGCATTAACGCTAATTAATTAGAATTTTTGAAACCATATGGCTGACGCTAAACATGCATAAGCGACCAAAAGCATAGCGCCTTTTAACCAATTCGACGTGCCGTCGACGACGTTCGCGTTGACGACTAAAACAACGACTAACAAGCTCGCGGATTCAAACAGACCAAAATCTAAGTTCATCGGAACAGAAATCATCCATCCAATCAAAACGGTAACCGGAATGACGAGTAAAGCGAATTGCGTGGAACTTCCGATGGCGACGCCGATCGAAATGTCCATCTTGTTCTTTCTCGCGAACATCACCGCCGCGGTGATTTCAGCCGCACAACCGACTAACGGTAACACGATCGTTGCAATAAAGGCCATAGGTACCCCCCATTGCTGCGCGGCACCGTCGATAGAGCCGACAAGCACGTCAGAAAGCGAAGCAATAAACCCGGTAATCACCGCTAACCAAATCATCGCCGAAACTTTCGTCAACGAATCATCTTTGTGCTCGTACGCCATCTCGTCCACTCGTTCGAAACCAAACAATATGTTCTTATCATCCTCGTTAGCATCTCTCCCAGATAGAGTCTCCGTGAGTTTCTTATTCAGTTGCGAGAGTTTACGTTGCATTGAATTGACTCGAGTTTGCGTGCTGACTTGCGTCAACACGGACCCCCATTTTAACATGTTCAATTCTTTCTTCTGCGCGATGTCTTTCACCGCAGATTGCCAACGTAATTTTGCGAGCTTCGAACCATCACCGCTACTTCTCTTCACCGCATTTTCTGGAATCGGTGATACGGGAGGTTGTGGTACCTCTGAACCTCTTCCACTCTCTTCCTCGTTTTCTACTTCTACCTCGTTTTCTACTTCTATTCTTTTCGCTATCATTGTCTTCTTTTGATTTCCGCCAGACGATGCCATGCTCTTTAAAGTCGCTCGTAAATTTTCCATCGAACTCGTTTTCATCTTGAACATAGACTCCGTCGAGCCGGTCCTTCCCATTACATTTTTCTTTTTCTTCTCCCCTTGTTGTCCTTTCTTTCCTTTTTCCTCGTCGCCTTCGTCCTCGTTTGTATTCTCGCTCACGAACATGTGCTTATGCGTCTTCAACTGAAACACCAAAAAAGCCATGTATCCAGCCAACAAGAACACGCTCGATACTCTGGACACTCTCAAGATGTCCCTTTCTTTCTCGTCTTCACTCGTCCCGCTCATGGCCGTCTCGCTCATCACGCTCGGTAGCGTCAAACTCAACACGCTCAACAACAACAAACCGGCGTTCAACTGCGCGCCTTTCCTGTTGTGCGTCTGCTCGCTATATTTCAATCCTCCAAAAAAGAAACTCGCGCCCAATACGAGCAACGTGTTCGTCAATATCGAGCCGAGTAAACTCAATTTCACCAAACGCGTGTCTCCATTCCTCAACGCCATCAATGAGACGATCAATTCTGTCACGTTGCCGAACGTCGCGTTTAATAACCCGCCGAGCGTTTCGTTCGTATGCGCGGCAACCTCCTCGGTCACAAACCCGAGACGTTCCGCTAAAGGAACGATCGCCAACACCGAGACGAAGAATATTGGTCCCGGGGATATGCTTTCTCCGGCGTGGCCTAAGGCCAGCGCGATTGGAACGAACACGAGCAACACGCAAATCTTCGTCGAGAACAAAACAACTCTGGTGCTTCTGGCGAATTCGACGCCAACTTTCACGCTGGATTGCGCGATCGCTTTCGGGCTTCGCGGCGATCGTAAACTCTCGTCGTTCTCTTCTCTATCGTTCTTTCTTTTCTTATTCGCGCTATCATCATCGTTCGCGCGCATTAACAATTGCTCTGAGGATACATTCAGCGCGTCTTCCGTTCCCGCTGAAGTTGTCGTCTCTTCTCCGCCGTAGGGGTGTTCCCGAACGACGACGATGGTTTCCTCGCCCGAAGTCACGGACGACGACGAAGGGATCTCCAAAGGTTTGATATTTTTCGCGATGACGCCGATGTTTTTCTTCCCTGTGTTGTCGTCGTCGAGAGTGGTTGTCGACGGCGTCGCCATGGTTTTTGTTGTTATGTTTCCACGGCGCCTTGGTTTTGTGAAGGAGATAGGGGAGTTTTTGCAGATGAAACGCGCGCGCGAAAGCGTATTGCGTATATATATAATGTTTGAAACAAATTCTACTCTAGACTATATAAACGATTAACTACGTTGGACTCTCTATGGACGATATCGTGCGCGTGTATTCTTACGTCCGAATCTTTTTTTTCTCCTTAGCCTTTGACGTTTGCATCTCCACGTTGGTGACTTCGTGCCGCTTCACGTCCGCGGGTTTCCACAGGTAGGCGCTCTCGGCGATCCACGCCGGCGATACCAACGGTCGATTGTTCCTTCTGGCCTTGTTTATTTTCGACGTCGGGAAGACTAAACCAGTCTCTTTATTCTTTTTTCCGTACTCGCCGACGATGACGTGCGTCGTGCGGTCGTCTTTGACGATGGATTCAATTCTTTTGGCGATGTCTGCGTTATCGACGAAGGTTTCTTGCACCGTGGCGCCTAAATTTTTAGCCTCTTTCCAAATCTTGGAATCTTTCGGGACTTCGTGGATTTTGAAGACGTTGGTTAAACATACGTAGCAGTCTCGTAAGATTGTTTTACGCTCGAGAGATAAGAGGTCAGCCACGCACGGCCAGTACTCTCCGTCCGTGCTGCCTCCATTTTGCAAAAAATGTGGCACCGCTTCTTGAAACATCATCTGATGAACGTTTCTCAATCGAGGTAAAATGTTATCGACTAAATACGAGTCGTTCTTCTCCGATTCGTCCGTCATGTTATAGAAGTGCGACAATTTCAACTCTTCGAACGATTCTGGGAAGTAATAATACGGTTTCACTTGCATAACCGCGCATTCACCGTCCCACATTTCCGGCTTATCTTCCACTACGATTGTCACCGACTCTGCGCCTTCCAAAGCGTCGTTTACATTTTTCGTTCGAATGTCTACCCATTGGTTCACCTCGCTGTTCCATTGCTTCATCCCTTTGATTCTATTCACGTCTCGATTAAAGTACTTCCCGTTCGGATCCAAAACCTGGTTCGCAATCGCCTCCGCGTACGCTTGACTCCCCGCGGTCACGATGTACAACTCGTACATCTCTGAAAGTTCGCTCAAAAACCGCCTCGCGTGCGGGCGGATTTTCGTAAAGTATTGGTCGTTGACGAAAAAGAATTTATCCGGGCTCGATTCGAAGCGAGATTCGATTTTTTGTTGCGCTTGTTTGATCGTCCTCATCATTTCCTCGTAGCCGTTGCTGTTGATGTTGCCACTCTTCTCGCCGTCTTCGGACGACGACGGAAACAAAAACTTCGTCTTGTCGACCGAGTGCACGAGCGTCGAGTCTAAATCTAAAACTAAAGGCAGTTTGCCTCTCTGCAGCACGTCCCGAATCACCTCTCGATTATTCACCACAGCCTCTTTAATGACGTGCAATTTTGGTATCATTTTCTTCTTGTTGTTCTTTAAAATCATCGTCTCTTTTGTCGGCTGCGCGTCGGCCAGCGCATTCGTCGCCCTCCTCGCGTCGTCGTTGTCGTTATCGTTGTCGTCGGAAGTATCGTTGAGTTTTTGTTTCTTTTCCCCGTTGCTTTCCGTGGGATCCCGCGAGTCGTCGCGACTGCGCGCGCGGTCGATGACGCGTTGCGTCGGGCGTTTGAACGTTGACGGCATTCTTTCTTTCTCTTTCTTTCTCTGGATGCTCTCGCTTTCGCGCGACGCGCGTGCGTTTACGCGTGTTCTCTTTCTTCGTTTTGAGAATTGTGCGGCATTTTCGAAAATGGGAGAGAAGAAAAAAAGTCAAAAAAAAGCGAGACTTACGCGATGTGTCTGCGCCCGTGAATTCAACGTGTAACGCTCTGCTATTGCTATCATTATCATTCTTGGCTAATACTATACGACGAGATTTTCTCTTTCTATACTCTGCAGATGTAGTTGTTACTTTTCGCGTTGTACCGAACCCACCTTTGCACGCTTTTATCGCTCGCGCCGCCCGTCTCCGCCGTGGATACTCTCAAGTACCGAACGTTCATACCGCTCAAGTTTAAGCTCGGGATGGAAAACTGGGCGCTGATTGGACCAATTTCCCGTCGCGTTTCAGAGCCTGCTTTGCGCTGGTTGAGGCTCGCGTGGACGAGTAAACTGGTTTGCGTTTGGCCTTTGAGGGATTTGTGTTGCCAGGTGACGCATTTTTGAGTTTGATCGTACATTGCGTGGTGGATTCTTTGTTGCTGTTGTTGATTATCCGACGTTGTGCGTTCGTTGTCGTTGTTTTGGCCACTGCCAAGGGCTGCTTCATTTTGGTCGTATGTAAACGTAGCGTTTTGCGTGGCTTTGGGGAGTGGAAAAGAAAACTCAGTCGCCGAGGAGCGCACGTCGCTTCGCCAATCGCAATAGACGATGATTTCAATCTTAATTTGAAATGGCGTCGAGTCGTCGATGATGCACTGGACTTTGAACGGGGGCGTGAAATCGCTCGCAGACATGCGATAATTCATCAAGTTGAATTCCCCGCGAGGTGGTTGCAACAACGAAACCGTTCTATTTTCGTCCCACGAGGACAAATCGCACGTCTCGTGAAAGTTACAATCGTCGATGTTAGTGCCGAAACCGCTGCTCGTTGTCGCGCGGCGATTCGCGCGTTCACGACCACCTATTTCTAAATCTTCCGGCATTGCCACGCGTACCCGGGTATGTTTTGCCGCTCGTAAGAAATTTCGCACTTTGATGCAACCATCGATATCTGCGTTGACTAATTCCCCGTCGCGACCGTAAACGACGTTGAGTCTATCGATCACGTCTACGAAAATAGCCTCGCCTGCGCCGTCATCGGCGACGGAGACGTTCGTCGCCGAACCCGGAACCGTCGACGAGGACACTCTGGCATCTCTGCCATCGTCTCTGTTGCTTTGAACACCACCACCGCCGCCGCTACCTTTCGCTAAGACGTCGTCTACTTTTGACATCAAGTTCTTGGAAATTTTCGAGGACAAGATTTTATCAAACGCGCCAGCCGCTTTCTTATACGTTTGCGATTTCTGCCCGTCGATTACAGCTGTTTTTGCCGTTCCAATCGCTCTGTCCACGCCATTAATTCCAGTTTTCACATCTAAAGTCTTTTGAATCGCGAGGCGTCCCGTCGTTCCTAACGCGCCTAACGCGCTCGTGCTTTCCGAAACCACCACCGGATCGTTGAAAATGTGCTTCTCCAACGCAGCAGTGCTCGTAGACTGAGGAATCCCGTAATCAACCATTTCATCGAGTAGCTCGTACGTCAAAATTGCGTTCTTTCTCACGGCATCCTCAGACAACGTCCCGCAATAATCCTTGATCACTTTCGCGATTCGATGCAGCAGTTCCAAAACAAACGACGGCGAACAGTTCGCTCTCGTCGTCGCGACGACGTACACGCCGTTCGCTTTCACGTGCAAATAATTCACCCCTTGGTCGTTAAACGTCGGCGGTGCGGCCGAAGAATGTTTCGACGACGTCGCGTCTTCTCCTTCGCCAAAGATATTTTCGCTGTTCTCGTTCTCTTTCCCGCCAAGACCACCAGCGCCGGCGAACCCTTCGCCGCTCTTGTTCCTTTCCGTTCCCCAAAACTTGACCAAACGAAAGAAAATCTCCGCTTGATTTTCAGGCACATCTTTTCGGTACTCGCGCTTGATGATCACGTCGCCACGAGGCGCGACGATAAAAATCGAAGAGATGGCGTTATCGTTGTTGTTTGCGTCGACGCTCTCGTTTTTCAAGAGCGAGGACGAGGACGTCATCGTCATCGAGCTCTTCGTATCTTTACGAAAAGTTCGTTGCTTCTTCCAATTTTTCAAACCAACTTCTCTCTCTCTTTTACTCAAGAAAGTCCAAAAACGAACAAGACAAAGAAGGAGAAACGAAAAACCCAAACAACCGTCGAAAAGCGAGAGAGTCTCGTCCCACCCCACCGGCGCCTTCTTTTTCTTCTCTTTGTGTCTCTTATTCCTTCCTCTCCAAAGAGCGGCCCGTTTTTTGCGTGTGTGTCAATCAAGATTTCTTCTCTCTTTTGCGTTTTTTTTCTTCTTAAACCCTAAACGACAAAAGACCAGTTTTTTTTCTCGACCACAAACAAAAGTTCTCTTTATCGGGGAAGTTCGGGGATATAATCTTCTTCACACGAGGAGTTTAAAAAACATATTTAATAAGTCGTCGTCTTCCGGTTGATGCACTCCCGAAAAACAGGAGAACACGAAATTAACATCGCGATAAGCTCGTTAGACGTCGGAGAGCAGGAAAATACCAGTAATAATACTAAGAACGGCAAAGCGTTTTACGATTCGGATTTAATCAAAGACCGAAGAAAAGGGAAGAAGTCGTTTTTGTTTTCGTTGTTGAGTGGTTCTAAAACGATGAGCGGTGGTGGGAGTCAGGGACAGTTGAGCTCGATGGGTGGTGATAAAAGCGGAGGTGCGAATGGGAAAGATTTGAGCGTCGTCGGCGCGTTGACGCTTTCGGTCGTCTCTTCGGTGTCCATCGTCATCGTGAACAAGTATTTAATCTCGACGTTGGAGTTTCAATACGTGACATTTTTGACGGCGATGCACATGATCGTGACCGCGATCGCGCTGAGGTTCGCGGCAAAGTATAACTTTTTGGAGCCGAAAGAGATTGAGCGAACGGCTTTGTTGAGGTTCTCGTTCATCAATGGGATTTCGATCGCGTTTTTGAACTTGAGTTTAGGATTTAACTCGGTCGGGTTCTATCAGATGACCAAGTTGGCGATTATTCCGTGCACGGTGATGATGCATACTATTTATTACGGGAAGAAGTATTCAAACTCTATTAAAGGCGCACTTGGGATTTTGTTGCTCGGCGTGGGGATTGCCACGGTAACGGATATGCAATTGAACGGTCTCGGGACGTTCATGTCGGTCTGCGCGGTCGTCACGACGTGCGTGTCGCAAATTTGGACCAACCATTACACGAAACAGTACCAAGTGAGCAGCACGCAGCTCTTATACGCGGCGTCCCCGTACATGGCGACTATTTTAGCGACCATTGCGTTACCGTTGGACGCGCAATTAGTCGGTGGAACCCCGTTCGATGTCACGTGGTCCGTACCCGTTCTCCTCTGGGCGGCGGTATCCTGCGGCATCGCAATCTCGGTCAACTTCTCCACCTTTTTAGTCATTGGAAAATGCGACGCGGTCACCTACCAAGTCTTGGGACACTTAAAAACCATGCTCGTCCTCGGTTTCGGTTTCACCGTCATCGGTAACCCGGCGACTGGTCGAAACTTGATGGGCATCGCCGTCGCTTTAGTCGGCATGGTGGTGTACGCCCAAGTCGAAACGAGAGAAAAAGCGGCGCTCGCCGCCACTAGTCAAAACGGGAAGGAAGGCAAGGAACTCGCCGGTCCGGGCGCGCCGATCGCCAGCGGTGGTTTGAGAGGTTCCGCGAACGTGTAACTGTTTTTATATATTATCTTTTACTAGTTTTTAGTGGGTGCATATTCGTTTTACGGGGTGCTTTTTTCTGTCCGCGCGTATGGTTTTGCTCTTTTCTCTCTCTTCATCAATGACTGGTCTCTCGATTTTCTTTCGCGTTTTGGGGGCTTCGCTTTGCTTTTGTTTTGCTTTGTTTTTCGCCCCCTCGGAGCGGCTGATTTTGAGGGCGAAGGTCCTCTCTCCCTCCCGCTTCTAAAAAACTCTCGTAAAAACCTGTTTCGAGGGTTTATCCACCCCCTCTGTGAAAAAAGCAAAAAATTTAACCCCCATTTTCCCTCACTACGCACCCATCTCTCAACACGAACGCGCGCAGAAAAGTGAGAGAGAGAGAGAGAGAGGCGGCGTATATTTTTTTGTGAGCTCTCTTCGAATCGTAAAGACTAGATATAGACTTCAAAGAGAGGGAGAGAGACGAGGACTTCTGTTTTTGAACCGCGAAAGAGAGAGAGTGAAACTCTTTTTTTGTTTTTGTTTTTCCGCCCCTTTGGAGGACCGTGGAAGAAGGCCACGTCGTATTCGCGCGGAGAGAGAGAGAGCGACCCAAACAAACTCTCGCGCGTACCAGAACACGGAGGACAGAAGAAAGAGAGAGAGAGTTAGGAACCCCCAACCGTGATAAAAAGAAAGCTGTATTTAGATAGATTGATACGTATATTATATTTTAAAACGAGATAAAAGATGGAGGCATCGCAACAACAAGGAGCCGCTGCGAAAGGCGTCGACCCGAAGCAAGTCCCGGTCATCGTGATGTATTCCGTCGGCAAAGCGGAAGAGTTGATGCGAAACAACGAGTTCGAGAAAGCGAAGAAGATGATGGAGAGCACGGATCAACTGTGCGGACGATACGGAGCTCCACCACCGGTGCACGGCTTAGCGTTGAGGATATTAGCAGACGCGTACGAGCAGAGCGCGAGGACGGAAGGGACTTCAGATACGGATAAAAAACAAGGCATTGAAGACGCGAAAAAATGTTTACAAAAAGGTTTAGATTTATGCGCGCCGCATTTTGGCGCTAAAGGGCTACCGAAAACGTTGGAGAGAGATTTGAACGGCAGAGCCGGGGATCTACACGCCGCGCTCGCGGAATTGCATAGAAACGAGGGTGAGTACATCGACGCTTTGAAAAATTTCCGCGAGGCGGTGAAGAAGTTTTCCAAGTTGGAATCGAAAGATTTACAAGCTGCGAGCGCGAATAGGTTGGCGTTTACGTTCATAAACATGGGCGAATGGACGGACGCGTTGAAGGAGTTGAAAGTGGCGGAAGAATTAGAGCAGGCATTAGATTCCACGAGCGAAATTTTAAGCACGACTTACAATTTTAAAGGGCAGTGTTTAGCGAAGATTGGCGGGAAAGAGGAAGAGGCGAAGAAGGCGTTTGCGGAGGCTTTGAAACACGCGCTGTTGTGCGGGAACGAGCCTGTAAAAGAGGAAGCGAGCAAGTATTTAGAAGAACACGGATACGCGGGAGAAGAGATGGCACCAGATGCGTACATCTGATCGAGAATAAACCGCGAAGAGAGAGAGAGATTAAAATGAATCAAAATACACTTAGTAAAGACGCGCAGTAAAATACAAACGCTCGCCGCTCGCGGCGCTTGCTTCGGATTTAAGAGAGAGTGAGAGAAAGAGCACACACTAAAAACATTAGCATAATATAATCAATATATACTAAAAAAGACACACATACATACCAGTACCTTGACGACGCGTAGTACCGCGCGTTCCAAAACAAAAACCGCGAAGCTTTTTGGTTTTGGCTCAAAAGCACATCACACAGAAAAGATATTTTCAATCCTCCACACTTCTTTGGGCCTTTGCGCTTTTTGCGTCCGCCTTCGCACACCTCCCGCTTTGCGCGCCGTCCGTCGGCTCGTTCTCAGAAGAACGCGAAAAGCATGAGTAAAGAAGCTATTCTGGTGGTTCCGAGAGCGTCCTCCGAGGACGTTCGCGACGGAAGCGCGTCGTCTTCGTCGTCGTCGTCGACAACATCTCCACAACAAGAAGCGAAGAAAAAGGAGGACACCGGCGAGGAGAAGACCGCGCAGACTGAAGCGCCCAACGCGGTGAAAACGATGCGCAAGGACGACAAGGAGGACGACGAGGAACCGCGGTTTAATTTCAGGAGAGTTTTGACGCACAAAGAGTCGCACGTATTAGCAGAAGGCATCAAAAGTCGTTCGGCTGTGCCGAAATCAGGTTGTTACGTGCACTATTGCGTGTATTGCGGCGGCGAGAGAGGATGCCCGATTGGAATGAGCTACAACAGGTTCACTCGAGAATCCATGTGTTGGAGTTTGAACACGTATCCGTTCGGGTGCTGCGCTTTGCCAATGCAACGCGATTGGAAGGAGTACGTATCGATTAAAAACGATATCAAAGTTGTGGTCATCGACAAGGAGACGAATACGTTGGCGTGCTTCAGTGGTGTGCACTGCTGCTATTGTCAGCCTTTGAATGACTCGTAACGAGGACGAACGAGACGATGAGCGAGGATGTTTGTATATATGTATGCGTTAGTTTTTCCCTCTGGTGAAATTGCTCTTGTTTTGTAACGAAGATTTTTGTATATATGTGTTGTATCTTTTCGGAGTATTTAAAAATCAAACTTTCTTTCCTTCTTGAAAGCTTTTTCGCTTTGCGTATGTTCTCCCATCACTTAATCGCTCCTACTTCTTCTTACCGCCGCTCTTCCAACACTCAATTACTAGCGCGGGTGGATAATCCAAGAACTCTTGGTAAAACTCCTTTTTGTCGTTCGAATCTGCGTCTTCCAAATGGGAGAACGGCGAGATGGCAAAATTTCGACCGAGACCTTCGCTCTTCGGATCAAGCTCGAATGGATGAAACTTGATTTTCTCAAAGCCGGCTTCAAATAAACTGTCTTTGTACGCGTCTCGAGGTATATAGTAATTATCGATGAGCAATGGTCCTTTGCTTGTTTTTATAGACCATTGTATACGGTCGCCTTCTTGCGGCGTTTCTGAAGGAACCGTAACGGTAAAACCATATTTCGCGTATCTCGATAAAACGTTCGTTTGCGTCTCCCCTGGAAGAACCGATTGAGGCGTCCCTTCCGAGTCGAACGCCAGTTGTGGATTTGTGATGATTGTTAAAAATCTTCCACCAGGTTTTACGTAATTTGCAACAGCCTTGCACATCTCTTTCAACTCTGTCTTGGTTTTACAGTACACCAGTAACCAAGCGGCGGTGGCGAGATCGAACCGTTCCTCATCTTTCGCGCCAGCTTCATCTTTCACGTCCTGAACGACATACGTAATCCCGATCGGTTTGTTTTTTTCCTTCTCTCTGGCCATCAAAACCATTTCTTCAGCGATATCAACGCCAACCACTCTGGTCGCCGTCGGAAACGCCTTCCTCAACGCTCTCGTATAGTGTCCCTCGCCGCACGCCAAATCGACAATCGCATTTGCGCTGATTCGCGCTTCACCTTTTCCATCTTTTGCGAGTTGCAAAAACGTGTACGTTTCGATGAGATTCCTCCACTCATGCGTTTTTGCCTCCGCGTACTTCTTCGCCATTCCACTTCCGTTGTAATCCGTTTTATCTCCCTCGCCTTCTTCTCCTTCGGTGCCTTTCAACACGGTCAATTTTAAATCCGTCGCCAATCGTTCCGTCACCGCCTCTAGGTTCACCACCTCGTCGTCCTCGTTCAACTCCACTTTTGGATCGTCCTCGTCGGAATCGTGCGGCTTAGGTATGACCGAGTGCAAATGCTTTTCCGATATTTTCATTTTTCCTAGAGAGAGAGAGAAATGCGAGATGCGTTTGAGGAGAAGAGAGATACAAAAAAGAAAAAAAGAGAGAACAGAAAAGAAGACGACGCGGGAACGAAGGAAAAAAAATCCAGATTTCGTCGCTTTCCCGGGGAGGGCTATCATCGTTTGCGCTCGACGACACCGAGTACACACGCGATACCTTTATTCTCTTTCGAGTGGTAATGTGTTTGGAAGAAGAAGATGATGTTGTTTTTTAATGGGGTGACTAAATTTTTTACGCATGTGAAAAAAAAGACGTTCTCTGCTTCTCTCGGCCTCGGGAGGGGTCGAGAGTCGAATTTTGTAGTCTGACGGGGATCGAGACAAAAAACGCTTACTCTTTCTCTCTCTCTCTCTCGACGCGAGAGAACGCACCGCGGCGCGAGAGGAAAGAACGATACGAAGGATAATGCCGAGCCCTGCCAAAGGAAACGGCTCGTCGAGGCCTCGAATCAAACACCGCCCGAAGTCGCCGACCGATCAAGTGCACGTCGATCGAGAAGATATTTTGTCGTTGGGCACTAAGGGCGGCAACAACAACATCAACATCAACGGTAGCAACAACAAGATTAACGAGTCCTCACCGCGCGCGAATAACAACGGCGAGGTGCGCGAAGGAGAGATATCGGATGTCGATGACGTCGATTACCGAAAAATGGACAGAAAAGAGTACTTTCGATCGTACGCGAACGAGAACATAAACGGAGTGGGATGTTCACCGTTAACGTTAATTTTGTTGACGCTTGGCTTCGACGTGACGATTGAATTCGTACGAAAAGCGTTGGCGGAGAACCCAGAGGACGTGAAGTGGTTGTTTTTCTTCTACGAGCGTATCTTGGAGTCCATCGCGAGTTTTTTTGGATTGAAAAGAGAAGATAATGAGGACGCGAAGACGTCTTTTTCGAGCGGGTTGAGTTTGGTGTGCGATTCGAGCGCGCTAACCGCCATCGTCATTTTTAGCACGTGTATTCTCATCGGTGTCAATGACATTACGTGGACACCGAATTCACCGAGGAGAAATCTGAGCGCGACGGTGACGTACATCGCGTGCGTGGCATTTTATGCGCATCTGATTATGTATTACGGAGAAGATGTGTTGATAAATGGCGCGGACGGAAGTTTGGTGAGCATATTGAGACATTTGGAGTGGATGTTTACGACGCCAATTTTGATCGTTTTGGCGTATCAGTTGCAAGCGATTTCGTTTCCGGAGCTCGGACAAAAGAGAAAAGCGATGCATTTGTCGGTCGTTTTAGACGAATTCATGTTACTTTTTGGCATTATTTGTCATTTTGTCAGCGGGAATTTATGGTGGTTGAGCTTGTCTTTGTCGTTTTTGTGTTTTTTCTTCGTCATGTATAACATGGGATATTTGTTTTACGAGTTGACCACAAAGTTAGAGCACGAGGACGATCGATTGAGGTTTTTTATGCTAGGAGTGGTGCAATCGATATGTTGGAGCTCTTTTCCTGCGGTCTTTTTAGCAAAAGAGTTCGATTTCATCTCCGCGCAGAGCGAGCACGAGTGGTATTTGATTGCAGACGTATGTACAAAATCAGCGTACTCGTATTTGTTGTGTCAAGGGAACATTCGAGTGATTGATGCCAAAGCAAAGGACGAGTTGGAGGAGTTGCACTTGCTGACGGAGTTTCAGAGAGATTTTTTCTATAACATAACGCACGAGTTGAGAATGCCATTAAACTCAGTCATCGGCTTCAACACGTTGGCGGTGGAAAATGGGAGCATGGACAATTTTAGCGGCGAGTTGATCAAAAATTCATTGACATCTGCTGAAGCGTTGCTAGGATTGATTAATCAAGTATTGGATTACGCCAAGTTCAACCGAAAGACAAAGGCGAATAAAAGTGCGAAGCACGGTTTGGATTTGTCTGAAGATTCGTTCACACTGGAACACTTGCTTTCGCAAACCATGGACATCTCGCAACAAGGATCGACGAGTTTTCGACGAAACGTTGATATATTCTTTGAAATTAATCCACCGGAGTTATTTTGTGAGACTATTGTCGGTGATTACTTCCGCATTCGCCAGTGCTTGGTGAATATTGTCGACAATGCGATCAAATATTCCGCGACGGAGGAAGAGACTAGACGGCGAGGTATAGTAAACATCGTCGTAAACGGCCGCGTCGAAACTTCCGAAGTATACATAGAATTTAACGTCAAAGATAATGGTCTGGGAATTCCTAAGAATAAACAGCACACGATTTTTGTTCCATTTTCGCAACCGACGAACGACTCAAACACGAGGAAACAAGGAACTGGTTTGGGTTTGTCAATCACACGCGCAATTGTTGAGTGCATGGGCGGCACGGTGACGTTCAAATCCATGGAAGGCTTCGGAACGACGTTTACGATCGCGTTGTCGTTCAAACGAATGAAAGGTAGCGTTAATGGAAATTCATTTTCCTCCACTTCTGGGGAAGAGGTCACGCACTTGCCAAAAGATTTACTATATGTGGTGTGTGAAAACAGCGGCCCGCGCCGCAGTTTTTTATTAAACTTGTTGAATTGCTACGGGATTGAAGACAAGAACGTGCTGACGCTGGATGTCAGTCCCTTTTACGCGCCTCAAGGACGCATCCAAAATGCACTCGATGAACTCATCGAGATTGAAAACGACTCAACGATCAAACCAGTGGTGTTCACCTATACGGAGACGTTGATGGAAAACATTGCTGATTTCGTCGACATGGACCATTCCATGTGCATATTCGGCTCGCCTGCGCAATTAATCGATATAAACAAAGGTCGCTTCGAACACGGGGAAAGTAACGAACCAAATCGAAGAGGAAGACCCCGCGCGGTTATTTCGGAAATGGATGTTGAAAACTTTTTAAAGTCAGCGAAACGACGCGAAACGTGCATGACGCCGGTGCGACCTGGTGAATTTTTCAAAGTCGTGAGACGTTTGAGCGGATTATCTGCAGACGATGGCGTCGATAACAGAATGGCACGAAAAGAAACCCCAGACATTGCCGGTGGTGGCGGTGGTGGTGGCAGTCGCAGTGGAAGTGCGAGACAAAGCTTTGAGGCAGTGCCATCCGGACAATTTCATAAAGTTTCCTCGAAACTTATCGGCGTGGAAGGAGATACTACTGCAGATTCCACAAAAACGGGAATTAGAAATGATGGCGCTGTGGGGAATGATAAACCGAACGATGTTCTTTCTGCCGTGGGGTTGAAAATTCCTGAGCAAAAACGAAAAGTTCCTCCCAAAGATTCTCTGAAACACGAAGCCGATTGGGATTTGGACATTTCGTCGATGCGCGTTTTACTTGTCGAGGATAACTTGATGAATCAAAAAGTCGCTACAGTTTCCATGGCGGCATGCAACGTCACTACACACATCGCAGACAACGGTAAAATAGCCTGCGACGCGTACAAACAAATTTTAGCTGGAGAAATCCCACCGTACGATGTTGTATTCATGGACCAAATGATGCCGGTGATGAACGGTACTGAAGCGACTGTGCGTATTCGCGAGATGGAAAGCGAAGCGAGAAAGAAATTTGAAAGCGGCGAGTTGGAAAAGGAACCACCCATGGCCGCCTTGATTGTCGGTTTGAGCGCGAATGTAGGGCCAGAACATGTCAGCGCGATTCAACAAGCTGGAATGGATGGAACCTTGTCCAAACCGTTTTACCCCAGCACGTTGAGAGGTTTGTTGCGAGACGTTTATCTGGGCAGATACATGGGATTCCGCGAAGCTGATAGCGGATACGTGAAGAATGCGCAAACCAAACCAGGGAATTGAAAAAATAAACTGGCACTCCTGTATAATCTCCTTTTTGTATAAAAGCTACCCTTACATATGCTAATATGATGTTTTAAACCTATCTACTCTCTAATAAGCTAACTAACTATATCTTCAGCGATTCGTACGTCGCGCATGCAGCCTTTAAGACTTTCACGTCCTCTCGCATTTTGACCATAACATCTATCCCTCCTAACAACTCTTCCCACGCGCAGTTCGGCTTGACTTTTACGCCGCACTTCTCCTCCGCCAAAGCCACTGCAGCCACCGCGACTCGTTTCACCTCCCAATCGCAAACCTTCTCTTCCTCCTCATCCACGTCAGAATCATCCCCAAACATAACACCCTCTAAAATCACATCCACGTTCTCCGCTAACTGCGCCTCCACTTCCGTCGCCGGCTTCGCTTCCTCGCCGAACCGTCGCTTCACGAGCGCCAAGGCGTACTTGTGCGGCTGCGGCGTTCGATTCAACTGAAACCCGAGCGCGCGCAAAACGTCTCTCTCCAGCTCTAAAATAACATCTTTTCTTTCGTAGTAGCTCTCGCCGACGACGATTACTTCGTTCTCGTTCGTTTCCGCCGCCGCCGCGTTCTCCTTCTCTTCCACATCCGCTACACCCAATTCCTCCAGCACCTCTTTTTGTAACCTCAGCCGGCACCTCCGCACGACGTTGCACACGTCCGAAACGCGCCGAGCGGAATCTTCAACTTTCGAGGCTAAATACAAACACGTGGTAATCGCGCACTCCAGCTCGAACGACCAAGACGACGACGACGTCGAAGTCGACTTTTTCTTCTTCCCGTCGTTCTGTTGTCGCTGTCGCTGTTTCACGAACGACCGGTAAAAATAAACGCTCGAGCAGCACGCGGAAATCGGAAACTCGAGAACAGAAGCCGCGTCTCGGAGTAAAGCCAGCGCGAAAGAGCGCTTCTGAAGTATCGAAGACGGGTTCTTTTCGGGAGGAGGCGGTGAAGAAAGGGCGGACATTTATTTCTCTCTTTCTTCTTCGAGCGATGCGCGTTTTTCTCGCGAGCTTTTTTTTCTCAACACCCAAAAGGTCCCCATAAACTTTTTTCCCCAAAGCGAGTTGTTCAACGCTCAAACGCAAACAAAAACGTCCGCAGAAAACGCGCGACGCTCTCTCGACGGTCTCAGTAAAAGAAGAACGAACGGTTTTACTTTCTTTTTGCGATTGGTATTCATAAAAGGAAGCGGCGAGGCGGAAGAGAGAGAGAGAGAGAGAGAGAGACATTTTTATATTTAATTAAGATACGAAGAGATGACATCTTCTTCGGCGCAACACAGACGCGTGCAGAGAGAGTACATCGAAAAGATAGATTCGGTCGGCGATAAAGCGATACGATTTTCGTTCATCGACCAATTCATCGTTCGAGCGTGCAGACTGAAATCGGAGAGACGCTTTTTACGACAGCAAGAAAACAAGACGAACGATGGGGGTGGATTGCGGAAAGTTTTGACCGCGACGGATCTGGTCGTCATAGGCGTGGGAGGTATCGTCGGGGCAGGAGTGTTCGTTTTGACCGGGACCGCGGCGAAAGAAAACGCCGGACCGGCGTTGGTGGTGAGCTATTTGATCGCGTTGTGCGCGTCGGTGTTGACGGCTTTGTGTTACAGCGAGTTTGCGACGTGCGTGCCGACGAGCGGGAGCGCGTATAACTTCATTTCGATCACGTTCGGCGAAATGTTCGCGTACATCACGGGATGGAATTTAGCAATAGAGTTGACCGTTGGTGGTGCAGCGGTAGCGAGAGGGTTTACGAGTTACCTCGCGACGTTGTTTGGTTTGAAGCCGGACGTGTTGAGAGTGAAGATTATCGAACACGTGATTGAACTCGATTTCTGCGCATTTTTGTTGGTCTCGGCAATGACGCTCACGATTATTCGCGGGATGGAGCAAACGAAGAATTTTCAGTTTGTGGTGGTAGCTTTAGCGATGGCGACGATTGCGTTTGTGATCATCGTCGGGTCTACGGAAGTCGATGTTGATAATTACACGCCGTTCATTCCTCCAGAGTTTGGATGGCAAGGGGTCATGGCAGCCGCATCCGTTGTTTTCTTCGCGTTCATCGGGTTCGATACGGTCGCAACTTTAGCAGAAGAGACGAAGAATCCAGGCAAGGATTTACCGATAGGTATTTTAGGTTCATTAGCAATCAGTGGGATTTTGTATTGCGCGATGGCGGGCGTCATCACTGGCATGGTGTCCTACGAACAAATAGACGTGGACGCACCTTTTTCCGTCGCGTTTACAAAGAACGGCATTCCTTGGGCAGCCGTGGTTGTCAGTTGCGGAGCTATATTCTGTATCGTGACGTCTCTTTTAGGATGTTTAATCGGGCAGCCGAGAGTGTACATGGCCATGGCTAGAGACGGATTGATGCCGAAATGCATCGCGACCATTTCGGAGAAGTACGGTACGCCGCTAAACGCGAGCATTTTAACGTGGGCGTTGACGGGAGTGTTGACGTTATTGTTCGATATCGGTATATTAGCTCAGATGGTATCGATTGGAACTTTGACTATATTCTGTGGAGTCAACCTCGCGCTTTTGGTGCGAAGATATACGCCGAGAGACGTTCGATTCGACGACATGAATGCACGATGGCCGGCGCTTTCGCGAGCTTTGTACCTCTTGATTGCGTGTCTCTTCCTTTGCTTCTCAGTGACTTATGAACTCGAGCTTGCGGTTCAAATTCTCGCCGCCGTCGCCGTGTGTTCCGTCGTGGTATCCTTCCACCTTTATGGTAAACGAGCGTTTCCGAAATCGAACGGTTTTTGCAACGCGCCGAACGAAACGCAGTTCGCCACGCCATTCGTTCCGCTCTTCCCGGCCTTGGGCGTGTTAGCCACTTCGCAGTTGATCGTGAGCTTAGGACCATTAGCGCACATACGTTTCGCGATGGTGTGCTTGATTGCAGTCATAAGTTATGCGGTGATGGATTACGTGCGATGTTGCGGCGAGCACGAAGTCCCGTCGTCCGCCGAAGAAGATTGAGAGAAGAGAAAAGAAAATTTTAGTACGCATCAGAAAAAAGACACGCGCGTCGTTAAATTACAAAATAAAAAGAGCGTTTTCCGCGCGCATATTGTACCAACAAGAATCACACACACACACATCGCGTTCAGTTAATCATATGGGTACCGCCGCGCAGAACTCGAGATCGTCCTCCGTGGCGTCTAAACCGAACTACGACTTACTCATCAACGTGCGTTTTTGTCTGGGCATCACCTAACGCGCGTTTTTAACCAACTCTTTCCAATTTCTCTCTCTCTCTCTTTTAAATACAGATACGCGCATCAGACGTCATCAACTGCGCCGTCTTTTTCACCGCGTTTACAATTTTAACGTGCTACGTGCTCGCGAGCGCGAAAGAGGACGCGATTTACGACGTACCGATCATATCCGATACGTTTACGAAAGATCCGCAGACGTGGATTTCGAGATTTTTTATCAACGTGGTAAGAGCACAAAAAGCACACTTTGGATGTTTTAGTCGAAACCTTTTTTATTACTTTTACGCAGGCGGCGGTGTTCTTATTCGGATTCGCGTTCATTCAAGAAGCGTTCGTGAACGCGTTCTTCGACGCGGAAGAGAAGACGTGGTCGAAGTTTGCAAAGAGAACTCGCCACGTCGGTGCGATGAGTGCGATAGGATTAGCCGGGGTTGCGAGCATCCAGAAGAACGAGAACGTGTACATTCACGGATTTTGCGCGTTTCAGTTTTTGTTGGGGGCTTTGTTGTGGGTGTTCATGTTGACGTTTCAGATGTATAAGAATTTCGAGGTGGCGAGCGATTCTAGTTTAGGAGAAGAAGAGACGGGAGGAGGGCCGGGGAATCATTTCTTGCAATCGAAAGCGTACAGAAAGAAACACTTGTGGGTAAAAATAGTGGCGTGCGCGGTAGGAGCTTTATCGATGTTTATGTTCGTTGTCGTTCGCCTGCCTCCTAAAGGAGGGTTCGATCGCAATTACAGGATATTGGCGTCGTTTGAATGGATCGCCGCGGTGTCCATATTGACGGCGGTGTGGAGTGTCGGACAGGATTACGGAGCTGGAATGCGGATATCGGCTACGTGGAAGATGGATGCGAAAACAAGGAAAGAATTGAAAGCGTTAGACACCGTCTAAAAATAGATATTTCAGTAGATGTTTCGACAAACTTATTAGAGAAATGATAAAAACAGAGGAAACGCACAAAGAATGCGTGGGCAGTATGTCGCTCGCGTCCTCGAAGAAGAGAAAACGGGTGCACGTGTGCGTCCTCGGCGATGCAGGCGCTGGAAAATCGGCTTTGGTGACGTCGTTTTGTATGGACCGTTCGCCTACCTCTCGCGGTCAGCATCCTTTTCGGAAACCGGCGAAAACATTTGTAATGGACTACGCCGCCAAACGAATAGAATTGAACGAAGCCGACGACGATAGAAACGACACTGAAAAAGTGTCCATAGAGATGTGCATCACTGACTTCTCTGGAAATGATTGCTACAAAGATGCTCGGTATGCCACGTACGATGATTCTGGTCGAGATATCGACGCTTTTCTGATTGTAGTGGCGAATAATCGCGGCAGAGACGTGCACAAGTCTTTGCGCTCGGTTCAATCTAGATGGTTTGAAGAAATCACGCGGTACGTAAACTCAAAAAACAGACAAAAGCAGCGCCGCTCGTTTCCACCTTGCGTGTGTCTATGCTTCCACGACGTCGAAACCGACGGAAAAAACACCCAACCCGACGACGCCTTCCTCGAGCGCGCTCTCGACGCTCTCGACGCTTTCGACCAAAGACTCGCCGCGGTCGCGTCGTCTTCGTTCTCCTCCTCTTCCTCCTCTTCGAAAGAGTTGTTCGAATGCAGCAACATCAACACTTCCAGCGCTCTTAACATCGTCAAAGTCCCGCCAGAATTTGCCAGTTTCGTCGCCACCGCCAACGCGAAAACCGGCGCAAACGTTCGAGCCGTTTTTCAAAGACTCGCGAAGAGAGCGCTCGAAAGAAGAAATCGAGACAGAAAAAGTGAGTGAAAAGCTTCACATTTCGTGCACATAAATTAAATTTACAAAAGAAATAAATACAAATATGTTAGCGGCTTCTTTATCCACATCTGCGGCCATCGCGCGACCGCGAGTGACTTTGCGCGCCAGAAACAACAAGGTACGATCCTTCTGCCGTGCGCCGCCTCTCTTTTTTTCTCTCTTTCGCGCGCATCTTTCGCGCTTTTAAACCTCCAAAGTGGATCGGATAATTCGCGTAACGAGAAAAGAGAAACCCGCGCGTGTGACGTAATGCGCATTTTTTCGTGGGATGATTTGTCGCGAGACGCGATGTGTTTGCCTCGCGCTTCGAGTAGCAGACCGCGCGTGCGATGTTGGTGTTGTTCTTTCCCCGTCCGGATTTTAGCGCGTGGTTTTTTTTAAAGAGCGCGGTCTCGAGATCCTCCGATATTCGCGCGCGGAGGGTGTGACTCGGATTTTTGCCCTTTTCCTAAAGGACAGCATCACTTTGGTTCTCGGATACTGACGAAGAAGGTTTCTTTTTCTCTTCATTCTCCTCAGGTGCAATCGGCGAGAGTTGCGCTCAAAACGCAACAGCGTGGCACGCAAATTATCGCCATGGCGAAACCGGAAAGAGGTTCGAAACCGTCGGCGGAAGTCATCGCGGCGAACCCGAACGCCACGGTGGACGGCAAACTTTGGGTGTGTCAAGGGTGCGGGTACGTGTACGACGGCACGAAAGGCCCGTGGGCGGAAGATAAGAGATGCCCGGCGTGCGGCGAACGACGATTCGCGTTGAAATCGAGAGATGAAATGGCCGTTGCCATCGGTGGGTTGATTGTGAGCGTTTTGTTGATTGGTTTGTTGTTTGTGATTGTAAAATTGTAAAACGTGTGTGTGTGTGTGAATGAAAGGGAGAGAGAGAGAGAGAGAGATGCCGTGACCGCTAAGATTATACCGCATGTTTTTTAATTTTCTCTTATATATTTTTATATACATATATAAAATCAAACATCAATACCAATGTTTATCTAAGAATCACTTGGGGCCGTCTCCGGGTCCGAAATCCTCCGGTTTTCTCTTCGGCTCTAACGTCCCGTTTTCTTTCATGTTATCGTACATCTCTAAAGCGTTCAAAATGGCTTGGTCCATGTTGAAATATTTGTAACTCGCTAATCGCCCGACGAAGCACACCCCTTTCTCTTTCTCGGCTAACGCGGCGTACTTCTCATACAAAGCTCTATTTTCTGGATTTGGCACCGGGTAATACGGTTCCCCGACGTCTGTGCTGTACTCCTTCGCGATCAAAGTACCTTTCGGCAACGGTTGTTCGCTCGGTTGATTCGGCGTGTGTTTGTATTCGACGATGCGAGTAAACGGCACCGAGGAAGACGGGTAGTTGACAACCATAGCCTCTTGAAAGTATCCATCTTCAGGATCTTCAACGTACGTGTTTTCAAACTCTAACGATCGGTACTCTAACTTTGGCATCCCTAAGCTCGCGTAATACGCGTCGATTTGACCGGTGAACACGACCAACTTATGTTTCGGTAACGCGTTCGCCTTCTTCAACTCGAAAAAGTCGCAATTTAATCGAATCTGTATGTTTTCGTCACCCAACAACATGTTCTCGAAAATTCTCGTGTAGCCTCTTCGCGGTAACGCTTGCCACGGATCGGAGAAGTATCTGTCATCAGTCGTCGTTCGGCACGGCAATCTCATCAACACGCTCGCGTCCAACTCCTCCGGGTACTTGTCCCACTGCTTCTTCGTGTAATGTTTGAACACGGCTTCGTACAAAAGCGGGCCAACTCTGCTCAGCGCCGCTTCTTCACCGTTTCTCGGTTGTCCGTCTTCACTTTTCGGCACCACACGTTGTTCGTCGTACCACTTTTGCATCTCCTCGTCCGTGTTTACGTTCGCGCCGAACAACACGTTCACCGTCTCTCTCGTCGGCGGAATCGGCACCAACTTCAACTCTTTGTTTTGATCTTCTACGCGTCCTTTCACTCTGTGATCGAACGGCATCCACTCCGAGAAATTTTGCACGTACTCCCACACCCTCTCAAAGTTCGTGTGGAATAAATGCGCGCCGTACTTTGAGCATCGAATCCCGTTTTCGCTGACAAAGTCGTAGCAGTTGCCACCGATGTGGTCTCGTTTATCTATAATCAGAGAAGTCATGTTCAGCTCTTTCGAACACCGCTCGGCAATCACGGCCCCGCTCAAACCGGCGCCCACGATCAACAAATCGAACCCATCTTCCGGCACGCTCAGAGAAGACCCGCACTCGCCGCTCGTGATTGCCTCCTCCAACTTCAACGGCGCTTCCGTTTTCTCTCCGGATTGATGAATCAAATCTCGACCACAAATCCCGTCGACTTTGTTCAATCGCGCCCACTCGGGTTCCGCGCGGCCGACGCCGACCGAGGACGCGAACGGGCCTTTTGGCATGTGCCTCTCTTATTACCTCTTTTGGTTCGTAAAAATGATTATTCGCACGCGCACCACGCAAAGAACTCGCTCGTTTTTCGCGGCTCTTTTATTATAAAGAAGAAGAAGGTATCTTTTCCCCAAAATCAGCTTTTTGGTGCGTCGAGAGATAAAAACCCTAAACAAAACAGAACACTTTTTTTTTCCCGCCAAAAAAATCGCCAAACGCTCTCGATTCAACGCCACCGCGCACACAACATAAACAACAACAACAGAAAAAAGAAGAAGAACGCAACAAAATGTCATCGAACGCAACCTTCCAAACGCCGGATTCCACGCGCCACGTGGGTGTGCTCTCCCAGTTCGAACTCGAGCGAGAGGCGCGCATCGCGAAGAACTTACAGCGCATGCGCGACTTGGGCATTGAAAAATTGAAACTGCCGACTTTCGCACCGGTGGTCGCGTCTCCGACGCCGAGAAAGGTTCGCGTTATTTAACCGATCACTCTTTTAGAATTGTTCTTCTCTCTCTCTCGCTCTCATCGCTAACTTTTCTCTCTCTCTCTCTCTCTCTCTCTTCATCGCATAAAACAGCGTCAGCGGAAAGAACTGATACCGGAAAGCGAGCGACGACGGACGTCTCGAGTCGTTCGCAAAATAAATTACGCAAAAGATCGAATCAC
>Ga0181604_10000998_pt1 | contig 25645 bp, 24 predicted proteins | sample 041ome_12_FD_148663 | JGI IMG/M metagenome (GOLD analysis project Ga0181604, IMG submission 148663) | Coastal salt marsh microbial communities from the Groves Creek Marsh, Skidaway Island, Georgia - 041410US metaG (spades assembly) | ecosystem: Environmental > Aquatic > Marine > Intertidal zone...
TGCCACCAAAGCCACGACCCGGTACGCTCGGCGTCTCGCCGGCGAGGAAACCTTTCAGATCCATGCCCGAGCAGAAAGTGCCGCCATTACCGGCAAGCACGGCGACGCGGATATCGGCGCTGCCTTCAAACTCGTCAATGGCTGCTGAAATGCCTTCAGCCATGGATTTGTTCATGGCGTTTTTGGCTTCCGGCCGGTTCATGGTGATGGTCATCACACCTTCTTCGATATCGACCAATACTTCTTGTGTCTCGCTCATGGCTGTCTCCCATTGGTTTTGCCCGTCTCCAGTGCGGGCGCGATTGAATATGGGGCGTATTGAACAGTTTGGCTTCGAGGCTGTCAATCGCGCATCTTGCCTTTCGTGCCGCATCGCTTAAACTCGCTTGACTAGAGGAGTTTGACCGATGGATGCGAAATACGAAGCTGCCCCACCGACCGATTTTCAATCGTTCTTCCCGTATTATCTGCGCGAGCACGCGCACCCGTTGTGTCGCGCTTTGCATTATATCGGCACCACGCTGGTCATTGCGCTGGCCGTCTATGCGCTGGCGATGGGGCAGTTGGTCTATCTTTGGGGACTGCCGGTTGTCGGCTATTTCTTTGCTTGGGTCGGGCATTTTTTCATCGAGAAAAATAAGCCTGCCACTTTCACTTATCCGCTGTGGTCGCTGGTTGGTGATTTCAAAATGTATCTGCTGTTTATCACCGGACGCATCGGCGTGGCGCTGGCGGCGGCGGGTGTACCGCAAAAATAGCGTTCTTTTGCCTCTCGTTTATGCCTAAAATATGAGCAATTAAAGAAAAATTACTCAAATGCCTAAATAGTATGCATTAAATTGGATGAAAAAGGTGCCTCTGGGCGCCTTTTTTTGTTGGATTTCGGTTTTGTTACAATTTTTTTGCACTGGCACGAATCTTGCATACAATAATCGGGCGAAAGTCTTAAAGGAGTATATTATGACTAATTTTACTAAAACCACCCGCACTCTGGCAGCTCTGCTGGTTTCGGGAACAGCGTTGACCGGTATCGCATCGGCCGCTGAACTTTCCGCTAATGTAGGCGTGACGAACGATTACATTTGGCGGGGTATGACGCAGTCAGCCGGTACAAGTAGTGTGTCGGGCGGCTTGGATGTCGATTTCGGCAATGGTTTTGCAGCAGGCACTTGGATTGCTGATGTGGACTTCGGCACCGCCAGCACCGCAACCCAAGAGCAAGATTTTTACATCTCGTACTCAGGCGAAGCCGGTGGTCTGAATTATGATGTAGGGTACATCCTCTACACTTATGATGCAGACGATAGTGATTTTGACGAAGTCTATATCACTGTTGGTGCGATGGGCCTCTCGGCGTCTTTCTACTATCTGCTGGACGCAGATTTCGACAATGCCGCTGGCGAGTCTACGGACGCGGGTGATTCCACCTACATCTCAGTCGATTATGAAACTGAAGTTGGCGGGTATGGCGTAGGCGTTCACTACGGTGTTTATGACGCTGAAGATCTGCTGGGTTCGGAAGAATCGACCGACATGTCGGTTTCCTTATCCAAGGATGATTTCACCATCGCGTACATCACGACCGATGACCTGACCGGCAAAGACGATGAAGACAGATTCGTCATTAGCTGGGGCACAAGCTTCTAAGCTTGATTATCATAAGGTTCCTCCCATGAAACTTATCCTTGCCATAATCAAGCCCTTCAAACTGGATGCCGTTCGCGAGGCGTTAACCGCAGCCGGTATTGAAGGCATGACGGCGACCGAAGCCAAAGGCTTCGGTCGTCAAAAAGGCCAAACCGAAATCTATCGTGGTGCTGAATATGAGATCAATTTCTTGCCCAAAATGCGGCTCGAAATTGTTGTCGATGACGGCCAATTAGAGGCGGCATGTACCGCCATTCGGGAAGCTGCCAACACCGACAAAATCGGTGACGGCAAAATCTTCGTAGTCAATGTCGATGAAGCCATCCGTATTCGGACCGGTGAAAACGGCTCGGCTGCTCTGTAAAGGAATCCACCAATGTTGAAAAATACTCTCAAAATTTTGGGTCTGGGTTCGGCTTTGTCTTTGGCAGCCGGCCCGGCCCTGGCTGAAGTCAGCCCCGAGACAGCTTATGTGTTCAACACATTCCTGTTTCTGGTCTGCGGTTTTCTGGTCATGTTTATGGCCGCCGGCTTCGCCATGCTCGAAAGCGGCATGGTACGGTCGAAAAATGTGGCAACCATTTGCCTGAAAAACATCTCTTTGTTCTCGATTGCCGGTCTTATGTATTGGCTGGTCGGGTATAATCTGATGTATGGCATTGAGGAAGGCGGCTATATTGGCGAGCTGTTCTCTATGTGGACGGCCGATGACAGCGCCATTGCCGGCGAAGAACCGGATTTCTCCGGCGGCTATGCGGCCGGCTCTGACTGGTACTTCCAAATGGTGTTCTGCGCCACCACCGCTTCCATCGTCTCGGGCACTATCGCCGAGCGCATGAAGCTGTGGCCGTTCCTAATCTTCACCCTGTTCCTGACCGGCTTCATCTACCCGATCGTCGGTAGCTGGGAGTGGGGCACAGGCTGGCTCGACGCAATGGGCTTTTCTGACTTTGCCGGTTCGACGCTGGTGCACTCAACCGGTGGTTGGGCGGCTCTGGCCGGTGCCATCATTCTTGGTGCGCGGGCAGGCAAATATGGCCCCAATGGCGAGGTCAATCCGATCCCCGGTTCGTCCATGCCGCTGGCTACTTTGGGCACGTTCATTCTGTGGCTCGGTTGGTTCGGCTTTAATGGCGGTTCGCAACTGGCTTTGGGTTCCGGTGCCGATGCGGCAGCCATCTCCAACATCTTCATCAACACCAATATGGCCGCTGCGGCCGGTGTTGTCGCTGCAATGGTCGCCTCGAACTTGCTGTATGGCAAGATCGACCTGACCATGGCCTTGAACGGTGCGATCGGTGGTCTGGTATCAATCACTGCTGAGCCGCTTACCCCGTCCATCCCGGCGGCTGCCTTTATCGGCGCTGTTGGTGGTGTGCTGGTGGTGCTGGCCGTGCCGCTGCTCGACAAAATAAAAGTCGACGATGTGGTCGGTGCTATTCCGGCGCACCTTGTCTGCGGTATCTGGGGCACAATGATTGTGCCGCTGACCAATGGCGACGCTACCTATAGCGTGCAGTTCATTGGCGTTATCTCAGTCGGTATCTTCACCATGGTTGCCAGTGGCATTTTGTGGTCGGTACTGAAAGCGGTGATGGGTATTCGCATTGAAGACGAAGACGAAATGCTTGGTCTCGATAAGAGCGAGCTGGGCATTGAAGCCTATCCCGAGTTCTCGCGCACTTGATATCCCCTAGTGAGCGTGACCCCCGGCAGAACAATCTGCCGGGGGTTTTTTTTATTTAGCCGGGCAGTTTGCCGAATTGGGCAACGCCATCGGCAATAGCGTGAAAATCAAATTTGTCATCAGTATGGATGGCGACATCGGGTTTGCCGAACTCCGCCGGATCATCGAGCGAGCCGACTTTCACATAAATCACACCCGGTGTGGCCGGCACGCGACTGACCATGGGCGAGCCGCATTGACCGCAAAATTCGCGCGTCACCGCGTCGTCAATATCGTCGCGGGTATATTGCGCCGGTGCGCCTTTGGTGTAAGTAAAACCGTCATCGGCCACGCCGGCAATCATATTGGCACTGCCGCCGGAAATATATTGGCACTCCCGACAATGGCAGGCCGCTTTCATCAGCATATCGCCGTCTGATTCATAGCGCAGCGCGCCGCAATAACATCCGCCTGTTCTTTTGCTCATTTGTTCCTCCTGAAGCTAGGAAAACAATTCTGCCATATTACGGGCCGCTATTAAAGGAAACTTCGTCAACGATTTCGCTGGCCCGCGCGCGCAAGGCGGCGATACGGTCAAGCGCGATGGTGTCAGGGGTGAACGCGCCCCAGCTTTTGACGCGCGCTGAAGGCTCGATATCGGCGCGGATGGGGTATTCGAAATTGACCTCGGCGTAAATCTTCTGCGCTTCTTCGGACACCAAAAACGCCATCAGCTTTTCGGCATTGGCGCGATTGGGCGCATGCTTGGCCATCGCCATGCCCGACAAATTCATATGCGCGCCACCGCGCGGCATATCGGGAAAGACGATGCGCACCGCATCAGCCCAGGCTTGCTGCTCGGGCTTTTTCTCATTGGTCTGCATTTTGCCCATATAATAGGTATTGCCGATAGCGATATCGCAGGCCCCACCATAGACTTTGCGCACTTGCGCGCGGTCATTGCCCGACGGGCTGCCGGCCAGATTGGCTTTGAGGCCGCCGAGCCAATGCTTAAATTCGGCTTCGCCCAAATGGTCGAGCATGGCGGCAAACAGCGCAATATTATAAGGGTGCTGGCCGGAGCGCAGACAGACGCGGCCGCGATAAGCCGGTTTGGCCAAATCCTCAAAGCGCAAAGTGCGTTCGCTGACGCGGGCTTTTGACACATAAGCGACGCGCGCGCGCCAGGTCAGGCCGAACCATTTATTATCGGCGCCGCGGGCAACCGCCGGAATATGGCGTTGCAGCACCGGCAGTGTCACCGCTTGCGCCACATCGCGCGCCGCGTGCAGGCGGCCAATATCGACGGTCAAAATAACATCGGCTGGCGAGCGTTTGCCCTCGGTCTTGACCCGTTCGATAAGACCTTTTTTGGCGAAAATGACCCTGACCTCGATACCGGTTTGTGCGGTGAACTTCTCAAATAAGGGCTCGACCAGAAACGGCTGGCGATAGGAATAGACATTGACTTCGCCTTTAGCGTTCCCTCTGACATCGCTTGTGGCTTTATATTGACTTGTGACGGCTTCATCGGCGACCGCGCGCGCCAGCAATCCAGCCATCGCCAATGTGACAAAGGCGCTGACGCCGAGCGCCACGCAAATTGAGAGCGGGCTGGAAAAAAAGGTCGAGAGGCGGCGCATCACATTTCCTGCAAATGAGAATGATTATCAATTGCGTTTTACGCTCACACGCCGTCTCTGTCAATCCTCAAACATGTCGCCAAACATGTCGACGAATATATCGACAAACATATCGACAGGCAAAACGCTAAACAGGAAACACTCGGCGTCAGTCTCGGTCGCGGCCGATATCCATCATTGGCAGCAGGCGCAAATAATTGGCCGGGAACAGGCGGCGGATCCAGTCCACCACATGCGCGTCAGGGCCGATAAGGATGCGGGCCTTGTTTTTGCTAATGCCTTTCATAATCACCTTGGCCGCGCCGTCGGGCTGCGTCCTGGTTAATTGCGCGAACCGTTCGATGGCTTCTTCGCGCTCGGTTTCGGCGTCGGGGCCTTGCTGGAAGCGGGCATGGCGCACAATATTGGTGTTGATGCCGCCCGGGTGAATGGTGCTGACGCCGATATTGCTGTCACGCATTTCGTGACGCAGCGCCTCGGTGAAACCCAACACGCCGAATTTGGCGGCGTTATAGGCGCTTTGCGTCGGCACGCCGATAAGGCCGAAAATCGACGACACATTGGCGACATGGCCGCTGCCTTTGGCTCGAAAATGCGGCAGGAAAGCCTGCGTGCCATTGACCACGCCCCAGAAATTAATATCCATCAGCCATTTGAAATCATCGAGCGGCATCTCCTCAACCGTCGCGCCAAAAGCGACACCGGCATTATTGAGGATGAGGTCGGCCGCGCCGTGATTTTTCTCGACCGTGGCGGCGAGGTCGAACATGGCATCGCGGTCTGCCACATCGACCATGAATGTCTCCATGCGCCCGCCTTGTTTTTCGACCGCTGCTTTGGTTTCGGCCAACATGTCTTGGCGCAAATCAGTGCCGATGACCAGCGCCCCGTCGGCCGCCATGGCGCGCGCGCACGCCGCGCCAATGCCGCTGGCGGCACCGGTAATGACACAGATTTTATCTTTGAATTGACGCATTTGTTCCCTCCGTGAAGCCGTTATAGTTGCCGAGATGCAGCGAAAAAGCCAGAAAAAAGCCCCGCCGGAGCGGGGCTTTTTGACTTTGGGCGCGCCGGTTTAGCGCGCTACTTTTTTCTTGCGGCGGCGTTCCAGCGGCTGATAGGCCTGCGCCGCATGGGTGGTGCAATAAGGGCTGCCGCTTTTGGCACGGGCGCCGCAAAAATGAAACTCGGTCGTGCCCGGGTCGCCGATCGGCCATTTGCAAGTATGCTCGGTCAGGTGCAGCACGCTGGCGCGTTCTTCGGGGCTCAAAATCGGCTCCGGTACCACCTGGTCTTTAATCTCATCGAGCTCATTGGCGCGAAACCGCTGGCTGCCCGACAGCGATGGTTTGGACGGCTGCGCGCGCCCTGAACCGGCTGAAATCCGTGCTGTGGAGACGCGAGCCGGTGTGGCGCGGCCCGACAGGCCGAGGCGATGAACCTTGCCGATAACCGCATTGCGGGTCACGCCGCCCATTTTGCGGGCAATCTGACTGGCGGATAGCCCGTCCGTCCATAATTGTTTAAGCATTTCAACGCGTTCTTCAGTCCATGCCATGGCTTTTGCCCTCCAATATCTGTCTTTTGGTTTCACTTGTCGTTTCAATTGGCCGCTTTTGTCACCAGATGTAGTGGCCTTACACTCACTTTCTACTAAATATAGGGGCCGAAGGGAAAACCTGATTCGCGCTTATCCACATGAATCGAATCGCTCAGGAGGTGAAATTTGCCTTGAACCGCGCGTTTATTTGCCTATTGTCGCGCCATGGATCGCGCCGACTCACCCTTTGACCTGCCCGAAAGCGCCGCCGCGACGCGGCCCGAAGCCTATCCGGAGCTTGGTGTACGCCAATTTGGCCGCTTTAACTGGCTCGGCATGTGGACGCTTTACCTAAAAGAAGTGCGCCGTTTCACCAAAGTATGGATGCAGACGCTGATGGCGCCGATTGTCACGACCTTGTTGTTTTTGGCGATTTTCTCGCTCGCGCTGGCCGGTTTGCGGCCTGATATAAACGGCGTGCCGTTTATCAACTTCCTCGCGCCCGGCCTGATTATGATGTCGATTGTGCAAAATGCTTTCGCAAATAGCTCGTCATCGCTGCTGGTCGCCAAAGTGCAGGGCAATGTGGTGGATTTTTTGATGCCGCCTTTGTCGCCGCTCGAGCTCAATATCGGCATTACGTTTGGCGGGCTGACGCGCGGCCTGTTTGTCGGCGTCGGCACGTTTTCTGCCATGTCGCTATTTGTTGATTTCACCATACACAGTTTTGCAGCGGCGCTGTTTTATGCTGCCATTGCTTCGTTGCTGCTCGGGCAAATCGGCCTGATTGGCGGCATTTGGGCCGATAAGTTTGACCATTTGGCGACCATCACCAATTTTGGTATCACCCCGCTGGCGTTTTTGTCGGGCACGTTTTACTCGGTCACGCAATTGCCCCGTTTTGCCTATCAGGTGACGCAATATAATCCGTTTTTCTACATGATTGACGGCTTTCGCTATGCGTTGACCGGCCATGCTGAGGGCTCGTTGCTGTTTGGCGCAAGCATGCTTATCGGCCTGACCATTATCGCTTCCATCATCTGCCAATATGTGCTGGCGCGTGGGTGGCGTCTCAAAACCTGAAACCGGCGCTTAGCCTCTTGCTAAAAAACCCGCTTTTGGGGTAAAACTCGTCCTCAGCAAGCCGCCTTCGCTGAATGGCGGCTTTTTCTATTTGGCCGCGTTAAAACGGTCGATAGAGGATGAGACGAGACAGGGATATGAGCGAGCAAAAAAGCCATATTATGCCGACCTATAACCGGGCCGATTTGCGGTTTGTGCGGGGTGAGGGCGCGTGGCTGGAAACCGAGACGGGCGAGAAATATCTCGATTTCGGCAGCGGCGTGGCGGTCAACACGCTGGGCCACGCTCACCCAAAACTGGTGGCGGCACTGGGCGCGCAATCGGAAAAGCTTTGGCACGTCTCCAATCTCTACCAAATCCCCGAACAGGAAAAACTGGCTGACATGTTATGCGCCAATAGTTTTGCCGATTTGGTGTTTTTCGGCAATTCGGGCGCCGAGGCGGCCGAGGGCATGATTAAAGTGATGCGGAAATATCACGCTGAAAACGGCGCGCCCGAGCGGGTGACACTGATCAGCTTCAAAGGCGCGTTTCATGGCCGCACATTGGCGGCACTGGCCGCCGCCGGTAACCCCGATTATCTGGAGGGTTTCGGGCCTGCACCGCCGGGTTTTGTGCAATGCCAAGAATTGGATGTCGAAGCGGTCGAAGCGATGATTGACGAAACGACCGCCGGTATCCTCATCGAGCCGGTGCAGGGCGAGGGCGGGGTGCGCGATGTCGGCACCGCGTTTTTGCGCGCGCTGAGAGAATTATGCGACAAGCACGGCATCCTGCTGGGGTTTGACGAGGTGCAATGCGGCATTGGCCGAACCGGTAAATTATTCGCGCATGAATATGCCGCCGTCGAGCCCGATGTGATGGCGATTGCCAAAGGCATTGGCGGCGGCTTTCCGCTGGGCGCGGTGCTGACCACTGAGACGGTGGGGCGGGTGCTGCAACCGGGCACGCATGGCTCGACTTATGGTGGCAATCCGCTGGCCTGCGCCGTTGGCGCAGCGGTGTTGGACGAAGTTCTGTCCGACGGTTTTCTCGACCATGTGCAGCAAACCGCAACCTATTTCCGGCAGCATTTGGCGCGATTGCTGGATGAAAACAGCGATATTTTTGAAGATTTACGCGGCAGCGGCTTGATGGTCGGGCTGAAATGCAAGCCGGCCAATAGCGATGTGGTCGCGGCACTGCGCGATGAAAAAGTGCTGACCATTGGGGCCGGTGAAAATGTGCTGCGTATCGTGCCGCCGCTCAATGTGACGCAGGCCGAAGTCGATATCGCCGTCGCTGCTATCGAAACCGCTTGCACCAAATTGCGGGGGAGCACGGCATAATGAGCTTGGCCGATAAGCACAGTCATTTTCTGGACCTCGTTGATTTGGCGGATGGCGAATTGCGGCGTTTGCTCGATGCGGCGCGGGTGCGCAAAACGGCGCGCGCCGATAAGCCGAAAGGCACGGTGGATGACGATGCGCCTTTGGCCGGTCACTTGCTGGCCATGATTTTTGAAAAACCCTCGACGCGTACCAGACTGTCTTTCGATATGGGCATGCGCCAGCTCGGCGGCCAGACGGTGATTTTAAACCAGACCGATATGCAATTGGGGCGCGGCGAGAGCATTGCCGATACGGCTGAGGTTATTTCGCGTTTTGCTGATATCGCCATGCTGCGCACCGGGCCGCATGAAACGCTGGGCGAACTGGCGGCGCACGCGCATATACCGGTGATAAACGGCCTGACCGCTTACAGCCATCCGTGCCAAATCATTGCCGACCTGATGACTTTTGAAGAACATAAAGGCACGCTGGCCGGCCAGAAACTGGCTTGGCTCGGTGACGGTAATAATGTCGCTTTGTCGTTTGTGCATGCCGCCGCGCAGGTCGATTTCGAATTGTCGCTGGCGACGCCCGAAGCTTTCTCAATCGCGCCAGACGAAATAGACGCAGCGCGTGCCAAAGGTGCCAAAATCACTTTATGCGAGACGGCCGAAGAAGCCGCCAAAGACGCCGCCGCGCTGATGACCGATTGCTGGGTGTCGATGAGCGATGACCCGACCGAAGCCGAGGCGCGCGCCAAGGCTTTCACCCCCTATCAGGTGACGCAGTCCTTAATGGCGCTGGGCGACGAGCCTATTTTTCTGCATTGTCTGCCCGCCTATCGGGACAGCGAGGTGACGGCGGAGGTCATTGACGGGCCGCGCTCGGTGGTGTTTGACGAAGCGGAAAACCGCGCCCATGCACAAAAAGCCATCATGCTGCATTGTTTGGGAATGTTGGATATGGGCGCATGAGCGGACTTGCCGATTACGCCCTGCCGTTTCGCATTGAAGGGCACAATGTCAATGGTCGCGTCGTGAAGCTGAACAGCCTGGCCTCCGATGTGTTGCTGCGCCACGACTATCCAGAAGCGGTGAGCCGTCTGTTGGGCGAGGCCTTGGTGTTGGCGGCCATGCTGGGCACCATGTTGAAATTTGACGGGCGGTTTATCCTGCAATTGCAGGGCAGCGGGCCGATCACCATGTTGATGGCCGATTATACCCCGGCCGATAAGGCCGACGAAAACGGCCCCGATACGCCGGGAGGCTTGCGCGGCTTCGCGCAATATGATGAAGCCGCTTTGGCGGCGGCGCTGAAAGCCGGCGACACCCCGCTGGCGCTATTGGGTGATAAGGGCCATATGGCTTTTACCGTTGACCAAGGCCCCGATATGGAACGCTATCAAGGTATTGTGCCTCTGGAGGGCGACACGCTGGCCGATGCGGCGCTCGGTTATTTTCAACGCTCCGAGCAGATTGCCACCACCATCAAGCTGGCGGCAGCGCCGTTATTACTGTCCGGCGGCAAAACCGAATGGCGCGCCGGTGGTATTGTGGTGCAACAAACCGCGGCGACCGGCGGCATCGATATCGAAACCCCGCCTGAGGGCGACCCCGATAAGGTCGATGATGATTGGAACCGCCTCGAAATTCTGTTGCAAACGACGCAGGATAGCGAATTGCTGGATGGCGATGTCAGCGGCGAGCAACTGGCTTTTCGCCTGTTTCACGAAGACGGGGTGCGGGTGTTTGAGGCCCGGGCGCTGCAATTTGCCTGCCCCTGTACGCGTCAGCGCGTGCTCAATATGTTGGCCGGTCTGTCGGATGGCGACCGCGAGGAAATGCAGGCGCAAGAAAATGTCGAAGTGCGTTGCGAGTTCTGCAATGAGAATTATCTATTTGAACCGTCTGAGGCTTTTGCGGCAGGATAAAAGAAAAGGACTGGTTTCGGCGTATGAGCGCGTTATATCATAAGTAGTTTCGGTGTTGGAGTAGCCGGTAAGGCAGCATGAGACAGTTTTTGATAAATTTGGGAACGCGGATGCGCGAGCAAGCCCATAAATTGCGCCCGTCTTGGGGCGGTGGCCGGTTTCGAAAACTGGTCGTGCCCTTGCTTGTGCTGATGGGCGGTTTTTTCGGCTTTTCCATGTTGGTGGCGACCAAACCGCAAACCAAACCGGCGGAAAATATCGAGCGCGTCTGGTCGGTGGCGGCGCAAACCGTCGCTTACGAGACTTACCAACCGCGGATTTTCACTTTTGGGGAATTGCGCGCGCGGCGCGAGGTCAATTTGCGGGCGTTGGTCTCCGGCGAGGTCATCGCCACGAGCGCCGATTTTGAAGACGGCGCGCGCGTCGCCAAGGGCGATGTGCTGCTTGAAATCGACCCGTTTACTTATGAAAACCAACTGGCCGATGCGCGGGCGCAATTAAAAGGTGCCAAAGCGGTGCTGAAAGAGCGCCAAGCCGCCGCCAAGCTGGCGCAGCAAGAAAAAGAGCGCGCCGAACAATTATTCGAAAAAGGCACAGTGTCGAAAAAAACGCTCGACGATAAAACCACCGATGCGACGATTAAAGCGGCGCGCGCCGAGCAACAGCAATCGGCGGTCGACCGAATTAATGTGCAGGTAAAAAAAGCCAAACGCGATTTGAACAACACCAAAGTCGTGGCACCGTTTAGCGGTTATCTGGCCAATATTAATGCCCGCGAAGGCCGCGTCTTGAACCCTAATGACCAAGTCGGCATGCTGCTCGACAGCGATAATTTCGACGTCGTCTTCAATATGTCGGACGCCGAATATGGCCGCTTTCTGGAACGCAATAGCGAAGTCATTGGCCGGCCCATCAATGTCGTTTGGCAGCTTGGCGGTGAGCGCATTGAGCTTAAAGCCGAGATCGAGCGGGTCGGCGCACAAATCAGCCAGACGACGCGCGGCGTCGATGTATTCGCGCGCATTGACGGAAAATTGCCGTCAAATTTGCGCGGCGGGGCTTTTGTTACCGTCGAATTGCTGGCGCAACCCGTGCCTGATGTGATGGCGATTTCCAAAGACGCCATCTATACCGACAATACGATTTATCTGGTCGAAAATGGACGCTTGGCGCGCCGCGAGATTAAAGATTTCATCGATGATGGGGCGCGGGTATTGCTCAAAAGCGGCCTGCAAGCGGGCGATATTGTGCTGACTACAAGGTTCAATGAGGCGGCGCCGGGCGTCGCCGTGAAAGTGGTGGAGTAGGCATTCATGGGCCCGATGCGCTCCCTTGTCGAGCTGTTTTCGCGGCACCGAAACGCCGCCAATCTGCTTTTCTTCTCGATGATTATGCTGGGGTTTTTCGGCCTGTCGGGTCTGAATACGCAGTTTTTCCCGACCACTGAAATTAAAATCGTCAACGTTACCGTCATCTGGCCCGGTGCCACGGCGCAGGATGTCGATAAAAATATCGTCGCCACTATCCAGCCCGAAGTGCGCTTTCTCGATGGCGTGAAAGAATTCAAATCGGCCTCGCGCGAAGGGGTGGCCGCCATCACGGTGGAGTTTTACCCCGAGACCGATACACAACGCGCCGTCGCCGATGTCGAGGCGGCGGTCAATGCCATCACCACATTGCCGCGCGATGCTGAAAAACCGTTAATCTCGCAAGAGACGTTTTTCGAGCCCGTAATGTCCGTGCTGCTGTCGGGCCCGTTTGAAGAACGCGCTCTGCGCGCCTATGCCAAACAAATCCGCGACGGTTTGCTCGATAGCGGTATCGACAAAGTGGTGATGGACGGTTTTCGCGACGAGGAGATTTGGGTCGAAGCGAAAGCTGCGCAATTGCGCCGCTATGATATGACGGCGCAAGATATCGCCAATAAGCTGGCCGGTTCATCGCTCGATGTGCCGGGTGGCATTTTGCGCGGCGAGGTGGAGCGGCAAGTGCGCGCCGTCGGCTTGGCGCAAACCGCAGCCGATGTGCGCGATATCAGTTTGCGCAGCACGGCCGATGGGCGGCAGATTAAAGTCGTCGATGTGGCGCGCGTCTATGAAACTTTTGACGCGGCCGCGGCCGAGGGCTGGTCGGGCGATAATCGCGCCATTCGTCTGACCGTGCAACGCACCAAAAACGGCGACGCGCTGGAGATGACTGACAATGTGCGTCGCTATATTGGTGAAACGCTGCCCTCTTTGCCGCCGACCCTGAAAGTCGAAATATTCGACGTCAATGCCGATAAAATTCGCCAGCGCATCAGCGTGCTCTTGTTCAACGGGCTGGGCGGTATGGCGCTGGTGCTGTGCATTTTGTTCCTGTTTTTGAACGGCCGCATCGCTTTTTGGGTGGCGGCGGGTATTCCGGCTTCGCTGATGGCGACGTTCGGCGTCATGTATTATTTGGATATGACAATTAACATGTTGTCTTTATTCGCGCTGATTATGACCATCGGTATTATTGTCGATGACGCGATTGTGGTCGGCGAACATTCAGCGACACTGACCGAGCGCGGGGCCGATGCGCAAACCGCCGCCGAGGGCGGGGCGTTGCGTATGATGCTGCCCATCACCGCCGCCGCGCTGACCACATTGGCGGCGTTTATTCCCATGTTGCTCATCACCGGCGTGATAGGGCAATTTGTGCGCGATATTCCGCTGGTGCTTTTCTCAGTGCTGGTGGCCAGCCTTATCGAATGTTTCTTTGTGCTGCCCGGCCATTTGAGCCATGCGCTGAAGCGACCCAAAAAACCGCGCCGCGGCATTCGCAAAATCTTCCTCGACCGTTTCGAGCATTTCCGCGCCAATCGTTTCAAACGCTTCGTCTCGCATGTTTATGATAATCGCTACACCACGGCGGCTGTCGGCATCGCCATATTGACCATTTGCATCGGCCTGTTGGCCGGGGGCCGCGTGCCGTTCCGCTTCTTCCCGTCGCCCGAAGGCGAAGTGGTCAACGCCTATGTCTTTTTCCAACCGGGCACAAAGCGCGCCGACACCCATGCCGGTGCAAAACTCATCGAGCAGGCTCTGTATGACGCTGAAGCCAAATTGCTGGCTGAAAAAGCCGCCGCCGGTGAAGAGGTGGAAGAGCGCTTGGTGAAAATCATGTTCACCCAAATCGGCCGCACCCGCACCTCGCGCGGTGACGAACGCGCATATATCTCGGCCGAATTGACGGCAAGCGAGGCCCGCAGTGTGCGGACCCGTGAAATTGTCAAGCAATGGGAAGAGCTGGTGCCCGATATTGCCGGCATGCGCTATGTGTTTATCCGCGAGCAGCGCGGCGGCCCACCGGGGCGCGATATTGATATTCGGCTGCTCAATGCGCCGCCGGAAATCCTGAAACAAGCGGCACTGGATGTGCGCGCCGCGTTGGAAGAATATCCGGGCATTTCGCGCGCCCGCGATAATCTGTTCTACAATAAGCAGGAATTGCTGCTCGAGGTGAATGAGCGCGGCGAGGCTTTGGGCTTCACCAATTCTATGGTCGGTAATTTGACGCGCGCCAATCTTGAAGGGGCGATTGCCAAACGCTTTGCGCGCGGCGATGAAGAAGTGACCTTGCGCGTGCTGCAGCCGCGCGACCGCGCCAGTCCGAAACAGTTGGACGATATCGAATTGCCGGTGCCGGGCAGCGCGCCGCCGCGCTATGTGCCGTTGACGGCGGTTGTCGATATTGTCGAACAACCGGGCTTTTCGACTGTGCGCCGCACCGACGGACAAGTATCGGTGTCGGTGGTGGCCGATTATGCCGATGATGCGGGCGACCCCAATGCGGTGCTTGAGGATATGGCGCAAACAACCCTGCCCGAAATTGCCGCCAAATATAATATCGGCTTTGGCTTTGGCGGGCGCAGTCAGGAGCAAGCCGAAACCATGCAAGGTCTCGGCTCCGGTGCGATTGTCGGCTTGTCCTTGATTTATGTGGTGCTGGCTTTTGTCTTTGCCAGCTATTCGCGCCCCATCATTATCATGTCGGTCATCCCGTTCGGGCTTATCGGCATGGTGGTCGGCCATTATGTGCAAGGTTTCGATCTGACCTTTTTGAGTATGGTCGGCCTGCTCGGCCTGTCGGGCATATTGGTCAATAATTCGATTATTCTCATCAGCCGTATCGATGAACGCCAAAGCGAAGGCGAGCCTTTGCGCGAGGCGGTGATTAACGGTATTTGCGACCGCCTGCGGGCTGTTACCCTAACTTCGCTGACGACAGTGCTGGGGCTGGCGCCGCTTTTGTTTGAGACCAGTGTGCAAGCGCAATTCCTGCTGCCCATGGTCATCACCATTGCTTGGGGTCTGGCTTTTGCCAGCCTCATCGTGCTGTTTCTGGTGCCCAGCGTTTTGGGTATCCAAGAGGATATTCGGCAATTTGTGGGGCGTATGCGCGGCACGGCGCAAGAGACGATCCGCTATCAGCCGGATTTATCAGCGACGCCAGAAGCTGGGCGCGAATAGCACCAGCACTGTCAAAAATTCCAAACGACCAAGCAGCATGCCGAATGCCAGCACCCATTTGGCTTGCGTGGGCAGACCGGCATAAGTGCCCGACGGGCCTATCTCTGGGCCAAGCCCCGGGCCGACATTGGCAATCGCTGCGGCCGCCGCCGACAATGCGGTGAGCGGGTCGAGCCCCATCAGACTGAGCGATACGGCGACGGCGGAAAAAGTCAGAATGAAAATCAACACAAAAGCGACCACCGAATTGGCCACGTCATCATCCAGCAAGCGGCCATTATAACGAATGACAAAAACCCCATTGGGGCGCGTCAATTGCCGGATATAGCGCCAGCCCGCTTTGACGACGACTTGCAGGCGAAAAATTTTCAGCCCGCACGCGGTCGAACCGGCGCAACCGCCAATGAAGGTAAGGATGAAAAACAGCGCCACGGCGAACGGCCCCCAATCGCTATAATCGGCAGTCGCATAGCCGGTGCCGGTAAGAATGGAGGTGGTGTTGAACGCCGCCGATAGGAGCGCCGGTGCGGCTTGTGTGCCCGACATGGTCAGTTGATAAATCCACATTGTTGCGGCGGCTACCAGCGCCAGCATGAAGAAAGCGCGGATTTGTTCGTCGCGGACGAATTTGTCGAACTTGCGATTGACCAATTGCAAATAGGCGACGAAAGGCACGGCCGAGACCAGCATGAAAAATATCGCCACCATAGCGGCCGATGGGCCGAACGCGCCAAGGCTGTCATTGCGGGTCGAAAAGCCGCCTGTGGCGATGGTGGTCATGGCGTGCGCTACGGCATCGAACAAGCCCATGCCAGCCGCCAAATAGGCCAATACGCAAGCCAAAGTAATGCCGAAATAGAGCCGCGTAATGGAGCCGGCGATTTGCGCCGTGCGCGGCAGGATTTTTTCCGATGTATCAGAGCTTTCCAGACGGAATAATTGCATGCCGCCAATATTCAGCATGGGCAGAACAGAAATCGCCATGACGATAATGCCGATGCCGCCAAACCATTGCAGCAAAGCGCGCCATAAAAGAATGCCGGGCGGTGCGTCATCGAGATTGGTGATAACCGTGGCACCGGTCGTTGTCAGTCCCGACATGGCCTCGAAAAACGCATCGGTATAGCTCATATCCAATTCGCCGAACGCGAAAGGCAGGGCGGCAAAACCGGTTAGCGCCAGCCATGAAAGGCTGGTGAGGGTAAAAGCTTGTTTAACCGAAAGCGGCGGTAATTTTCCGCGATTGGTGAGGATGAGCGCGCCGGCGATAAAACCCGTCACCAATGCGCTGGTGACAAAAACCTGCCAATCGCCATGACCAATCGTGGCAGCGGCCATGGCCGGTAACAACATGCCACCCGCCACCGCTGCCAGCAGCAGGCCGATAATGAAGAAAATCGTCCGATTATCGCTCATGGTCTAATTTATGTTGCCGTGTTCGTGCGGGCTGTCCAACGAAAAAGCCGGCACCTCAATGTCAAACCGCGCGCCGTCTTGGGTCTGCATGCCATAGCTGCCGCACATGAAACCCGACGGTGTGCCCAAAGGCGTGCCGGAGGAATAAGTATAGGCCGCGCCCGGCACCAACACCGGCTGTTCACCGATTACGCCTTCGCCGCGCACCTCGTGCAGGCGGCCCATCGCATCGGTGATTTGCCAATGCCGCGTTAGAAGCTGCACTGTCTCGTCGCCTTTATTTTCTATGGTGATACGATAAGCCCAGACGAAATAATTCTCCGCCGGGTCGCTTTCGTTTTCGAGAAACCGTGTCTCCACCGAAACGGCAATATTGCGGGTCACCGCCTGTTGCATGCTGCCTCCGCTGTTGCACCAAACAGATTAGCCTAATTTGGCCAGCCCTTGCTCAAAATCCTTCAGCAGGTCGTCGCTGTCCTCCAACCCGACGGAAACCCGCAGCGTGCCGGGGGTTATCGACAGCTCGGCTTTCGCCGCATCGGCCAATTTGGAATGGGTGGTGGTGCTGGGGTGGGTGATCAGCGTTTTGGCGTCGCCGAGATTGTTCGAGATAAGCGCAATATCCAGCGCATTGGCGAGCTTGAAAGCGGCTTGCTTACCGCCTTTGACGTCAAAAGCGATGAGGTTGGAGCCACGGCGCATTTGCTTTTGCGCCAGGTCAAATTGCGGATGGCTGGCATCGCCGGGGTAATAAACCCGCTCGATGTTTTTATGCGCCAGCAACATAGCGGTCAGTTTCTCGGCATTGTCGCAATGCGCCTCGACCCGAAGCGCCAGCGTCTCCAGCGCTTTCAGCATCACCCAAGCATTGAACGGGGCCATACTGGGCCCGGTCTGGCGGATGAAATTGGCCAGCTCGTTTTTGATATAATCGGCACTGCCCAAAACCACCCCGCCAAGGCAGCGCCCTTGGCCGTCAATATGTTTGGTCGCCGAGTAAATGGTGATGTCGGCACCCAGCGCCAGCGGCTTTTGCAACACCGGCGTGGCAAACACATTATCGACCACCAGACGCGCCCCATGATTATGGGCGATGTCGGCCACCGCTTGGATGTCGATAATTTCGAGCACCGGATTGGAGGGGGTCTCCAAAAACAGCAGTTTGGTTTCGGGGCGCAGCGACGCTTTCCAAGCGTCGAGGTCGCGACCATCGACCAATGTGCAGGCAACGCCAAAGCGCGGCATCAGCGTCTCAACCACATAGCGGCACGAGCCGAACAGCGCGCGCGCCGCAACAATATGGTCGCCCGCTTCGAGCTGGCTCATCATACAAGCGGTCACCGCGGCCATGCCGGTAGCGGTAGCGCGGGCGTCCTCGGCGCCTTCCAGGGCCATCATTCTTTCTTCAAAAGCGCGCACTGTCGGATTGCCGAAGCGCGAATACATAAAGCCGTCTTCTTCTTCTTTAAAGCGGGCTTCGGCCTGTTCGGCGTTTTCATAAACAAAACCCGAAGTCATATAGAGCGCTTCTGCGGTTTCGCCAAAAGGCGAGCGCGCGCCGCCCTCGTGCACCATGCGCGTTTGCGTTTGCCAAGTTTTTTTTGCGGTCATTTTCGTCTCCTGCGTGACCTGTTTTGTTCCGCCAGCATAAAAAAACCGACCATGAGGCCGGGGTCTTCCGGCGATTTTAGCTGTTTGTTTAACGTGGCCGCAAGCCAGCCGGCTCAAATCACCACGAATGGGGCGAATGTGTCGAAAAATGCTTGGCCAGTCAAGCGTTAGTGTGAAGCGATGGTGACACGAGATAGAGCCAAGAGATAGAACCAAGAGATAGAGTCAAGACAAGCAAGCCGTTTGCGCGTAAACTCCGGCCATGAATGAGATTCGACGCGAGCGCCAAGAGGCGGTGTTATGAGCGATGCCGCTGAAACCGGTGCCCTGTTTCCCGACGAAGGGGGCCAAGAGCCTGTGAAAACCAAAGGCCAAGCTCATGCTGTGGGCATTTTGCCCGCGCATGGCATTCGAAATATGGTGCGCGAAAAACAAATCTGGGCGTCGGGCAGTGGCGGCGGTGTGCAGGATGACCAGATACAACCGGCCAGCCTCGACCTCAGACTGGGCGAGTTTGCTTATCGCATCCGCGCCAGTTTTCTGCCCGGCGAAAAAGGCTCGGTCGCCGAAAAGCTGGCGGACCGCGCTTATCATAAAATTGACCTGTCAGGCGGCGCGGTGCTGGAGACCGGATGCGTCTATCTGGTGCCGCTCATGGAAGCGGTCAATTTGCCCGAGCGCACGGCGGGTTTTGCCAATCCGAAAAGCTCGACCGGCCGCATTGATGTATTTACGCGCCTGATTACCGATTTCGGCACCGCTTTCGACATCGTGCCGGCGGGCTATAAAGGCCATCTTTATCTCGAAGTCTGCCCGCGCACATTTCCCATTCTGGTGCGCGAGGGCTCGCGACTGGCGCAACTGCGCTTTCGCCGCGGTGCCCCGGCGCATAGCGATGGCGAATTGAAACGCCTGCATGAGGATATCGGTCTGGTCAATGGGCCGGCCAATATTGATGGCGGGTTGGGCGTCTCCATCGACCTGACGGGGGACGCTAAATCCGGCCTCGTCGGTTACCGCGGCAAGCGTCATGCCGGTCTCATCGACGTCGATAAGCCGGGCGTGCTGCCGGTGGCGCAATATTGGGAGCCAGTCTATCGCGACAGCGCTGACGAGATTATCCTCGACCCAGATGAGTTCTACATTCTGGCCTCGCGCGAAGCGGTGACCATTCCGCCGACCCACGCCGCGGAGATGGTGCCTTTCAACCCATTGGTCGGTGAGTTTCGGGTGCATTATGCGGGGTTTTTCGACCCCGGCTTTGGCGCGGCGGAAGCCGGTGGCAAAGGCCGTGACGGCAAAGGTGGCGCGCGCGCCGTATTGGAAGTGCGCTCGCGCGAAGTGCCGTTCATCCTCGAACACGGGCAGATTATCGGACGGCTGGTTTATGAACGCCTTACCGATGTGCCGGAAACGCTCTATGGTGCCGATTTGAATTCCAATTATCAGGCGCAGGGTTTAAAGCTGTCCAAACACTTTAAACAGGATTGAAATTATGCCGCGTACACTGGCCAAATGTAGCAATGTTGAAGACCTGCGCGCGCTGGCGCGGCGGCGATTGCCCGGACCGATTTTTCATTATATTGACGGCGCGGCCGATGACGAAGTGACCTATCGGCGCAATAGCGCGGCCTATGAGGATTACGATTTGGTGCCGAATATTTTGGCCGGCGTCGCCAATGTCGATATGTCGGTCGAGTTGATGGGGCAAAAATTGGGCCTGCCGATTTTTTGTTCGCCGACCGCTTTGCAGCGCCTTTTTCACCACCAAGGCGAACGCGCTGTGGCCCGCGCGGCGGAAAAATTCAATACATTGTTCGGTGTCTCGTCGCTGGGCACGGTCAGTCTGGCCGAGATCGGTGCGCTCATCTCGACGCCGAAAATGTTTCAATTCTATTTCCACAAAGACCGTGGTTTGAACGCCGCCATGTTGGATATGGCGCGCCATGCCAATTTCGATATTCTGACGCTGACCGTGGATACGATTACCGGCGGCAATCGCGAGCGGGACCTGCATACCGGTTTCACCACGCCGCCGCGTCTGACGCCGAAAAGCATGTTCGAGTTTGCTACCAAACCGGCTTGGGCGTTGAATTATTTTCTGCGCGAAAAGTTTGAGCTGTCGCAATTGAAAGGCCATGTCGGGGAAGGCTCGAATATCGCCATTTCGGTCGGCGATTATTTCTCCACAATGCTCGATCAAAATATGAGTTGGGACGATGCGGCGGCGCTGCGGACAAATTGGGGCGGCAAGTTTTGCCTGAAAGGCGTGATGAGCGCGCGCGATGCGCGCCGGGCCGTCGATATGGGGGCCGATGCGATTATGATTTCCAATCATGGCGGTCGGCAATTAGACGGCAGTCGCGCGCCTTTCGACCAGCTTGAGGAAATCCTCGCCGAGGTCGGCGGCGAAATCGATGTGGTGTGCGATGGCGGCATTCGTCGAGGCACCCATGTTTTGAAAGCCATGGCACTGGGGGCGACTGCGTGTTCGGGCGGGCGCATGTATCTTTATGCGTTGGCGTCTGCCGGTCAGGCGGGGGTTGAAAAGGCCCTGTCCAATCTCGAAAGCGAGATTGAGCGCGGCATGAAGCTGATGGGCGTCACCGCGCTCGACCAGTTGAAGCCCGATATGATAAGACGGCGGCAAGTTTAATGCGGGTGTAGCTCAATGGTAGAGCAGGAGCTTCCCAAGCTTAAGACGAGGGTTCGATTCCCTTCACCCGCTCATTGCTTGGCTCGAAATAAACCCCACAGTTAACGGACACAGGTTAAAGGGCATAAGGTTGGTGGGCCGATTTCAGCCAGCCGGTTTGCCCGAGCGCCATGCGTTTGACGGCATTAAGATGCGCTGGAAATGTCATTATCCAATAAAGCGGCTGCGTCTATTTTTTGAATGGCTGCGCCAGTGTAGCGACAAAATCGTCTTTCTCGTGTTCTACAAGGCCCAGCTCGATGGTCTCGTGCGGCGCGTCGGGCCGGGCTTGGTAAGTGCCGAACACGCGGTCCCAAATTGAGAGAAAGAAGCCGTAATTCATCCGGCTTTCATGCGGCGCGCGCGAATGGTGCAGCCGGTGCATATCGGGCGTAACGATGAGCTTTTGCAGCCATGTATCGGCCCGGCCGAGCCGCCAATTGGCGTGATTGAACAAGGACGCGCCATTGAGCAGGATTTCAAACGCAATAACCGCCTCCGCCGGCGCGCCAATTGCCAGCACCGCCGCCGCTTTAATCGCCATACTGACCAGCGCCTCGCCGGGGTGAAAGCGCAAACCCGATGTGACATTGAGATTGCGGTCGCTGTGATGGGCGCGGTGCAGGCGCCATAGCAGCGGAATTTCATGGAAGGCGCGATGGTGCCAGTAAAGCACCAGATCGAGCAGCACCAAACTGAGGATAAACGCCAGCGCGTCGGACAAGGCGAGAAGCCCGAGCACCCCGCCGCCCTGATTGAGCAGCGCCAACGCCGCCAGTCCGCCCGGCACAAGCAGGCGAATAATCGCGCCATTGACCGCGCCCATCAGCAGATTGCCCCCGGCATGCGCGGCGCTGACCTTTTGCTGTCGCCGCGGCAGTGCGCGCTCCAGAATTAAAAACAATGCCAGCAGCCCGAACATGGTGGCCAATCGCAAGCCGGCTTCATGCGCCGCGATAAATCGGGTCAACTCAGCCATTATCTTGCGCCTCAAAAGAAGTGGCACGGGCTTGCGCCGCGCTGTCAAAAGCGGCGCGGGTCAATCGGTCGATGCCAAGGGCGTCGCCGAGGCGTTCCAAAAACCGCATCTCTTCCGGCGAGACGCGGCCGTTTTGGGCGATAAAATCGGCGGCCAGCATATAGGCGGCGGCGGCGTGTGCATCGCCAAGAGCGGCGGCCAGCATATCGAGCAATGTGTCGAAACCGTCGCGCGCCTCGGCAATCTCTTGTGCCAGCGTCGTCGCGCCGCGCAATTGCGCTTCGGTGATGCCGTCCAAGGCGGCTTGGGCGGATGCAAATGCGACCAGCTTCGCGTCATCGACCTGCGCGATACGTTGCGCCGCGACCAGAGCGACAAGCGCCGCTTGCTGCGGCGATAAGCCGGGTCGGGGTGGGTTTGTGCTCATCAGCGATATATGACGATGATGGCGGCGCTTGGCAAGACTGCAAAGCGCGTTTGACTTTGGGGGCTGGGCTGATAGTTTCCGCCAGAACAGAAACCGGATAGAGAAACGCTTATGTCAATGCGCGAAACGGCAATGGACTCAAAAGCTTGGGTGTTTGAAGAGGCACGCAAAGTCGCCGCGCGGGCCGAAAAACTTGGCCGCGATGAGGTGATTTTCGAGACCGGCTACGGCCCCTCCGGCCTGCCGCATATCGGCACATTCGGCGAAGTGGCGCGCACCAGCATGGTGCGCAATGCGTTTCACTTGCTGGCGCCGGAAAAGAAAAGCCGCCTGATTTGTTTTTCCGACGATATGGATGGCCTGCGCAAAGTGCCGGATAATATTCCCAATGGCGACATGTTGGCAGAGCATTTGGAGAAGCCGCTAACGGCTGTGCCCGACCCGTTTGGCGAATTTGAGAGTTTCGCTCATCACAATAATGCGCGGCTCAAAGCCTTTCTCGACAGTTTCGGTTTTGATTATGAATTCGCCTCGGCGACCGAGCATTATCAAAGCGGTGCGTTTGACGCGACGCTGTTGAGGGTGCTGGAGAATTATCAAGCGGTGCAAGATATCATCCTGCCGACACTGGGCGAAGAACGCCGTCAAAGCTATTCGCCCTTCCTGCCGATATGTCCGGCAACCGGCCGCGTGCTGATGGTGGCGATTGAACCGGTCGACGTCGCAAACGGTATTATCCGCTACACCCATCCCGATAGCGGTGACAAGGTTGAGACAAAAGTCACCGGCGGCGCTTGCAAGCTGCAATGGAAGGCCGATTGGGCGATGCGTTGGGCGGCGCTGGAGGTTGATTATGAAATGGCCGGCAAGGATTTGTCGGAATCGGTCAAGCTGTCGGCGCGCATCACCAAAGCTTTGGGGCATACGCCGCCGGAAGGGTTTTCTTATGAACTGTTTCTTGATGAAAAAAGCGAGAAGATTTCCAAGTCGAAAGGCAATGGGCTGACCATTGAGCAATGGCTGACCTATGCGCCGCCCGAAAGCCTGTCGCTCTACATGTTCCAAGCGCCGCGCAAGGCCAAGCGACTATATTTCGATGTCATTCCCAAAGCGGTCGATGAATATGTCACTTTTATCGATAAATATGCCGATATGGATGCCGCGCAACAACTGACCAATCCGAGCTATCACATCCATAATGGCGCGGTGCCGGAAAGCGCGTCGCCGGTCAGTTTTGCGCTGCTGCTCAATTTGGTCAGCGCTTCCAATGCCGAAAACAAGCAGGTGCTGTGGGGCTTTATCGATAGCTATGCGCCGGGCACCAGTGCTAAAACGCACCCGTTTCTCGACCGCTTGACCGATTACGCTTTGGCTTATTATCGCGATTTCGTCGCCCCCAATAAGACCTATCGCGCGGCCGATGAAGAGGAGGCGAAAGCGCTAGATGATTTGCTGAGCCGCCTGCGCGCGCTGCCGCAAGACGCCGATGGCGAGACCATTCAGAGCGAGATTTATGCCGTCGGCAAAGCGCATTTTGAGGACAATCTGCGCGGCTGGTTTCAAGCGCTTTACGAGGTGCTGCTGGGGCAAAGCCAAGGCCCGCGCTTTGGGTCTTTCGCGGCGTTATATGGACTTGAAAAAACCTGTGCGCTTATCGAGGCGGGCCGTGACGGCAAATTGCTGTCGGCTTAGGAATCCTGCTATGGCTGCTTTTATGGAGCGGCTGATTTACAAAATTTTGTCCCCTGCGGCCGAGGCGCAAATGCGCCGCGACGGCACGCTGCGCGCCACCGGCGTCGATGCGGCGGATGGCTTTATCCATTTCTCCGCTGCCGCGCAAATTGAGGCGACGCTCGACAGGCATTATGCCGGTCACGGCGCGCTGATAATTCTGGCGGTCAATACCGAGATGCAGGCCGATATGTTGGGTGATGCGCTGCGCTGGGTAGTCTCGCGCGGTGGCGATTTGTTTCCGCATCTTTATGCGCCTTTCACAACCGCCATGGTGCATGCGCGCTTTGAGCTCAATGCAGCGCGCGACGGCTTGGCGGCGTTTTTGACCGGAGTGGCGGCATGAGCCTTTATCGTAGCTTGCGCCCGTTTTTATTCGCGCTGCCGCCGGAGACGGCGCACGGGCTGACACTCAAAGGTTTGCGGCTGCTCGGCGGCATCAGCCGCCCGACCAAAGACGATACGATATTGGCACAAAATCTGCTCGGCCTTGATTTCGACAACCCGTTCGGCATGGCGGCGGGCTTCGATAAAGATGGCGAAGCGATTTCCGGTGTCCATGCCATCGGTTTCGGTTTTGCCGAGATCGGCACATTGACGCCGATGGCGCAGCCGGGCAATCCAAGCCCGCGCGTATTCCGCTTGGCGGCGGAACGCGCGCTCATCAATCGGCTGGGGTTCAACAATCGCGGGCAAGCAGATGCGCTGGCCCGCTTAGAGGATTGGCGGGCAAAAGCGCGCAATCCGCGTCCGGTCGGGGTCAATATCGGCGCTAATAAAGACGCCGAAGACCGCATTGCCGATTACGAGACAGGCGCAGCGCGGTTCGCTGGGCTGGCCGATTATCTGACGGTCAATATTTCTTCGCCCAATACGCCGGGCTTGCGCGACCTGCAAAGCGGCGCGGCGGCGGGTGAGATTATGCGCCGCGTGCGCACGGCTGCGCCCGACACGCCGGTGCTGGTCAAAATCGCCCCCGATATGAGCCATGCCGACGCCATCGGGCTGGCCGAATTGGCGCGCGCCGAGGCGATTGACGGATTGATTATCTCCAACACCACATTGGCGCGCGATGGCGTTGCGACCTCCAAACACAAAGACCAAGCGGGCGGTGTGTCGGGCGCGCCGGTGTTCACCATGGCGACCGATATGATGCGCGCTGTTCACCAAGCAAGCGGCGGTGCGCTGACGCTTATCGGGGTTGGCGGCGTCGCCTCGGCGGCGGAGGCTTATGCAAAAATTCGCGCCGGTGCGTCTTTGGTGCAGCTTTATACCGGCTTGGTTTATGAGGGGCCCGGGCTGGTCAAACGCATGAAGCGCGAGCTGGCCGATATGTTGCGCGCCAACGGGTTTGCCAATATCAAAGACGCGGTCGGCACAGATATACAATAAGTGTTGCCGAATAGGGGACGGCGAATAGGAGGAACCCAAATGGGCCTGAAGATTTATCACAATCCGCGCTGCTCGAAAT
>Ga0181604_10000999_pt1 | contig 25635 bp, 19 predicted proteins | sample 041ome_12_FD_148663 | JGI IMG/M metagenome (GOLD analysis project Ga0181604, IMG submission 148663) | Coastal salt marsh microbial communities from the Groves Creek Marsh, Skidaway Island, Georgia - 041410US metaG (spades assembly) | ecosystem: Environmental > Aquatic > Marine > Intertidal zone...
GCGGCGGCGGCGGCGGCGGCGGCGGCGGCGGCGGCAGCGCGAGCGACGCCGATGGTGTATCATCCTGGTATGGTTGCCCCTGGAGTGGTGCCGTACATGCCCGCAGTGCCGCGCGCGCCCGCCGCGGATGTCGTCGGGAATTCGTTTGTGAATCAGTTTTATACGATTTTGCACACGTCGCCCGCGGTGTTGTTCAGGTTTTATACCAATGATTCCACGCTCATTGTGAGCGGTGATCACGGGGCTGGAAGTGATGCGCCGACGACGTACCGTACGCAACGCGATATTCACAACAAGGTGATGAGCATGCGATACGACGAGACGCAGGCGGATGTGAAATCCATCGACGCTTCGCATACGCTCGGCGGCGGTGTTCTGGTGCAAGTCACCGGTACGCTTCGTCGTAAGGGTGAGAGTTTTGCGCATAATTTCGTGCAATCCTTCTTGCTCGCCCCGCAAGAGAATGGTTTCTTTGTTTTGAATGACATCGTGCGATACCTCGACAAGGTGGACGCGGCGAGCGACGGCAAGCAAGGCGCCGCCAAGCAAGGCGCCAAGCAAGGCGCAGCCGCGGGGGTGGCGGCGACGACGACGGCGGCGGCGGCGGCGATCGCACCGGCATCGGCAGAAACCAAGACTACCGAGTCCAAGGCGAGCGGCGCGGCGGGGAAGAAGGATGGCGAAAAGACGGCGGCGACGAAGGACGCCAAGGCGGCCAAGGGCGACGCCGCTAAGGAGGATGATTCCAAGGTGGATGATCCGAACAAGCCTCGAACGTACGCGATGATGGCGGCGCAAGCGGCTGCGAGAGCGGCTGAGGCGGCGCAAGCGGCCAAGCCTGCGGCGCAGGTTGCCGCTCCATCAAAGCCGCAGTCGCCTCCGGCGGCGGAGAAGACGGAGCGCGCGACGTCGCCAGTCGTCAAGCCCGGTTGCGGAATCTTCATCAAGAACATCTTCATCGATACCACGGTTGAAGATCTTGAGCAGGAATTCAGCAAGTTTGGCGTCGTTCGAGGTGGTGCCAAGGGTATCAACTTGAAGTCGCCAAAGTTGTCGCACGAGACCAAGTTTGCGTTCATCGACTTTGAAGACACTGCATCCGCGCAAGCTGCCTTAGAGGCGCGCATCGAGCTTGCCGGCAAGGAGTTGGTGGTTGAGTTGAAGAAGTCTACGACGGTTAACGCCAAGGGTGTGAGCAACAATGGGAAGAGAGAGTCCAAAGGACGCGGGTCCAATGGAGAGAGTGGGGGTGAGCGCAAAAAGCAACCGAAGAAATCGAGCGACGGTGCTGAAGGATCAAAGTGAAAAGTGGGTGTAGTGGAATAGCGAGAAAAATAGATGATGGATGATTGAGAGGACACACTTTCGAACACTCGTATAGCGTATAATACAAGGTGAAAAATGATTAAAACTGTGTAGCGCCGCTTGGTACAACGCGCGCTCTATACGTCCAGCGCCTCACTCCACGACGCGAATGACATGTTCCCCACAAACGCCTTCACGCATTGGATGAGGATTGCCATCGGTTCTTTCGCATCGCGCATCGCATCGCGAGCTTCATATGCACGCACAACATCGTATTCGCTCGAGAATGCGTCGTCGAAGACACCATCGCCGATGGGACCTGGCGCGCGTTTCGCTCCACTGCCGTCGACGTGGGCGCTCGAGACCGCAGCCGTGATGGCGTCCGGCGCGCTATTGATTCTCGGAAGCGCGTATGCGATATCACCCAAGTACCGTCAATGGGAGCGTGAACAACGCGATACGAAAGACGAAAGCGCGCGATGATGCACGTACTTCTAAAAATGGAGATGAATGTTTCAAAGATTGATGTGCTATAAAGTTGTCCTCGACGACGTCCGATGCGCCCGCGTCTCGAGACAAAGTATGCTCCCCGTGTTTCAACTCAACAAGTAGAAAATAAACAATTTATATTTTTTTGACACTATTCGTTTTGAATGCCGCCATAGATTCTTCGTACAATTTGAGCATGTCCTGCATTTGCGTGCTTTGATACGACATTCCCGACATGGTCCACGCGGGCATCATATTTGGAAGGAACATTGGGAACTGCTGCGGCGTCGCCTGCTTGGTTTGCGACGTGCTATCACTACCCACCATTGGCATTGGTAGGTTCGTGGTGTGGTTGTTCGCCTCCATGTTGTATTGCATGTGATGAGCCGCATGGGCTTGCGCTGCCGACGCCGCCGCGAGTTGCTGCAAAAAGTTGGCGTTACCGATCGTTCGTTGCGCGATGACAGCGTTCAAATCTGCAGTCATATCCAACGGATAGCGCGCAGCAAGATGCGCAGTGGTGTATGCCAACATAGCCTGGAAGTGCAAAGAGTTATCTGGCGTCACCCCGAGACCGGATGGAGGCGCTAACACGGGAAGTTCAGCGTCCATACCATCCGGAATACGCGGACGTCCGCGGGCGCGCTTGGCGTCGTTCCCGTTGGTGTTCTTCACCGGCGACGTACGGCGATGTACGGCCTTCTTGGACGAAGAAGTGGACTTCGATCCATGTTGTCGCTGCTCCATGTGCTTCAGCTGCGCTTGCCCATTATTCTTTTCTGTCAGCGTTTGCTTGTGCTTGGCTAAGAGTTGCGTCGCCTCGTTGTGTAGCTTTTGCGTCGCCTCTGCTTTGCTAAACCACTCGAGACCACCTCCTCGAGCGATGACCTCGGCGGATGTATTTTCACGGCACAACCAAAGGAACGCAGGCTTTCTTGACTCCATGAGATGAATTTTTTCAATCAAATGAAGAGAACAGAGAATGTTGGCGATATCGTACAAACGGCGAATCTTGGTTTTCAGCTTGGCGTCATCCGTGTAGTCACCAAGAAGAATCTTAGCAGCCGTATCCAAGCTCACAACGTTCGTCTTGGACGCCAAGAAGAGCTGCACAAACTTTTGAGACAGTAAACCAAGACTCTTCTCGCGTCTGCCGTCGTAGTTCCAATTTGGAACGGCGAATCTCCCTTGACCAGCAAACGCCTTGGCGGCGGACTTGTGCGCGTCAGCGTCCGAAGTCGTATTCGTTGTATTCGTCGTATTCGTCGTCGTGGTGGTCGGCGAACTGCGATCAGAATCATCATCGACCTTACCATCATCCGAACCTTCAATCGAATACGTCGGTAACGGGTTCGTCGACAAGCTATCGTCGCCGGCGAAATCTGCGCCAAACTCCTTCAATCCCGCCTCCTTCAGGCGCTTTAAACTCTCTGATAAATGACGCACTCCGTGCCACACGTACTGATTCTTCGCGCGACGCTCGACAACATCTATAGACTCCAATACATTCGCAATATCATATATCCGCCGCCGCTCAACTCCAAGCTTTGTGGCGGTTTCATCCAAGCTAATTAACTCCTCCTGTCCTTGCCCGTACAGAGATAAAAAGTTTTCACACAACACCCCGAGCGACTTTTCCTTGCGCGAATACTGCGCGTTCGACGTGCACTCCTGTTTTACCTTTGGCATCGTCGTCGTCATCATCATATTCGTCCCCGTCGCGCCATACGCCGCCGCTCTCAACCCGTCGTGTTCGTTCCCGAGCGCCTCGCCATCTTTCGCGTCCTCGACGTTCACGTCCGTCCCGCGCGCACGCCCCTGCCCCGCGTGCGCCGCGTGCACCGCGTGCACCGCGTGCATCTCACGTTTCCCTTCACCCCCAGACCCCATCTCTCGCTATATCTCCACGCGCGCGCGCACACCACGCGCGCTTCCCCGCTCGCCGAGCCGCGTGGGTGACGTCAACAAAAAGATCGGATTCAAACGCCTCTCTGCGCGCCCGTTCCCACGCCCTCGCGCGCGTCACGCGTCCCGCTCGCGCGCGCGTACGATGACACAAAACCTATCCCGTCGTTCGCCCTCGCGCGCTCGACCTCAGCGACGTCGCGCGAGACGTCGCGCGGCGATGATCCGACGCCGCTTTCGTGCGCCGCTTGGGCCGCCAGCCAGGCGCGCGCGCGCGATGATGACGCGCGCGTCGCAATCACGCCCCCTGTGCGCCGCCACCGCGTCCTCAAACGCGGACGCCACGACAACGCACGGATCGTACGAAACGTACGCAATGTCAATCGCGCGCCGCGAGCGCGTGATCGACGTCGCACGCGCGGTGGATTGACGTCGCGCGCGCGACGCGCCATCGTGACGTGGTAATCGCGCGCCAACTTCGCGCGAAAAAAAAAATCATGGTCATACTGCGCATCGTTTTCGCCGATGTGGGCAATACTGTCGGCGTCACGCGACGGGTATAAATCCTCTGTGCGGGTGCCGTGTCGTAGTGCACGTCTCAGTCGTGCCATGTGTGGGCCAAAGAACAGATACTCTCTCTTCATTGCGCGCCTCGTCGTCGCTGGCGGTTCGCGACGACGACGACGACGACGACGACGGCGGCGGCGGCGGCGGCGGTGGTGGTGGTGCGACGGTGCATACGACGCGTCGCGAATCGTTCGCCCTCTGTGTGCTTCTCGTCGTTCGCGGCGGACATGGGTAACCATCACAGAACCGCCGGTGGCGCGCGCGATGGCGGCTTGCGCGTGGCCAAGGGCGGCGTGAGTAAGCGCGCGGCTTCAGGGACGCCAGGCGGCGGCGGCGCGCGCGGAGACGAAAATTCGCGCGCGGCGTATCAGGGCATTCAGTTTTTAAAGTCGTTCGGGCAGCATATTTTGAAAAACCCGGCGATTGTGAATGCGATTGTGGAAAAAGGTGGCGTCAAGTCGACCGACGTGGTGCTGGAGATTGGACCCGGGACGGGGAATTTGACGACGAAATTGTTGGATACGTGTAAGAAGGTGATTGCGATTGAATTTGATCCGAGAATGGTGCTCGAGTTGCGTCGACGGGTGCAGAATGATCCGGTGTGGAATGCAAAGTTGGAGATTATTCAGGGTGACTTTTTAAAGGTTGACCTGCCGTATTTCGACGTGTGCGTGGCCAACGTACCGTATCAGATTTCATCACCGTTGATTTTTAAACTTTTAGCGCACCGACCGATGTTTCGATCGGCGACGTTGATGTTTCAGCGTGAATTTGCGATGCGACTCGTGGCACCGCCTGGGGATCCGTTGTATTGTCGGTTGAGCGTGAACACGCAGCTCTTGGCGCGCACGCATCACATTTTAAAGGTTGGCAAGAATAACTTTAGACCGCCGCCAAAGGTGGATTCGTCCGTGGTGCGCATCGAACCTAGACATCCAGGAATTCCCGTGAATTTTAAAGAATGGGATGGTTTAGTGCGATTTTGTTTCGGGCGAAAAAATAAAACGTTGGGGGGAATTTTTCGCACCAAAAACGTACTCGAGTTGTTGACAAATAACTTTCGCACGTACAAGGCATTGCAAGTGGTTCCGGATAAAAAGGCGAATAAAAAAGCCCAGGCAGATGCGATGGATGTCGATGATGACGCTGATGGTGACGGCGCCGATGGTGCGTCGTCCGCAGTGGTGAAACAGCTCATCGAGGACGTGCTCGCCACCGACGGGTTCGTCGACATGCGTTCGAGCAAAATGAGTCAAGATGATTTTTTGCGCCTCCTCGCGACGTTCAACTCCAAAGGTATTCACTTTGCGTAACGTGAAGTGTGTGTAGAATTTAAGATTTTCGTGTGTAAAATAACAAACCAAAACAGAAAACCTTCTCAATGTGTGTGTCTCTAAGTGGTATATATTATCGTCGGCGGCGTCGGCGTATGGGGTTGTGAACAGTTCTTCTCAGTCCAAGCGTCTTAACAAGTATTGCACTTGTACGTCCTTCGTCATGGGCATAATCCAACGATAGTACAGATCACCAACTTGTTCAGGAGCCACCTTTAAAGCATCTGTTCCCACTGGCAAGGCTAAAGAGTCGGGCAAGGCTTCGCTGATGTCGCTCCCGTACACAGCCGCCTTATTCACCACCCGGCGCACGACACGATCCTCCACCGCTTGGTTCGTCAGCAATGCCATCAACCCGTCAGCGTCCTGTGCTTTGATTAACGCAGTGTACTCGTCCGGCTGCGCCATGAACTTTGATTCGGCTACGTATTTACCATAGTGAATTCGTCGTGAAATTGTTTGCAAGCACGACAAATCGCACAAGCTCGCGCTACCGTAGTTGTTGTCATCCCCAGCCTCGCACATCTCCGGGAGTAAGTTGTCAATGTACATTGACATAATACGGTCATTAATATTAATGCTCTCCGCGCACGGATGCAGCACATCCTTGAACGCAATCGGCGGGATAACCAACGGCGGCAACGACTCGGGATAAAAAGCGTGCTCATCTGGCGACGTGTACCTTCGAATTTTCCCATGCGACTGCTCCACCTCTCGGAGCATAAACTCTAACATGCTCGCTCGATCACCATTTGGCGCAAAACAAGGCACTGGTACGGCATTCGCAGAATAAATCGCCTTGTTCAGCTTGTACTGCGCGCGCTCAATCAACGCAAAGATGATAGAGTCCTCTTGACGAATCAGCGACTGTCGCACGTTATCCAGCTTCAACCGATCGCTTAAATCCTCGTAATCGACACTATCATTCACCGACGGTCGCTGTGCGCTCGCGGCGTGCGCGCGCGCGTCGCGAGTCGCCGACAACGAGCGCCAGCCCGACACCGCCGGACTGGGGTTCCTCGCGCGCGTGACCCGGTGGCGCGCCGCACTAGGCGCGCCGCGCGCGCATGCGCTATCCGCGGGCACGCGTGACGTCTTGAATACCATCGCCGACGTGCCGCTGTTGCGTCTCGTCGCGCTGTGCGACCGCGTGCGCGTATGGCGCGCGTTGTTTCCTCTGGTGTGCTTTTCGTCGTGCGACAGTGCGCAACCAAATCACAATTTGACGTCAAAACCCAGCGCGAGCGGTCGCCGCGCATGCACCGAGCGCACAGAACGACGTAACGCGCGTATTCGAGTGCGTGCGCATCGCGTGAGACGCGTGCGACGTCGGCGAGCGCGAGCATTGTGGGTGAGAAGTTTCAAGTTTCAAAAGCCATGAACGATGGCGCAGAAATGTATGGCGGCGCAGACGTGCTTCGAGCGGCGGCGGCGACGCCGCTGACGCCTGAAGTTGCGACCAAGACATCGAACGCGCCATTGGTGGCGCGAGAGGACGATGGTGACGCGTATACGATTGCGAATTTGTGTTCTGTGGACAAGGCAAAGATTGCCAAGTTGGTTGACAAGTGCCTAGAGTCGCACTCCAAGGTTGAGGCGCTCGAACGACGCGTTGCTGCGGCTGAGCGCGCGTTAGAGATTGAACGACAATTGCGTGGTGATGTCGAGCGCGATCGAGACGAGGCGGTGGAACGAGCGCGGGTTCTTGGTGAGCAACTCGCGGCGTCGAGGGATAAAGTTGTCGCCGCGGCGGCGACGGCGCGGAAATTTCAAAACAAGTTGAAAGAGACCCGTCGAGTTGTTGGATTGGGAGATGCAGTTCTTTCGGTGGATATGATGATGAATGATGAGTTCGAGGTGCCGATACCGAGGCAAGGGCTGGAGATGACGCCCACACCGACGAGACGGCGAGCTCAGCGAGACTCGGTGTCCAACGACGGAAGTCGAGGCGAAGCCGCCGACGAGTCCATGTCAGCAGAGTTTGGTATAGATTTAGCACATTTAGTGGAAAGCGTGGAGCGTGTGAATGCCGCGACCGGTCGCCGTTTGGACTCGCCGTAATATAGCATAGATTGTAAGAGTAAAGTAAAACATACGCGCGACGGGGAAAAACCATACAGGACGAGTGAGAGTTGTAGACAGCCTTGGCGACAATTGTGTTAAAATATCATGCTTATTATTTACAAGACGCTATGATTAAGGCGTCAGAGAAGGTTTTGATGTACTACACTACGTTCACGCTTACGGAGAGGCGATTCCACTATTCCCAAGCCTTGCGCCGAGTCTTGGGCGCGCGTTCATTTTGCCCAAACGGATTTCCTCGCTTCGTCCCCGCAGAGGATCGTCTGTCGTACATTTCTCTACTAGGGAGCGCACTCGCGGATGATCGACGTGATCGCGTCATGGTAGACGACGTCGGTACCTCAGCTCCACCAGTAGTCAAGTGCGCCAAATTCTGCGCAATGTTGCGCTTGGCCTTTTTGCCGTTTCCTAACTCAACGGCATTCACCGTAGAGGCGAATCTGAGAGAGCACATTGACTCTTCGGCGCTATCCAAATCTGGAGCTATGTTCACAACCATCAACGTCTTGCCTTCACCCCCTAAGCAGGGCGCAAGCAAATAAGTGAGCTTACTGTTGCGGTACGGGATGTGCTTATCGCCCCGTCCAACGGCAGCAAACACATCACCCAAGCAGGACAAGCTCTTGTTAATAGCACACGCTTCGGTCATTCTTTGCCCAGCCGCACCACTTCTCTTTGTTCGCTCAGAACCAGCCAAGTCGACCAGATTGAGGCACCCAGTGAGAGTTTGGCCAGTCGCGGCGTGCACGCCGGTGATGTACAGGAGGAACAACGTGTGCGAGCGAGAAGAATTGGCATTCATCTCGGTCGCTTCCACCGCGCGAGCATTCATCGCGCGACGCACTAAGCTCGTGGCTTCGTACACAGAGGTCACTTCCTCGCGCACGACACCAGTGACGGTAGGACAGCCACCTTCCGGCGAGCTTACCACAGAGTGGCGCTCGCTGTGCACAGCACCCGGGCAGAGTAAATCGCGAATTTGTTCGTTGTAAATTTCCACATAGCTCGCCTCCATGGTATATTCATAGCCCTTCGATCGGAGTGCCTCAGCTTGTTCAAGCACCTTAGCTACCGCTCTGGGAATGATACCCCGCCGTTCACCTTCGCCCGTGCCCAACATGGTGTGCGTCTTACCAGAACCCGTCTGGCCGTAAGAGAACAAGCACACCTTGTAACCGTCTAGAGCAGATTGCACCAATTCGGAAACTTCCTCGAATACCTCTTCTTGCGTCGATCGCTCATTGAAAACGCGGTCGAAAGAAAACAATCTAGGATCGAGCTCAGGAATTGACACCGCCAAGGTTTCCTTGTCAATAGGTTCAACAACATTGTCTTCACCAGGCAACAACGGTCGCACACGAGCGATGACTCGCACGTTGCCACGTAACTCTTGAACCATATTGTGCATTTCGCGGCGCAGTTCATCGGCTTCCAATAACTGTGCCTCAAGTTCCTTGACGCGATCGAAAGACGCGACGTGTTCATCCTTGACTTGCTGGGCGCGGCGGTTGGCGGCGGCGGCTTCCTTGCGCAAATGCTCCATCTCAGCTTGCATCTTGGCCATCTCCCCTTGCTTGCCTCCATCGCGTTCAAGGCTGCGAACCTTGGACTCGAGACTGGCGATCGTGACCTTCATACGATCCGCGGCGGCAGAATCAGATTTGGGTTGATGCATCATGGCCGCGGCGGATGTCGCTGCAGCTTCGAGTCGGCGCGCTTCCTCCTTCTCGCGCGTCAATCTGGTGATCTCAGCATGCAACTTGGCTTCTCGTTCGTTCGCCTCCATCAAAACACGTTGGGCCTTTTGCTCGAGTTCAATCATTTCCTTAGTACGTGCAGAGCCAGAGAAGCTTTGAAGCTCGGTGATGAGATCATGCTTCTCGCGAGACGCGGCAGCTTGAAGTTCTGCTCGGAGCTCAGTCATGGCGTGTTCTCTTTGAGCTTCTGCGATACCACTGAGCTTGGCAGCTTGAAGCGCTAAAGCCTCCTGCTTTTCACTTTCGAGTGCAACACGAAGCTTTTCGATGGCGGCCTTGTAAGATTTGCTGGCGTCGATGTTATCAGAAGCCGCGGCTTCAGCCTTGGCTTGCGCGATCGCGGCATCCTTGATAACGGTAAGCTCAGCCTTCAAGTTGTCCAAAGCGATTTGCTTTTCCACTAAGAACTTTTCACGTTGCTCTTCGAGAGCCTTGGCCTTGATAGCTTCGAACTGGCCGGAAGCATTCAATTGCAAGTTTGCTCGCAAGTTTTCAAGTGCAGTCATCTTGTCAGCTTCAGCTTGCGCGCGCAACACCTTCTCTTGTTCCTTGAGCGCGGCATTGTGCTTAGCATCGAAGTTCGCCATCAATTCGTACTTTTCACGTTCCAACGCAGAAACAGCCGCATGTTTGTCGGCAGATAACTTCTCGGTGAGCTCTTGAATCTTGCGCGCCAACACGTCGGCGTGCTTTTCACTCGCCGTTACGAGAGCGGTTTGCTTCTCAACCTCCATGATCGCCTTGATCTCCGCATCGCTGCGCTGAGTCTTGTTGCCACCCATGCTCGCTGCCGAACGCGCTTGCTCGAGCTCAGCCTTCAAGTTGTTGGTCAACTCGAGCATCGTCTCTTCGTGCGCCTCCTTGAGAGCGACAATGGCTGCCTCGCGCTCGAGCGTTGCTTGTTGAGAAAGCTCATCACGCTGCGCTTGGAGAGCTCGTTCCTTCTCAGCCATAAGAGCAGCTTGAGCTTGCTGAATGCGAGCTTCCGATTGCTCTTTTTCGCTGCGGAGCTCGAGAGAAAAGTTTTCGGCACACTCCTGGCGCACCTTGATTTCAAGTTCGGACATCGCCGCGGCGTGCGCGTCGTGCGAGCCGTTGAGCGCAGAGTCCCGCTCGCTGAGAAGTTGTGACTGAAGCTCGAGTTGCTGCGCTTCTAAAGCCTTAGCCTTATCTATCGCATGTTCTTCATTCATCTTCTTCGCTTGCTCGGCGAGCGCACGTTCAGCCTCTTGCTTGACGCGAGTCAATTCCTCTTGTGCGCTTTGCTTGACTTGCTCAAGCGTGGCTTGAAGGCTTTCGAGTGCACTCGTCGCCTTGGCGGATGCGAGTTCAGCTCGATGTTCGGCATCCTTCAACGCAGCTAAGAACTCAGCCTTGAGACCAGCTTCCTTGGCACCGGCTTCAGCCTTGAAAGCGCTGAGCGTGATCTCGTTGTTGGCCTTTTGTTCGGCGAGGAGCGCGTTGAGAGACACGATGCGCTGTTGCATATCCTCCTTGCTCTCGGACTTCAACGCGTTGATTTCGTGCTCCAATCGAGACCGGAATTGACGTTCAAGAGAGTGCAACTCCTCACTCTTTTCGCGCGTCAACGTCTCTTCAAGATCGCTGAGAGCCTTCTCCTTCTCCATCGTCATAGCCGCCACAATCTTTTCGATATCCTCTTGTGCCGAGGCGTTTTGTCTGGCAGCCTCAGACGCGAGCTGGTTGTATTGCGCCGTCATACCTTCAAGCTTGGACAAATTGGCGTTAAGTTCAATCTTCAAGTTGCTTTCAGATTGCGTCAGTGCCGCGAGCTCAGAATCCCACGTTGCCTTTTCCTCGGCGTACTTGTTGGACAGCATCTCGTGTTCAACCGAGGCGCGTTCGAGCGCTGCTTGCGCATTCAAGAGCGCCTGCTGCGCCGAACGCGCTTCATCGCGCGCCATATTAGCAGCAATCTTAGCTTCAGCTGCCGCAGCGCCAGCCTCCGCGGCGCTCACGTTCTCCATCTCGCGAAGTTGCATCATCGTCCCGCGTTCGCGCGCCAACGACGCCTCGGCGGTTTCCGCCGCTTGCACTCGAGCCTCGGCGTCGGCAATCTTTTTCGCCAAAGCCGTCAAAACTCGCCCGTGTTCTTCTTCACGAATCTTTGCCCGTTCTTCGTTCAACGCATCAATCTTTCGCTGCAATTCTTCCTCAGCTTCTTGCACGTTGTTCAAGTGCGCCATGGTCTCCTCCTTTTGCTTGGCGAGACGCTCGCGCTCCGCCTTGATTTGCGCCATCTCCTCCGCCGTCGCCGGCACCGTGGTCGTCACCGCCTCACTTTTCGCACTCTCGATAGCAACTTTATAGCTTCTCTCAACCGCCTGACATTTCGCCGTCATCTCATCCTTATGTTGCAACAACTGCTTCAACGTCTCCTTTTGGCTCTTGATCTGATTCGTCAACTCGGCGGCAAACGCATTCGGGTCATCCTTCTTCTTTGTCGTCGGTCTCCAACTCAACATCACTTGCGCGTTCGCCAACGCGGGTGAATCATCATAAACCTCTCTCGCAATTTGTTGAATTTGACTCTTCATACCATCAGCGAATAAAATCGTCTCGTCCCCGTCGCCCGAGCCGCCTGCGGAGCGAAAACGTCGGTTAGTCAGTCGAGTCGCCCGGCGCGCGAATCAAATACGTCTTCCCCCCATCGCGTCGACGCCTTCGCGCGTGCCAACCCATCACCACAGCGAATACTATACAACCACCATCACACCGCGATGATACCCATCCCACGCACGCGCGCACGTCGTCAACATCGTCGTCATTCCATTCAAAAAAAACCATTTCGCGCTCGTTCCCCTCAACGACTCAATGTCGACATCATTCCGCGCACATCACCACCACGACGCACCGTACGCGCTCGGTCGCGATAACCGCCGAGCACTCGAAGCACCAATCGCACTTCCTGGCGCATCTCGCGCGCTCAGCGACGCATCCGACGTCGATTGTCGACGCAAGTTGTCCATCCTAATGGATGCACGTGACATTCAAACCGTCAGTCCATCGGCGCTCTCGCGCGTCTCTCGCGCGTCTCTCGCGCGTCTCTCTCTCTCGCGCGCGCGTGCACGCACCTGGCACGTAAGCTATGCATCTTTGCCACCGATCCCGGGGCTTCGCGCGCGACGTTGGCGTCGCGTAACGCCATCGTCGTCGTCGTCGTCGTCGTCGTCGTCGTCGTTCGAGCGTCGCGCAGTGTCGCACGTTCCCCTGGTGGAGGGCGCGCGTGCGCGTATTGCGCGTGACCGACGCCCATGTGCGTGGTGATTGGCGTCATGAACCTGTGGTCGTGCGTGTCACGGAGATTGTCGTACGTGGTGTACAGTACGTATCACGGCCATCCCCAGGGTCACGGGTTCGTCGTGGCATAGGCGTATTGTCTCTCGAGTATGGCGAATGAGGGTTTAGCCCCCTTGACCGACGACGACGACGACATTCGACGGCATCATTCGACGCCGCCTTTCGACGACGACGACGACGACGATGTTGCGTCGATGTGCGGTGCGCGGGGCGATGCGCGCGATGGGCGATGTGCGCGCGTTTTCGAGCGCCGTGCCCGCGACGTCGCCATCCGCGACGACGACGACGACGACGACGGACGCGACAATGGAGGAGGGTGACGCGCGCGCCGGCGATGACGCGGTGCCGCGACGTGGGCGCCATCATGCGCCGGTAAAACAAGCGCTGGAACTCACCGAATCCGCCGCCGCACGCATCAAGGCGCTGCTCGAACGCAACGCCAAGCCGTATCTTAAGATTGGCATACGTTCGCGCGGGTGTAACGGGATGACGTACACGATGAATTACGCGGATGAGGGCGATAGGAAAAAGTTTGATGAGCTCGTGGACCAACGCGGGGTGAAGATTATCATCGAACCGAACGCGTTGATGTCGATCATAGGGACGAAGATGGACTACGTGAGTGATAGGTTGAGAAGCGAGTTTGTGTTTGAGAATCCGAACGCCAAGGCGGAGTGTGGGTGCGGGGAATCGTTTACCACGTAAGGGGGGGGTGTCGGTTGGTTGGTTGATTGATTGTTTACGCCGATATATGAGCGCGCTGTTGATGCGAAGAGAGCTCATGCGTGGTGTGGGTGTGTTATTAGAGGAATTATTAGATGAAAAACCTCACCGCGCGTCAAAAGACGAAGGGTGAGTGGGTACTATATTGTGATTACGAGCTGCCGCTGCTAGACTAAAGTATTGCTACGCGCCGAGACCGGCGCGTTTCGTTCGCGCCTCTGTCGGCTGAACCTCGGCTATGCCTTGCGATGATGCGCCTAATCCCTGACCCGGTCTTCGATATCCCATTTTTGCTAATAAGCGCGACCCCACACCGCGCGTATGCCGCTCAAATGCGCCAAAGTCGTCGGATACGACGGCGGATGTCGCGCGCGGCGCGGCGGCGGTTGACGCTCGAATGTCATCCTCGTGCGATCCAGCGCGCTCGAACGCCACGCGTTCGGGCATCATGACTCGCGTGCTCGATGTCTTGGACGTTCTCACGCGCCCAGTCTCGTCGTCATCCTTTGTATTCCACATCCGTCCTCGACTCTTTTTGGGCTTTAACTTTGTCGTCCCGCGCGTCGCCGCGGCGACTTTCGCCACGCGTTCGCGACGCTCATCGCTCTTCAGGTACTCCTCTCGCGTCATCGGCATCGCACACACGCGCTCGAGCTCATCCCACGCACGTTCGCCCTCCAAGGGCACCTGGCTGACGCCATCGATGCGTTCGACGTCAAACACTAACCGCTTTCCGCGTCTACGCTCGCGCGTTTCGGCTTGAAGCGCGCGACTTATCGCACGAATAACGCGACCTTGCGCCTTTGCCACGTGTCCTCGCGCACTGCACGCAATCGTTAACGCGCTTCCAGTGCGTACGACGGATTCCATGCGCTCACGCGCGTCAGAAGCTACGAATCCATCGGGCGCTCGCGCCGCGCGCCGCGCTCTCGTCTCGGCGACGTGCAACGCCTTGAGTCGTTTCTTCTCGCCTTTGAGCAGTTTCGTCGCCCTTGGCGCGCGCGATTGGGATGGCAATGTCGATGTCGTTCGCCCAGTGCTCCATCTCCACACATCGTCGTGCGCTTGGTCGTCTACATCGTCGTCGTCGCTCGAGCTCAAGCTCGCGTCTTCTGTCGCGACCGCGACACCGTTCGCGAAATCTCTCGCCAGCGCATTCGAGGATGATGAAGACGAGGACGAACGCACACTACACGTGTCATCGTCCGCGAGCGCGGCAAACATAAGGTGATAGACGCGTGGCGCTATGACGCGCGCGAGTGGCTCAAAAAAGCAGCGTACACTTACAAACAAACAACACTAATGGTAAAAAAATAGTCTCGGTCGTCGTCCTCGACGGTGACGACGGTGGTATGGTGGTCATCGCCTAGGCTAGGCGAATCCCCACGCGGCATCTTCGTCGTCGCCGCCGTCGTCTTCGTCGTCGTCGTCGTCCGCAGAGGCCCACATGTCTGGGTCGCCAGCGCCTCGTCGGAGCACACGCGCGTCGCCAGTAGATAAGTCAACCACCGTCGACGCCGCGCTCGACGCTCGCGCACCGATATCCACCATAAACCCAAGCCCGGCGGCAAGGTAATTATCGTAAATCACCGCCGGCTCGTCATCGCACTCGGGCACGGTGGAGCACATTAAAGGCGCGTCGAGGAGCTCGAGCAACGCCGTCGTGACGTCGCACGCCGGAATACGTACCCCAACCGTCTTTCTCGCCTTACACTGCCTCGCCTTATCCTTGGTGGATTTATCCATCAAACACACCTTTGGAAGTTCTTTACTCGCGGGTAAGATGAACGTATACGGTCCAGGTAAGCATTGCTTGGCCAGCTTGAACGGAAGCGTCGCACCCGCCTTTGGGTTACTCGGAAACCCAGTTGTATACGTATCAATATCCGCAAATCCACGACACAATATGCTCAGCGGCTTGTTCAACCCAGCGTTCTTTATATCATACAACTTTTGCACGGCATCAGCGTTCGTGAGATCCGCCACGAAGGCGTACTTCGTATCCGTCGGTATCACGCCCACCGCGCCTCGTCGAATCGCCTCCGCCACCGCGTCGAGCTTCCACGCCTCGCCCTCGAGCCCAATGGTCTCAAGATCCATCTCCACGTAAAGCCCTTCGGCGGTGGCGACGCCGCTACCGCCACCACCGCCGCTGGCGCGTTTCTGCTTCGTCTTGGCGCGCGCGACGACGTCGAATCGTCGTCGTTGCGAAGAGGCGCCGCCGTTATCCATCATGATTTTCGCGCGCATTGGCGTCGTCGTCGTCGCGCGATGCGAGCGCGCCAGGGACGACGACGATGGTATCGTCATCATCATCGCCGCGGTCATCGCCGTCGTCGCCGTCGTCGTCGTCGTCGCCGTCGTCGTCGCGGCGCGAGGCGCACAATGGGAACCTCACTTCATGGCGTCGCACGCCGCGCCGCGGGGCCACCGCGAGGGCGAGCGCGAGCGCGAGCGCGAACGTCGTCGCCGCAGCCGCAGTCGCGATCGCAGTCGCAGTCGCGATCGCAGTCGCAGTCGCGATCGGCGTCGTTCGCCGCGGCGTCAAAGGCGAACACACAGGTCGGCTTCAACATCGTCTTCGTCGTCTTCGTCGTCTTCGTCGTCGTCGCGAAGCCGTGACCGCAAGCGCCGACGGAAGGAAAAGAAGCGTAGACGCGAGAAGAAGCGCGAGAAGAAGCGCAGGCGGCGTCGAAGTCGTAGCCGGAGCGTGAGCCTGGATGAACGCGTGAATGCGGACGCCGGCGCGGACGAGGCAAAGACGACGACGACGACGTCGAGTAGCGACGTCATCGCCGCGCGAATAGTTGGCGAGGTTGAACATAATCCAACTTCGACGAGCGCCGACGCCATCACACGCGATGCCGAGCCTGAGCCCTTACCTCCGCCGCCGACGTCGGCGGCGATGACGTTGGAGCAATATCGCGCCTACGTCGCCTCGCAAGCGCATGCCAAAGGCACCATTCACGCCACGCCCGCGGAAGAAAAGCAAGAACAAGAATCAAAAGTCAAGCACGGGTGGTGGCCGTGTCAATCATACAAGTGCGACGGGCGGTTGAATCCAAAAGTGGCGGAAAAGTGCGAAGCGTGCGGCGCGCTCAAGCGGCTCGGACCGGCGGGCGGACCGAACGGAGCGACGTTTAACGTGCGCATGACGAACTCGCAATACGATTGGAATCAAACCAAACGCCGCTAGCGCGCGCGTGGGCGCTGATGTAATTAGTAATAGCAATAGAATCATTAGTGGTTTGCTGAAAAATCCAACCGCGTCGCGCGAGGTGCCCTCAAAATTCGACGCGCCCGCGCGCTCGCCGAGGCATCGCCGCGCCCGCGAACGTAACGCACACGCCGCTGCGCGTCGTCGATCGCGCGCGCTGCACGTCGATTGAGCGCGAGCGCACGCGCAGGAGCTCGTCGTCGTGAGATATGGGTGTAGAGATAACGCTGATGCGCGCAGCTCCAACGCCTGCGGCGCGCGCGCGAGGACCGTGCGCGGCGCGCCGATGCGCTCGAGCGCATGCTCGGGGATGGGGCAATCGCTCTCGCGCCGATGCGCGCGAACAGCGCACGAATAACGCGCCGGATGAGGGGTACTATGAGAGTTTGGAGAATGATGAACTCGTGGTGCGCTTTGCGAGCGGTGGGAGCGACGAGTTTGACGGCGCGGAATCGTGTCCTTTGGATATCCACAGCGATCGAGCGAGTGATTTTGAAGCCATAATGCTCGTCGTGGGGACGACTGTGGGTGGAGGTTTCTTGGCGATGCCGTATTTTGCGGCGCCCGCGGGGTTCGTTCCGGCGGTGGCGATTTCCGTCGCCGCGTGGGCGTTCTTGGCGGCGAGTGGGATTTTGGTTTCAGAGACGCTTATGCGCACGTGGGCGCGGTCAAGTGGACGTGCGGTGAGTTTATTGAGCGCGACGACGGAGTATTTAGGCGCGAAATGGGGATACATTACCGCGGTGTCGTTCTTTGTGATGATGAATTGCACACTCGTGAGCCAGCTGGCCAAGTGCGGGTCGTTGGCAAATTTCTTCAGTAATGGTGCGATATCGCACGTCATGGGCGCATTCGTCACCGCTGCGGTAATCGGGGCTGTGTCATTCTCTCGCATGGCTGCAAAGGTCAACGCCGTTGCGACGGTGGGTATTTTTGCGTCGTTCCTTGCCATTTGCGTGTTTGGCGTACAAAATTTGTCCCCGAGCAAGTTGGCGTTTATGAACTTTGCCGCGGCGCTTCCCGCGCTTCCAGGCTTAGTTCAGCTGTACACCTATGGCGAATGCTTGCCTACTATTGTAGACATGCTGCGCGGTGACCGCAAGCGTATTCGTCGCGTCATCTTACTCGGTACCACGGTGCCATTGGCGATGTACACGCTTTGGCTCATCGTGTCCCTGGCGCAGTCAGGCGCGTGGGCTGGAAGTTCTGACTTGGCGCAAACGCTGTTGGAATCCGGTGGCATTCTAGGCAGTGCTACCGCATCTGTAGCGGTGACGGCGTCGATTTCCACCCTGATTGGCGGATACTTGGCGTTGAGCCGCTTTTGCGCTGACGCGTTGAAGAAGAAAACCGTCACGCATTCAAAAAGCGTCATCGCGCTCACGCTGATCCCATCGCTTCTCTTTGCGTTCAAGGGACCAGAAGTGTACTTTTCCGCTTTGAAATTTTCTGGTGCCGTCGTCGTCGTCATCTTATGGGGATTGATTCCTCCGCTAATGGCGTATTCATTGTGGAATCGCGAAGGCACATTGAGCATGGCGAGAAAAAACTTGGTGTACGCGTGGACGGCTGTCGCTTCCGTGGCGTTGGCGTTTGGGACGAAATCAGTGATATTTGCCTGAACCTAATATTTGTACAAAATCTATTCCTTCGAGTTGAACGCTGCTGCAATCCTATAATAATAACACGAGTTGAACACCAAAAATCATTCAGCGCCGAATTTGTTGGTGTATGTCCTGAAGTGCGCGCGACACTTGCGCCGGCGTCGCCAACGACTTGTACGTTGACAACCATTCCACGTCATCAATGAATGATGTGACTGCACCATAATCTTCCATGTGGTCACTTTCGCACGTCGTCGCACGTGTCTCGTCGTTTTCCTTTCGAGCCACGCGCAAGGCGCTCATCACTCGCTCTGTGCGCGCGACGTTGTGAAATTCTCGTCGAACCGCGTCTGGAATCGACACTTCAGGCTCTTTCACGGGCACCGCGCTTTGCCGTCTAGAAACTACGACATTTGCTACACGTTCATCGTCATCATCATCGTTCTCGCTCGAAGATGCCCGAGCATTTTCGAGCCGCTCGCGTCTTTGTCGCCGCCGTTCTAAAAATCTCCGCGCCGACGAAGACGTCGTCTGCGCCGTCATCTCCACTGGCACATCCATGCCCGCCCCAATTGGCTCCACCACAATCACACTCCCACGCCTCGTTGTCCGTCGTCCACCGAGCGCCTCAATGACATCATCAATCGGTAAATTCACCTTTGACGTCCTTCGCAACCTCGGTCCGGCGCGCGCTAAATTCACCACGTGCAACCGAATAATCCCGCGTTCCTCCTCCCCACTCGGTGCGCATCCAAAAAATCGAAAGTACAACCCACACTGCGTCCATCCTCGATGTCTCGCATACCTCATCGCGCACTCACGCATGCATTGAAGAAATGTAACCGCTTGAGCTTTCGATTCCTCTGTCGGCTCGGCTCCATCCTCTGCGAGCGCCAACGTCGCCACGTTCGCCTTGCTCCAATGCACATCTTTCGTCGTAATCACCACGTGTCCTGGTAAACCACCCACCGCGCGATCGGGCCCCGCGAGGGCGCCATTGCGCGCCGTGGCGTCGTCCCATGCGCGATCGTACGCCACATCATGGTGCGCCACGACAAAGGCGTCGGCGAGCGTCCCGAGCGCCGCGCGCTGCTCCACAAAGTTTGGCGCCACTCCACACGCCAGGCGTAAGACATGATCGTACGGCGTCGCGTGTGGATCGAGTGTGTCGCCGTCGCGTTCGTTAACGACGCCTGTGCGACGTAGATGGGCGAGCATGCTCGACGGTTGGGAGGTGATCCACTCGAGCGCGGCTTTAAACGCCGAGGCGGTGGCGACGCCTCGCGCGCGGTGTGACGTCGACGCGAACGCATCGGCGTAGTCGAACGCCGCCGCGGTACGAGACATGGTGTGTGCCGTTACTGCTAGAGAGGCGCCTAAAGGTGTGCGATGCGGCGTTGGGTGTGACGAGTAATGAAGCGCGTCGGGACGCGACGCGACGGTTGACGTGATATTCAAAGGACATCGACTCTCTCTCTACTAGGAATGCAAGACGTAGCACAACACGTCCGCAGGCGTGATCGCACCGGCTTCACAAATGATGGCATCGACGCACGCCGCCGGGACGGCGTCGTAAGTGACGTTGAAAATGGTGAGATTCGCCGGACGCGAGGCGAGGACGCCGTCGACACCCGGACGAAGACGAACGACATCGTCGTCGCATCCGAGTTCGTTGAACACCGTGGCGTCGAGTTGGACGCGTTCATGGAATTTGCACGTTTCGGCGGCAACGTAGACTGGGATTTTACGCGCACATGCGGCGTGAGCTACGGCGCTTGAGCCCACTCGAGAGAGCACGACGCCGTTGCCCATGCACGCGGCGGCGCCGACGAGCACCTTGGTGGCGTGCCTCATGGCATAACTCAATCCATTGAGCGCGGTGAACGTACAGTCGACGCCGTGAGCGCTAAGGTGGCGTAATATCTTCGCTCCTTCGCACGATGGACGGCTGTCGACGACGACGACTGAAAACTTCACCCCAGAGTCGCGCGCCTTGATTAAAATGGCGCTCACGGCTTGGGACGCGCCGTGCGTGACGACGACGTCGCCGTGCTCAATCAACCCCACACCCGCCTTGACGATTGATTCTAAAGCCGTATCAAGTTTTTCTCTGATGAAATAATCGATGTGCATCAAAGTTTTACCGCGGTAATCTTCGTCGCCCGCACCGCCGCCGTGTTGGCCTTCTTCGTGAGACATTCGGGCGAGGTGCGTCTTCAACGAACGCACCGCGTTGCCCATCGCTATGCCCATGGGTCGGGCTTTATCTAACACATGTACGACTTGGTTCAAGTGCGATGTCAACGCGTGCGCGTACGTCGTACCTGTGGGCACCTCGAACGTTTCCACGACGGAGCGCAAAACACGCAAGAGGGAATACACGCGTTCGCGCGCCCCGCTCGTCGTCCCGCGCGCGTAATCCACCGCCAGACGCTCCACCGCGGGATGCAAAGACGACGCGTTGGGAATGTAGCATTTATTCACCGTGCGTAAATGACTCACGCTCTCTTTGAGCACGCTTCGTGGGGACGTTGACGACGTCGTCGACGCGCGACCTTCACTTTTCTTCTTTGAACTCCCATCAGATGCTGCGGCTAAAGCCTTCTTATCGCCACCCGAGACAGATGCGGCATCACCACTACTCTTCTCCACCTTTTTCTTCGCACCACCGCTCCCGCCACTCGCGCCCCCACCACCGTCGCCATCCTTTGCCGACGCCTTGGCCGCGCGTTGCTTTTCTTGCAACTCGCGCCGTTCCGCCTTTGTCATCTTTGGTTTCGGCGGTGGTAAATCCCTCGGCGGACCGTTGTGCGCCTTCACCACCTTCTCCTTCGTCTCCGTCGCACTTTCCCCGACGACATTCGCATCACCACCACCAACCATCGCGTCATCCGCCGCAGCCGCCGTCTCGGGCGCGCGACCCCCGTCCCGCGTCGACGCCCCTCGCGCGAGCTCTCGCGTCAACGCATCCACCTCGCGCTCGCCACCCGACGCACTCGCGCCCTTCACTGGCTCTGTTTTCACTTTCGCCCCCGCCCCACCACCGCTCTGCGCCGCGCGAGGCGGCATAATCATCACCGGTTCGCGACTGCCCACCGGCGCGTCCGCGCTCAACCCCGCGCTCGGAATCGCAATCCCATTCGATTCTTGCCCCGAACCCGCGCTCGGCGCCGCGCTCGGCGACGCGACGACGCCAGGCGGGACGTGCGCCGCGCCTTCCGCGGCGGCGCGAAGCGCTTTGAGCTCGCGCGAGACGTGCCCGTCGTCGCGCGTCGCCGTTCCAGGGCTCTGTTCGAGTTTTGGAATGGCAAAACCAACCGTTCGCGTCGCGGGCGTGCGCGCGTTGGGCGTCGTCGCGGCCGGTGCGGGTGCAGACGTCGACAATGTCGATGCCGCCGCGGTCGATGCCGCCGCGGTGGGGGCGTCGTGCGTCGAGGGGTCCATGACGAATGGGTTGGGCGTCGATCTATGAGGCGCCATTCCTCGACGACGTGTGCGGCGTCGACACCGTCGCGCGACGGTGGTCGAGAGGGCGAGACGCGCCGTGCGTGTGACGGCCTTGTGTGCGCGGGGGGGCGACGAGGGCGCGCGAGCGCGAGCGCGAGCGATGACGCCGACGATCGCGTGTAGGATGCAGAGAACCATCTTGGTCATCATCATCTTGATGTGCGTTGTGCTTGCGTTCGCACCCGCGCACGCGTTCAAGGCGCATGATTTTAAGACGTGCGCGACATCATCGTTCTGTGCGCGCACGCGCGAGGCGTACGCGGGGGTGTTGGATGCGCACATCGTCGGTGAGGATGCGCACGTCGTCGGAGGCGGTCGAGAGACGCGCGCGCGCGTCGTCGGCGTAGACCGTGACGCGGTGCGCATAGAGTTGTTTTCAGTGCGTGATGATGTGTTCGTTGAAGGCGTGATTGAGACGTACGCGTCTGGAGCGGTGCGTGTGCGTGTGGATGAACAAGGTGAGTCGGCGAAGAGATACATCCCGGTGGATATTTTAACGCCGAGCGCGGCTTCAGGGGCGTCTCGAGTGCCCTTGGACGTGGTCTCGCGCACGAACGCCGCGATTGAATTGCGTGCGGTGACAGATGGTGGCGTTATCGTTCGAGTGGTGGTTGCGTTGGCGCCGTTCAAGGTGGATGTGTTTCACGGCGAAAGCGCCACGCCGAGTGTGTCGATGAACGCTCGAGGTGGGTTCGTGTTTGAAAAGAAACACGACGCCGCGGAAGGTGAGACGTTTGAAGAGACGTTTAATGGACATAAAGATACACGAAAAAATGGCCCGATGGCGGTGGCTTTCGACGTGACTTTCCCGACGGCGAGTGATGTGTATGGGATTCCAGAACGCGCGACGACATTGAGTTTGAAGCCGACGCGCGCGTACGAAAGCCAATCAAAAGGATGGTTTGGTCTTGGCGGTGGTGGTGGCAACGCGGCGGCGAGCGGAGACAGCGAAAACGGTGGCGCGCGCAACGAAACCACGATTGGTGAGCCGTATAGATTGTACAACTTGGATGTTTTTGAGTACGTCGAAGAGAGTGCGTTTGGGTTGTATGGATCTATTCCGATGATGACGGCGCATGGTTCGAGCGGCGGAGAGCCTAGAACTTCGGGTATTTACTTTCATAACCCGTCGGAAATGTACGTCGACGTCAACACCGACGGCGCAAATGGGGTGCACACGCGCTGGATGGCGGAGAGCGGCGCGATGGACGTGTTTATTCTGCCCGGAAATTCCCCGGCGGCGGTGTTGCGCCAGTACTCGTCATTGACCGGAACCACATCCATGCCTCCGATGTTTTCGTTGGGATATCATCAATGTCGATGGAACTACAGAGACGAAAACGACGTTAAAGAGGTTGACCAGGGATTCGATGAGCACGATATTCCATACGACGTGTTGTGGCTCGACATCGAGCATACGGATGGCAAGCGGTACATGACGTGGGACCAGTCCGTGTTCCCCACGCCCGAGCGCATGATCAACGACGTCGCTAGCCGCGGGCGCAAGATGGTTACCATTGTCGATCCGCACGTGAAAATTGATGATCGCTATCCGGTGTACAAAGAGGCAAAAGACAAAGGATTCTACGTCAAGAAGAATGACGGCGCGACGGATTTCGACGGTTGGTGCTGGCCGGGGAGCTCGACGTACTTGGATGTGACGAACCCGCACGTGCGCGAGTGGTGGGCTAATAAATTCTCACTCGCATCGTACAAAGGCTCGACCAAAGACTTGTACATTTGGAACGACATGAACGAGCCGTCAGTGTTCAACGGGCCCGAGATTACTATGCAAAAGGATCTCATCCATCATGGCGCCGTCGAGCATCGCGAGGTGCATAATGCGTTCGGCATGTACTATCACATGGCTACCGCGGAAGGAATTAAGCGCCGGAACGATAACAAACGTCCGTTTGTACTTTCTCGAGCATTCTTCGCAGGAACGCAACGCGTCGGTCCAATTTGGACGGGCGACAACACGGCGGATTGGAATCATCTCGCGGTGAGCTTACCCATGGTGCTCACTTTAGGTGTCAGCGGCTTGACCTTCAGCGGCGCCGATGTCGGTGGGTTTTTTGGTAACCCAGACGCGCAGCTCATGACGCGGTGGTACCAAGTTGGGACATACTATCCATTCTTTCGCGGTCACGCGCATTTGGAAACCAAGCGCCGCGAGCCGTGGCTTTTTGGCGAAGAGAGTACGGCAATCATTCGCACAGCTATTCGTGAGCGCTATGCACTACTGCCGTACATGTACACGTTGTTTGAGGAATCACATCGCACTGGTGCGCCTGTCCTTCGACCGTTGTGGTACGAATTTCCGGCGGATGCATACGCGTTCAAGCTTCAAGATTCATTCATGTTGGGATCGTCCATTTTAGTCCAACCCGTGTTGACCCAAGACGCAAAATCCGTGAGCGTTTATCTTCCAAAGGGCGTGTGGTACAGTCAACGTACTGGCACTCGTGTCTTTGGCGCGAAAACGATTGTTGAGCCAGTCACACTTGCGGACGTACCGGTGTACGTTCGCGGCGGTTCTATTTTCGTGCGCAAGGACCGAGCGCGAAGAAGCACAGCCGCCATGAAGGGTGACCCAGTGACCATCATCATCGCTTTGGACGAAAACGGCGAGGCTCATGGCACATACTACGCTGACGACGGCGAGAGCTACGAGTACGCGTCGAAGAACTCGGCGTACATGCGTCGCTCCATGTCATTCAAGAATGGCGCGCTCACCATTCGCGCCGCGTCCGACGCCGAAGGTGGCGCGGGTAACGCCAAAGCGTTCGTTGACGACTCGCCTATTGAACGCGTCACAATTTATGGCTCGGTGAAAAGCAACACGGCGACGTGTAAGGCGACGGGCGACACATTTGAAGTCATTTCAAAGGGCGTGACCCTGTCGCACATCAAGCGACCCAACGTGCGCATGTCGCAAGATGTCACCTTGACCATCTAAAGCCCTCCCTCCCTCTCACGTGAAAGGGAGGCGCGATTTCTTATACATATATAGCGCTCGCTCGTAATGTGCGGCTTTGCAAGTTAGTTTCAACACATTCGTTTACATCTATTTACACGCTAAAGGCTACGGCGGGAATGAGCGTGGACGCGCCAAATAGCACAACCATCGCGCGCCATCTCGAACGCAGCGCACACCACGTCGAGGCGAACCGCACCGCCGGTTTTGCTAACCGTCTGATAATCTCCAACACCACATCCACCTGCGCCGCGGCGTCGGCAGACGCGGGATTAAACATAAACACGCTGGGATGCGTCGCCGCGTACACCACCGTCGGCCAGTGCGTGAGCGAATACGCGCTCAAACCCATCAAAATCGCCAACACCAACCCGCCAATCGTGCACCGCCCCCAGAACCCTTCACCAAGCTCCGGCACCGCAACCTCTACGCGCGCCTCGGTCGTCGGCGGCGTCGGCGTCAGCGTCGGCGTCGCGTCCCCGTCGACACCCGCGGAGACGCGCCCACGTTTCATAAACGGCGCCTTCCCTCGCTGTTCATCCAACGTCGACCAAAACACGCGCCAAAACTCCTTCTTCTTTGCGTCTATATCCTCCGCACGTCGCGCCTCGTCGCCATCGTCGTCACCACGCGCGTTCAAACCACCACGAGCGTCGACATCATCTTTTCCCCGTCCCAAAGCTCGAGCTCCTCCACCGCGCGCGCCGCCGCGCCGCGCGCGCATCGCCACCGCGCGCGCAACGCGCGGAACCATCGCCGCGCGCATCGCCCCCGCCGCGTGAGGCGTCATGTCGCGCCTCCGCGGCGCGAAATGCCGCGCACGGTGCGGCGTTAAATGAATGGATAA
>Ga0181604_10001002_pt1 | contig 25621 bp, 19 predicted proteins | sample 041ome_12_FD_148663 | JGI IMG/M metagenome (GOLD analysis project Ga0181604, IMG submission 148663) | Coastal salt marsh microbial communities from the Groves Creek Marsh, Skidaway Island, Georgia - 041410US metaG (spades assembly) | ecosystem: Environmental > Aquatic > Marine > Intertidal zone...
CGCGTCACCACCGATACTCCAAGCGTTCACTGAGGACAGCACGTCGATCGCGTCGTCCATAGGGGTGCCGGCTAAAACCTCTGCCAAACCAATCACCGCCCCCTCCCCCATCGCGCACTTAACACCACCGCGTCTTACCTCGATGCTGCCGGAACTGACAATGATCGCCCTACCAGCAACGATATGATTCTGAATAGCGCCGCCGTCCGAAAAGTAGACTGAGTTTAGTGTAGAGCCGCGAGAAAAAGTGGACCAGGCCTGTCCAGACGCACCGCCCGCTTCGATTTCGAACGTTCCTTCGCTCGCTTGTGAACTAGACAGAGCGGTTATGTAGTTTCTCTGCAGCAACTGTAGCGTCAATGCGGAGAAAACATGGGTCAGTAACGGTGGGGCGCTGCTGATCTGTCTACCTAACCAGTCGGCAGGTATTTCAAGGCACACTGCGTCGGTTTTGGCTGTGGCAGTGGCCATCCGATACTTGGTGCCGACTACTGCCTGCTCACCAAAACTGCTTCCCTTATCAAGGGTAGCCAGCACATGTGCGCCCTGATTAATAGCGATATCGATCTCACCTTGTTGAACGATATACATCGCGTCTGCGCGATCGCCCTCGCTGAATAAAACGGTGCCCGAGCTCATACTCACTTCGGATAATTTGGGGTTGGCTTGGGAGGGCCTTCTTGTAATACCGCTCATTGTTTCCGCATCCTAAATCGATTAATCGCACTAGGAGGTGGACCCTCCTCAAATATGTTTGCTTAACTCGCGTTCCAACGCCACAAAATTGGATTCTTTTTTTGCTCCAAAGAGACGTTTCCCGGCGGGGCTCTGCCAGTGATGGCGCTTCATTAGCGCCTCTGTCATGGGAAGCATGTTCTGTAAGTCAATATTTAGCTCTTTTGCCAACAACGTTGTCTGATCCCAAAAATCATCTCTGCCGAGATTAGCCAGATCTGCGTCGAGCAGCCATGGCGATAGCCTGGAATTAGAAATTTGCGCAGGCCCTTCCATCACCAATTGCGTATCCAGAATCATCTGTTCAACCAGACCACACTCTTCCTGGCTGAAACGTCCAGATTTAGCCATGGCCTCTACAGCCATTTTGGCACCTATCGGCTCATTTTTAGGTCGCTGTTGTAGGAAGCCCGCGTCATGGAATGCCGCCGCAATCGCCAATAACATCACATCGCGATCATCAAGCGCATCCGCTGCGGCCAGCTCAAGCGTCTGCCTCAGTACGTCCTTCGTGTGCGCTGGGCAGTGGTAGTAGAGCGTGGGATCTAGATCGGAAACGAGTGTGTCCACCGTCTCGGTTACGAGCGGTTCGGCTTCGATAGCAAGGTTAATACTGTCCATGCACTACCCCTTAGATACCATTAAACGCTTTAGCCCCGCCGGCGGGCCGCCAAGTAATGGTTAAGGCGCTGAAGATACCAAAACAATGCATCGAGGACACCAGACTCGTGCAAAGTGCCAAAACGTCGCACAAACCCTTCGTAAGCAATTGATTGTCAGAACATTACACTATGCACTGAGCAGGAAAGTCTCCATCGGACCTTTGCCCTTGATGTCAACAACGCCGCGGCTCTCGAGCGTGAACCTGTCTCTGATGATACCCGCTGTATCAGCGCTTACATGGATTTTGTTGGGGATCCCATGAGATTCCATCCTGGCTGCCGTGTTAACCGCGTCGCCCCAAAGATCATAAATAAACTTGCGCTTTCCAATGACACCAGCAACCAGAGGCCCCGAGTGAATACCAATGCGCATGGCTGGAACATGGCCTTCTACCGCCTTCATACCTTTGATGTACCGGACCATCCTCTGGCCCATTTCGGCAATCTTGTAGGGATGCTCTGGGTCGAAATGAGGCACGCCGCAAGCGACCATGTAGTTATCGCCAATCGTCTTAATCTTTTCCAAGCCCAGCTCGTCACTGAAATCATCGAACTTGGTGAATACCTCGTCCAAAAATTCCACCAACCTCTCCGCGCCAAGGTCCTTCGAAAGTTGAGTAAAGCCCACGATATCGCCAAACAGAATGCTGCAGGATTCGTGCGCATCAGCAATGACCTTTTCATCCGCAAGCTTTCTGTCCGCAATAGATTTAGGAAGGATATTAAGAAGCAGTTCCTCATTGCGGTCCAAGGCGGACTTAATCTCTCCAGTGCGCGCCTCAATCAGTGCGACCACTTCGTCGGACATACGCGAAACGGCAATAGACATGAGCTCGGCTGATGCCTCCTCAGCCTGCTCAAAGTCTTCTGTCTCTGTGAGGCTCTTCATGCGGTCTATATCAGCCTCGAGGAGTTTCTTAGCATCTCCCTGTAGCTGACTCGACAGCGAGGCCATTTTGTCCAAAACGACTTTGTCACGATGCTGGCGCTTTTGGGACTGCGTCGCTCTAATCGACTCCATTTCCAGCAAGTGCCCTCGGTAGGTCTCCAGAGACGTATTGAGTTGGCCCACCTCATCTTTTTGAGAATGCATAAATCCAGGCTTAGGCATGGCCACATCGAGCTCACCACGGGTCAGGGCCGACAAAACACCAATCGCTTTACTGATGCCACCAAAGGAGTAGCTGGTTAACCAGGTAATGGCGCCCAAAATAATGAGAAATACTGCTGCGAAGACGCCGAAGGCATACTTGTCCGCGGCGAGCTGTTTGGATACGGATTCTTGCTTATTGGCGACCACCACCAGCTTGCCGTCCTCAATTTTGGCAAAATCGCTGAGCGCGATTGCCACGTATGAGACGCCCAGCTCACGGTTTAATTCCCCCCAAAAACCCCGCTCCTGCATGGATACAAGATTTTCGTCAAGCAGCGCTCCAAGCGGATGAACAACAGGCTCCAATTCGCCTAACTCAGCATAATCCTCCGCCTCAAAATAATCATTAAGGTCAACGGTGCCCTCTCGCGAACCCAGAATGGCTTTGACGGAAAAGTCATATTCGAAAATCTCTATCGCCTCAGCGAGGTTCTTCCCCAGTAATACAGCACCCACTTTCTTTTGATCATTATTCAGGTCTATCAGCAAAGTTTGGTAGAACCCTGAGGCCAATTCCCCCGCGTCATCCCGGATTGTGCTGACACTCCTGACGGCTCCTAACGAAAACTCATCGGCTCGCCCCGCCTTGAGACGGCCTGTAGACGAGGACATGAAGTCAGGCCGGGCATTCTCCTCGCAGGGGTCCACGCCATAACCCTCTTCTGCAGTCCCGCAATAGAGGCTGTTGCCCTTTTCATCGAAAACCATCGCAAAACTGATCTCGCCCCAGACGAATGCGTCTTCTAAAAAGAGGTCTAAGGCATCCCAGATCATCTCTTGATTAGGGGTATTACCGACGGCCGCGGTAAGATCGAACACTTCACCTTCTATGTCGATTGCCTCGACCCATATGGCGGTTTTGTCCGGGTCACCGGATTGGGGATGGAACAACCCAAGAGAGGAGGCGAATGTATCGTTTAGGACTGTGCGCCAAGCTTGCCCATACACGGTGGCGCTGGACTCGATAGATGAGGCTTCTTTTTGCTTGTCTTGGTACTCATACAGCACAAAGAAAATAGCGCCGATAACAACGTTGCCGAAAAGCGAAAGCAGAATTATTCGAGCTTTAATCGACATTAGCGCTGGCCACCTCCTCTAGTCACTTAAATTCACCCACATCACCGCCTGTTTGGATCAAAAACGAGTTTGATCGCTACTTCGTCTACATGAGTTGCCTCCCCATCTAAAAGTGGGGGCTGGTATTTATAAGACTTAATATGCTGTAACGCTGCACGCTCGAATACCCCGGGAGGCTCGCTCGCGACCACATAGGGATCAGTAACCCTACCACTCTGGTCAACCCCAAATTTAACAATCACTTGACCTGTGTACTTGTAACGCCGGGCTTTTGGCGGATAGCGTAAAGGGCCCGCGCCAATCAAATTACAGGGCACCTGCGCCACGCCAGATGCGGTCGCTACCACTCCCACGTTGGTACCCAGAATAGCAGCTGCGTTGGCGAAGCTCGAGGCCAGAGAGCAAAACAGCAACGCGAACCACCATGCTTTCAAAGCAGAAAAAAAGCTCAGGGGGGAAACTCCAGTCCTTACCATGCTAGCCCCGCTGACCAGGATAGACCGCCATGAGGAGCTCCGAAACTCTTCCCTCCACTAGATCGAGCAAAGACACAAACCAGCCGTTTAGACATGGCTGGCTTCTCCGAAACAGTGAGACGCAGCAGCAAATGAGTTAACCAATACAGGCATTACTAAAAGGTCGCACCAAGCTTGAGAAAAAATGTTCGTCCGTAGACATCATAGTATTGCGAGTAAGTGTTTGATATTGCCGGCGCCGAGTCGGTACCTATAACCTGATTGAGCTCCCAGGAATTAGAGCCAATGGCCTCCGGCTCCTCGTCAAACATGTTCCTCACCCCAAGCGTCAAACGCATGTTGTCGTTGATCTGATACTGGCCAGACAGGTCGAATACCGAATAGGTGCTGAGCTTCTCGCGCGTGTAGACCCTCGAATCATCGCCATCACTTAAGGAACCATTTAAGCGCCAAACCAACTGCATATCCAAATCACCCTTGGACCAGCTCGCCGTCATGCGATGTTTGAAGTCAAAAACCGGATAGCTGATTAGATTATCGCAGTCGCCGTTAAATTCCCCAACACATTTAAAATTTACGTCTCCAAAAGTGTTGTCCTTGATCGAGCGCTCCTGAATCTTAGTGGCGAAGTAGTTGATATCCATGTACCCAGATAAAAGGGGGAATCCGTAATCGATGTTGATGTCAAAGCCGCGTACTCTGTGGAGGCCCAAGTTTCGGTAACCCATGTTCGCATAGTTGAGTCGTCCATCTGCGTCTCGACCAAGGGAGTTACAAGAGGCAGATCCGGGACCTCCTATGCCCAAACTGGGATCGAAACAGTTCTTTATTAACCCCCAGACATCGACCGGCGTAGTACTGATGTAGTCTTCAATTTCCACATGGAAATAATCTAAGCTCATTGACAAGCCTTCAATACTGTATGGAGTCCAGACGACACCTAGGCTGAAAGTCTTCCCTTCTTCATTGCTGAGGTTGGCATTACCTCCCAAGTCAGCAGTGCCACTAACCTCTTTATATAAGGGGTTATATAAATTCTCCGCAGGCATTCCAGTCGCCAAACAAGAGGCCGCCAGTTCCGGTGTCTTATCTATCAAAATCTCGCCAGGATCGTTCGGTCCAGCAATATTTGCTTGCGGTCCCGGCTGGGTGCAAGGATCCTCCGCAAAGTTGTATTGAAACTGCGAATAGCGGAACAGCTCGTTGATGGCAGGTGATCTCACTGCCGCGTTATAGGAGCCCCTCAGCTGAATATCGGGATTGGGGTAATAGGCAACAGCCGCCTTGTAAGTCGAAGCAGAGCCTGTCAGAGAATGGTCTGAAAACCGCCACCCCAGCTCCAGTTCAAGAAAATCAATACCAGGCTTACCTGCCACCAGTGGTATAAGTGCCTCACCAAAAATCGAGGTGATGTCGGTGGAGGCGTCCATACTAAAAGGACTATTACTAAAGCCCTCAAACAACTGTTGCTCTATGAACTCTGGCGTATCAATCGTCGCATTTATTTCAAGGTACTCCGCTCCCAGCACGAGTCCAATAGGGCCGGGATCGCCGGGCAACGTAAACCAGTCCGCTGTGTTACCAGACAAAGTTGCCATCACCACATTCTGCTCGTTGTTCGTCACAGAGCGGGCCGCCCCCCTAGGGTAAGTAATAAAATCCCGGGCCTCCGACCCGATATCGTCACCCCACAGGTTCACGGGCACACATCCGTTTGAAGGATCTTGGCACTCTCCGTCTTCTGTCAATAGTAGCCCTTGCTGAATACGCTCTGGATTTAGAAGCGGATAGGGGTCGAGCACGCTTTCCACCTCACCAAGCTGCGCATAAACCTCATAGCCCCAAGATTGGCCCAGGTCACCTTTGACGCCAAACTCAAATTGCACAGACTCGAAAGTTCGTGGGTTTTCTGTGACGCCAACGTCCCTACTGAACATCCTGAAAAGAAACGGGAGCCTTAAGGTATCGGCAATACCGTTCCTATTATCGTCTTTGTACTGAACTCGCTGAGGCAAGAAGAGGCCGTAGACAAAGTAATTGGCCGAGATGTGCTGCTTGGTTTCGTCACTCCAGAAGGGATTGTTTTCGACGGAGGTCGTGTAACCGTAAGAAGTTGGAAATCCTATAAACGGTCCACCCCATTTGAACGGCACTTCGCTTTTGGAATAATAAATGTCGGCGTACGCTTCGATCTTCCCAAAATCGTAGGCCAGCTTGCCTTTGAATGAGACCCTCTCCTGCGGCAACTGCAGGTAGGAGAAACCATTGATATTGTCAAACTCAGTGCTACCGTCAGAAACTCCCCAGAACTCCGGGCCGGTGTCAGACGCAGTAAACTGATTTAAGGCTATGTCTCCAGTATTGTTAAACGACGCAAAACAACAGTTCGGCCGACCACCGATAAAATCGGGCACCAACATCCCAGCTGTGGGAGTAATTGGAAATCTATTCGGCGCATTCTGCAGACCCAGATCACCGTTTGCCCCCAAAGAATCAATCAAGCCCGCTTTTGTTAAATTTCGATCAGTAAAATAAAGAGGCTCGCGCTCTAAGTAGTCCGCATGCACCAGATAAGAACCCTTACCACCCGCGAACGATCCTCCATTTGTTAGGTTAAAATTAAAGATCTCGGAGTCTCCCTGCTCCGTGATTTCGGCTCCGGCATTAAATTCCCATCCTTCCGTTTCCTCCTTGAGGATAAAGTTGATGACGCCCGCCATTGCATCCGAGCCGTAAGCTGCTGAAGCTCCACCAGTTAAAATCTCCACCCTGTCTATCAAGCCGACGGGAATAAAGTTGAGATCTACGGTTCCACCATCGGGAAAGGTTGGCACAAAACGCCGGCTATTAATGAGAACCAGCGTCCGGTTCTCGCCAAGGCCACGCAGATTTGCAGTCGCGATGCCTTGACCGAAGCTAGAGGACCGATCTGCTCCGCCAACGACCTGTGGCATGGTATTAATCAGGTTCTCGACATTTACCGCATTCGACATCTCAAACTGGCTAGATGTGATCGTAGCAATGGGCGCTTTGGAGACAAAGTCTCCTTTAGGGAGAAGAGAGCCAGTAACATAGACCTCTTCAATCTTGGGCTCTAAATCAGCGGTTCCGGTAGCCCCCGAGGAACCCTCGTCTGACTCCTGAGCTTGCGCTGAAGTTATGGCTATCAGGCCGGCAGAAATCAGTGTTGAAGTCGCGATGCGGCTGAATTTGCCGACTGCCCCTCCGATTGACAGCACCCTCGAAACATGACTTGACAACATATAAACACCCCGAACGTGGTTTCTCTGAAGACCGCAGTTGCAAAGGCCCAAATAGTTCCGCCTTCGAGCGCGCTGTCAACCCAAAGAGCTTTAGACGCGCCACGCGCCCAGTTTCACACAGCTTTTATGGCAATGGTATGAAACAGGCTTGTTATCTAATATACAAGGCACATGAGGCAAAAAAAAACTAGCTCCGATAACGAAAGGGGGGTGTTGCGGAAACGCAACGGCCCAGACCAGATTAACGTTGCAGGAAAAAGCGGACGCGTTTGTCCGAATACAGAGAGCTGTTTTGGAGGCCAACAAGTGCGCGGCTGGCACTGTTCACACTGTCGCACACTGGTCCTGATCTAAGTCTCGATTTTTTTTGGATCTGCCTCGGCATTAGAGGGCGGCTGACGCCCCGTTACGCAGCACTGACCCGGCTGCTTTTGCCGGCTGGGCGCGCCCGAGGAACCGGTTTCCGCAACACCCCGGTCGAGCAAGCGCTCGACCAACGAGCGACGCTCCTCGACCGGGTAGCGGCGGTAGATTTCACGTTTCATCGCCTGAGGCGACCGCCCACCATGCAAGCTGATCACCGAATACCAGCCACCCGTAGACGACGCGGTGATATCACCCAGAAAACGCGCCACCCTGCCGTGGCAGTTCTCCGACTTTCACTGAGCGCCACGTGCAAGGTGGTCTACACCCTGAAGACACCGTACCGAGATGGAACGACACAGGTGGCCTTCGAACCGGTGGATTTCATCGCACGGTTGGCGGCACTCGTACCAAAACCCAGGGTCAATCTCACGCGATACCACGGCGTCCTGGCTCCGAATCACCGCTGGCGAGGGATGGTCACGCCAGCCAAACGCGGCAAAGATGTGAAGCGCATATCCAATGATGAAGTACGCTCAACTGTCGTTTTCACGATGCCAATTCTCCATCCATAGCTAAGCGTTCAAAAAAGGCCTCGCGAGTCCTCGCCTTAATCGATTGGTCCCAGGTTCAAGTCCTGGTGGGCCCACCACTTACGTTTCAAGTCATCGTTGACCTGCTCTGGTCACAGATTTCTATGCCTCCCAAGGCACCGCCAAAAGCCCGCACTAATTAGACGCAGGTAATTGAGGAATCTTATAGCTCTCCCGCAGGACCCCCTGAGGACAGCCACAGTAATCTCGGAGGGGTAACTGATAGGGGGTCTCGAAAACGACAGGGTCGATTCGGCCTCAGTTCGGTGTTCGATTGGCACGCCTTGTTATGAACCTTCGACTTGCTGAACTCGCATTGGTCTAGCGTTCAGCTAAGGTCCGGGATAGGTTCGGACTAGTGCAAATCGAAAAATCAGTACCCAAAAAAGACCTTACGATTCTTCCTTTTATAGGAGTGTCGCCGGACCCTCCCCCAACCTCATAATCGATTGGTCGCAAGCTCTAATCTTATTAACAAAGTATACAGGTCAGCTAAAAAACCGTAGCGGCTAGAGTGGGTGCTGATTCATAGGCTGAAGTCGGTGGGTGTGAGCAGATCTGCTCGAATATAGACTAGTGGCTGGATACATCGGATGCTCCCCGCGAGGAGGCACCGGCACACACAAGCTATGCGCTCAGGTGTTTCTCCGTGTCACCTTATTCCTACCGTCTAGCCCCGCGGTGCGCATAGGGGGCTTAAAAATCCAATACCCACTGCGTTCGCCTCCACAGATTCGCTACTGTGCTATGCCACAGGAACAGGAGACGACCATGAGTGATTGGTTCGCACGAAGCATGACGGCGTTCTTTCGCTTCTTTACTGATGCCTTCTTCGCCAGCCGTTACGGCCACCGTGCTGTTGTACTTGAGACAGTTGCGGGAGTGCCGGGGATGGTTGCTGGTATGTGGGTTCACCTCAAGAGCCTGCGGCACGCCAAGACAGGCTACGGCCCACTGATACGTGAGCTACTAGCCGAGGCCGAGAACGAGCGCATGCACCTGATGTTCTTCATCGACATCGCACAGCCAAGCTGGCTAGAGAGGGCGTTGATACTCACCGCACAGTTGGTCTTCATGGCCTACTACTTCGTCCTCTACATCGTGTCGCCCAAGACAGCACACAAGATGATCCATTACTTCGAAGAAGAGGCGGTTAGGAGCTACACCAGCTACTTAGCGCAGATCGAAGCAGGCGAGATAGAAGACTTACCAGCACCACGGCTTGCCATTGACTACTACGATCTGCCCGCTGACGCCAAGTTATCCGACATGATTAGCAGAGTAAGGGCAGACGAGCAGGGACACGCAGGCGCTAACCTGAAGTTCTCAGAAGCACACTGAGACCGCTTCGGATGTTCCCTACTTAGGCACACCGGCACACACGAGCCCTGCGCTCAGGTGTTTCGCATCCTTGTCACCTTACTCCTGCCGTCTAGCCCCTGCGGTGCGAAGGTAAGCGAACTTATCCAGTTGAGTCAGCAGAGTAGGTGAGGAGTTCTGCGCCTCACGGGCAGTTTATTTGTCCTGTACTTTACAGTGATTCGCGAGCAATCCAGGGCGCATCAACCCCCAGACCTAAAAGGTTGTTGACTTCGGTACAAGGCCATTGCGTAATCGCAATAGCACCCATGCCGATAACAGTTCTCTAAGTTAGCCCTTGCAATCTGTCGCAGCAGATTGATCAAACCCGAGATTTACTGACTTGAAAACTCGTCCTCATCTAGCTTGGTTAGTAGCTGCCGTAACCTTCATGGTACTGCTGACTTCGGCTGCCTTCCGATCCTCCGTGGGAGTACTGGTGATACCTTTTGAGGCGGAGTTTGGGTGGTCAAGATCAACAACATCAGTAGCTGTGGCATTAAATTTAGTGCTCTACGGGCTGGCAGCACCCTTCGCAACCGCTCTGATGGAGCGACTGGGGATCCGTAATGTCGCTGTTAGTGCCCTAGGTCTCATAGCGATCGGCACTGGACTCACCACCATAATGACCGAACCTTGGCATTTGGTAATGTTGTGGGGAGTCGTTGTAGGCTTGGGTGTTGGCGCAACGGCCTTGGTTTTTGGCTCGCTGGTGGTCACTCGCTGGTTTGTTCGCCATCAGGGCCTCATGCTGGGCGTGATGGGCGGGGCTTGGGCAATGGGGCAGCTTATATTCCTGCCCATTATCGCCCATTACGTTAGTGCAAGCGGGTGGCGTGTAGCGTCGTTTGGTATCTCTGGAGTCGCGCTGTGCATGATTCCATTGGTGTGGCTTGTAATAAGAGACCGGCCCAGCGATGTGGGGCAACTTGCTTATGGCGCTGATCCTTCCCATCCTCCATCGCTAGAAAAAAATGTCGATGGCGGCATTTTTGAGACGCTAGCCAGCTCCCTAACAACACTATCGCGAGTAGCACATAACAGGAGTTTTTGGATCCTATCCGGAACTTTTTTTGTTTGCGGGTGGACTACCAATGGCATTATTTCCACCCATTTCATTCCTGCTGCGCAGGATGAAGGTATGGCCGTTACGGCTGCTGCGACATTGTTAGCGGTTGTCGGTATTTTTGACCTAGTAGGCACTATTGGCTCTGGCTGGCTAACTGATCGGTTTGATCCGCGGAAGTTGCTTGCTATTTACTACGGCTTACGCGGCATTGCGCTTCTGGCTATGCCCTTAATTTTAGGGCCATCCATTGAACCACCAATGCTCATTGTAATGGTGTTGTTCGGCTTAGACTGGGTGGCAACAGTACCCCCAACCGCCATATTGAGTGTCAGGATTTTTGGAAAAAGCACCGGCATCGCCGTCTTCGCATGGGTGTTTGCATCTCACATGATTGGCGCCGCAGCTGCGGCGCTGCTCAGCGGCTTCATCCGCGATATCAGCAATGATTATCTTATTGCCTGGTTACTCGCCGGTGCTCTTGCGCTTTTGGCTTCAGTCGCTGCCTTAGCATTGCCCAAAACGCAGCTTGAAGCGCTAGAAGCATAGCCTCATTTTATAGAAGTCTCGCCGGGTTCTTCAGAATTCTCATAATCGATTGGTCATCGATTGAAGTCCTACTGGGCCCACCATTCTCATTCAAGTCGCAGCGGACATCCTCCCTATTCCCGCAGTTATATGTTCTAAACCTCAACATTTTTCTAATATTTTCCTACTGCTTCGACTCGAGTTTGGAATGCTATATTGCATCTATAAATCAGAATTTTATCGGCTACCGCGCAGGGATATTGCACATGGTCTTTCGCTACTTTTAATTGAGCAATGTGTGTCTTGCTTATGGGCTTATCACGGTGTCCAAACTATGGCCAGAAACCGATTTACTCGCGCAAGCCACCATTGAAAACGGGTTCTATGAGGTGGCCACCGCGCTCACACTGCTCGCCGGAGCGATCGGGCTTGGATGGCGCTGGATGACGCTTTCCTCGTCATCATGGCAATTGCGACTTCGCTGTATAGCAATGGCTCTACTTTGTTTAATCGGCGCCGGAGAAGAAATCAGCTGGGGACAGCACTGGTTAAAATTCGAATCTGGTGAATTTTTCCAGTCTCATAATTATCAAAAGGAAACCAAACTACATAATCTAGTGAATCCGATTCTGTTTTCGACAACTATCAATGTAGTTTTATATGTTGGCTTTATATTATATCCGTTTACCCATTGGGTATTTCCAAACAATCGCCTCAGCCAGCTGTTAATAAAATACAACTTGGGCGCCTATATCCCACTAATCACCATCGCAATTTTGCTCATGCTCGCCCAGTGTTTTCATGGGTGGTTAATTCCTGAAGTTTACAGCGACACGATGGCTTTATTGGGGTCCTGGTCATTGGGGCTGGTGTTAATGCTCATCTACAAAAAAAGAGTCAACGACCCATTTCTGTGGATAGCGATGCTGGTTTGCGGCATCGGATTTGCTGTTGGACTCGGCGCGTCAGACATTTTTCAACGCGATAACTTTCAATACGAAATTAGAGAATGTTTTACTGCATTGGTATTGGTTTATTGGGCCTTTGGATGGAGTGGATTGTTAGAGCAAATCAAACCTTAGTGGTCAATCCGTTCTTTAACCATTGTCTTTTTTTTAGATTCTGTCAGCCCTCTGCACTTCAGAATCGGATCGAGAGTACACACTTCCAACCTCAGTGCGCGGTGGAGTTTTGATGTAAACCTTTGCTGCAGCGCAAAAAAAAAGCCACTCTGACGAGTGGCTTTTTCTTACTCGCGTACGTCGTATTTAAAACTCATACGCCACTTGCACGCCATACACTTCAGTGGTTCCTGTGTATTGGAAGTGTGACCCCAGCGCTACTGGCAAGTCAGCCGCCCCCGTTGCGTAGACCTTATCACCAATATTTCTACCATAAGCCATGATCATCCAGTTATCAGTCCGAAGTCCAGTACGGAAATTATACAGTTCAAAGGCGTCCTGATAGTCGATTGGATCGAGGTCACCTGTCATGAAGTAACCGTCCGTAAAGTTCGCATCGACTTGAGTAAACCACATCAGGTTCTCAGTCAGTGGTTGGTTATATTCGAGAATGATAGACCCACTATAATCAGATCCAAGTTGTCCGCCCGCAAGGCTTTGACTCTCTCCAGTCCTCGCACCTGCCTGGAAGAGCGTATCGCAACCTAATGCACTGGTAACCGGTGAGTTGGGCGTTAACACGCCACCTGGTTCGGCTCGTGCTAGACCCAGTAAGGCACTAGACTGCTCAGCCGTACAGGCGGCACCGTCGAACTCGTCATATTCTGCGTCAAGCAAACCCAGTGCTGCGATAACGCGGAACTTATTAGTGACTTGCCACTGCATATCAACTTCGAATCCATTTGAGGACGAACTACCCGCATTCGCGATAACAAATCCGGTCCCCTGGAACGTAGACACCTGTTGGTCTTTGTACTCACTGAAAAAGACGTTCCAGTTAAAAGTCATATCTCCATCAAGAAACTGGTGCTTACCACCTATTTCCACGGACTTACCTGTTTCGTCGTCAAACTCAAACCCGGCCCCTGGTTGATCACGCAGTGCTACACGTTGCCCGTTGACCTGTGCAAAGACAGGATTTTGGTCAATAGCGGCGTTAAATCCGCCGCTTTTGAAGCCTTCAGAGTAAGAAATGTAGTAACTGCTTGTGTCAGATGGCGTCCAAGCTAAAGACACTCCAGGCAAGACCTGATCTGTTTTTCGATTTTGAACGAAATCGGTTTCGTAGCGTCCCAGCAAGGAGGCCAGTAACTCGTGCCCGAGAAATGCCCCGATGTCGAAGCCGGGAGCTATTGATGCATAGTCTACTGCCTCTGCAATACCGCGCTCAGCGAAGGTAATATCTGTGATCGCAACCACATCTTTCTTCTCTTCCGTGTATCGAACGCCAGCCGTCAGATTCAATGTGTCTGTCAGGTCAAAAGACACCTGCCCGAAGATGGCGTAGGACTCAGTGTCTTGAGTCCAGTCGGCCATACCACCCATCGCATTAAACATACTGATACCGGGCATTCCTGGCGTAATCGCTTGGTAGCCTGCAAGGTTAGCAAGCGAGGCGCCCCCTAGAGCTGGATTGGGCGCATTCACGCCAGCCAACTGAGCCGGGGCATATGCAAACGCAGTGGGCAGTCCGAAGATTGCTTGAACAGTGGCGGGTGAACCAAAGGTGCCATCAAGGACAGTTAAGCGGTTGATCTGCTGTGTTGACTCGAGGTAATTGACGCCCACGGTCCAAAATAAATTATCCGAAGCAGAAGACAATCTAAATTCGTGGGACTGTTGATCAAATTCTTGATCATCGCTACGGCCTATGAAGCGCAGTGGGCCCCAGTCAGCATCGAGTCCATCTTCGAAGTAATACTCTGAATATCCACTGGTCCAGCTAATCGACATTGTATCGTTTAGGTCATGTTTGATATTCAACGACCATTCATCGTTCTCGGTTTCCGTACCCTCAGGGCGCTCCCCAGAGCCTCCAATATCGCGCTGCCTACCGCTGAGGGCGGCGCCTCCGATTGAAAACGCAGATCGATAATATTCTCCAGTTGGAGCATTGGGAAACAGAGCCGCGTTTAGCGCGTAACCAGCAGTATCTAACGGGGGCAAATTGGCGGTAGGCTGGAACAGTGTAATCACCGAGGTGGCGCCAAGGCGTTCATGTTCACTCCGCAGATACTTTAGGTCGACCTGAGTGTTTTCACTTGGTTCCCAGCGCGCGCTGATTCTGAAAATCTGCTCATCGGACTGTGGTGCTGACGGGAGTACTGTCGGGTCTACCGAAGTAAAAGCGTTATCTAAGTAGCCCTCGTCGGATCTATCGCGCGCGGCTAGCCGCACTGCCAGCGAATCGCCCAAACTCGTTTGAAACCAGCCCTCAAAAACCTGTCCATCGTTGCTTTCTAAGCTTGCCGCGATCCGACCGGAAGTCTCACCCCCCACCTCAGGCGATGCGGAGCGTATGTTGACAGCTCCCGCCAGCGTGTTCTTTCCGAAGAGTACACTCTGAGGGCCTCGCAGCACTTCTACCTGCTCCAGATCAAAAAAGCCCAAGCGAATTTGCCGCATTCGACCAAGATATACGCCATCAACGAACGTACCAACCGATTGCTCGAAAGACTGGTTGGCACCGACGGAAATACCGCGCATCGTAATCGATGTCGCAATAGCGTTTTCTGACACCTGAAAGTTCGGTATATAGTTGTCCAGGTCATTAAAGCTATTAATGGCAGCATCCTGGATTCTTTCGCCACTAATTGCAGTTATCGAAATTGGTACGTCCTGCAAACTTTGCTCTCGTTTTTGAGCTGTTACGACAACTTCCTCAATCTGCCCAAACGCAGGTATTGCAGGGAGGATTGCCGCTGACACTACAGCAGCTGCTAAGGCGTGTTTTTTCATTTTAGGGCTCCAGCTTACTATTGTTGTTTTACTGCATCAGTGAGGCGCAGCTTATATCTGCCGATAGTGTTGACGTTGAAGAAAAGACTGTCAACATGACTGCTTGCTCTAATAGCGCGAAATATTGCCCTCGCACTTCTCCTGCCAGCATTGCTATGAGGCCGTCCTGATACATTGTCTTTGAGGGGCGGTGGCGGTGAGGCGTTCATCTACAGAACCGGTCAATTGAATAAAAGGCATCGTGAAATCCGATGATTTCGCTCCATGAAGTCGACCCGAATCTGCCGCCGGTCATCCAGGCCCTCGAGCACCACCAAAACGTCACCCGGGCTGGCGAAGCCTTGAACATGAGCCAGTCCGCGCTGAGTGACGCCCTGGCCCAGCGACGCTAGGTGCTCGAGGACCCTCTGCTCGTGAAGAGTGGGCGCGACATGCTGTTGACCGCCCGACTCGGCGATGGCCTCGAGATGAGGCGCCACAATCGCGCCGACAAAATCGGTGGCGTAACCCGTCTCGGGATCCGCCGCTTTGGCCCGCGCCATAATCGATTGGTCGTAGGTTCACGTCCTACTGGGCCCACCATTAATATTTCCTGTGTTTTAAAATGCCCTTGGACGACAGAGATTTGATTCCCCCCGCTAAAATCGCACGATTCGCGAGGCTACTGATGATTGTTGCCGAATCAGTCGCCATTTAGCAAAAAGCGACAAAGATGAAAGATCTGGTTTACACCGTCGCGATTACTTTACAGACTCTACATGCGTTGACTGATCTAGCGCACTTTTTTTAATTACGGGTAAAAATGACGGTTGGTGAAGCAATTTACCTTGACTCAGAAGCTCTGCTGGAGGAGGTGAGTGTGCTCGAATTCGCAGAGCACCGAACCGTGACTGATCCGCAGCAGCTTAGTGATGGCGATGATGTGTTTTTCATCAAAAGCGGGAGAGCGCTAATTCGAGAGGGTTCAGTGCTATCTTCCAGACTCGATGCAACGCAAACGTTCGAGGCGGGTGATTCCATTTATCTTGCAGCGGCGCTAAGCAAGCGGGCACGTCACTGGAAATTCATGCTACCTGAGCCGCTTGAGGTGATTGCGATCGGCGGCGACGTACTACGGAAAGCTGTGATGGATTCGAGTTTTCTGATCAACGAGGTTATCCGCAATAGCGTCACTCGGATCTTTAATGTAAAACAACGGGAAAATGCAACGTTTGAAAACCGTTTTCTATCTCAATTTAGAAAAATAGCACTACGCTCCTGTTACGAAGCGCGCCAATGCATTTATAGAATTGGCGACCCTGCAAGGGGTCTTTATTTTATCGAACGGGGGCAGGTTTATCTGACGACGGGGAGAAGAGCGCGATTCGCCGAGTTGAGGGAGACAGACTTTTTTGGTGAAACCTCACTTCTCACGTCAGATCGCCGTGGGAAAAATATTTATGCCAAGACGGATTGTTCAGTGTTGCTGCTTGATCGAGTAACATTTCAATCAATCATCGAGAAGGAGTCTGCACTCGTTAAATTGGTATTGATCAATATTATTACTGTCCTAGAGCACATGAACCGCTTGCGTTTCGATCACTTGAACGTGAGTAAATTTCATCAATCATCATAATGGTAATTCTGCGTTGTAGCGGGATGAGCTACCGTGCCTTTCGCCATGGCGGCCACGCCTATGGATTCTGACTTCTCAGATTTTGTTGAATTTCGTGTGGGATTTCGGTGCCATCGCTCTCGGCACTATTAAGCGGTACCTTTCGGTCCCTATTGTAATTTCAGTCGGGTCAGCCGACGAACGAAAATACTCGATACATATTCAGGTGTTGCATCAGCTAACGCGATTGACTGCGTTGAAGCGAGGAGCTATTAAAGCACCACTCTCGCTTCAAGCCGCGCCAGCACTGCGCCAATACAAAAATGCAGCCCACGACCAAAACCCATATGGGTTTTGGGATGCTTGCGGTTCAGGGTCAGCCGATCGGGGTGTTCAAACTTATCGACATCGCGAGTAGCCGACGCCCAGAGCAATAGCAGGCGGTTATTTTTTGGTAACTGAAAGCCACCAAGCTCGCAATCGCGTCTTACTTCGCGGGAGTGCAATTTAAAAGGTGAATCCAACCGCACAATTTCTTCAAAAAAGCAGGAAATTAAATCAGGGAACAGGCGAAGCTGATCCGCCATATCGGGATCGCGGGCGCAGGAATTGAACGCCCCTGTCCGGCCCCTCCTAGTACTGCCAACCTAGGAGCCACCTGAGACATTGCCTCTTTTCGCTGGCAAGGAATCCAGTTCAACAGCACTCAATCAGCAAGGAAGCCACTGAGGAATTAGCTGGTATGGCGTTGTTTGCGCCAAGTTTCGAAGGTGAGCGAAAAAGATCTATAAAACCAGCGATGTGCGTACTCGCCGCAGGCACTCTCTGAGCCTGCATCCATGATCTCATGCCTCCACAACCACCTTCTGGACGACCAGTTACTCCCGACATCCCATTTATACTTCTTATACTACAGGTGAGACATCATCATGGAATCTAGACCCTGTCGGAGCCTGCGTCCGGATTGAAAACGCCACAAACATTACTAACGCAGGGCCCGTCTACCAGCAGTTTCAGAGCAAATTTGTCCTTTTGTTGGCCGCAGTTTTATCCGCTCAAAAACAACACACCGGCTTTATCGTAGGGCCGCAAAGTCCCACACCGTGCGCGCTGGCTCCGGTCTCGCGATGGTCTTCGCCGTGAGTGTTAGGTTGCAGCCCGCAGAGACAAGATGGGTCATCCGAGTAATGCAAATGGTGGGCGGTTTGAAAGCACTTGACGCCTTGGGTAGTGTGGTAGCACTTCGATTAGGGAACATCACTGTTGCTTAATAAGATCGTAATAGGTGCTTTGCTAACCGCTGTGTTTGTGGGTCTAGCTCAGGAGATGCGCATTACCGATAAGGAAACGCGCTACGACCGTTGTCTGTTTGAGGTCGAGAAAGCAGGGTGGCAATGTCGCGAGACGGGTAGGTACCCGAATGCCACAGCCGGGCCGGTCGACGTTATTGATCTTTGTGAGACCCACGCATCGCAAGACAGAGACCGATGCGCAGCGCTCGCTTCTAAGAGATAAAGCTGCGTGTCTCGCCTTGAAGATAAGGTTCGTCGCGCGGCCCACACCTACGTCTGCCACGTTAAATCCACCGAACTCGAGTTGTCCTTTGATGATTTCTGGGCAGCCATTTGCCCTGCTGAGCCAACACCCACGGCGCCAGACTGGCCCATCGCATTTTCACGTGACCTGTTGACTGGTATGCGCGAGAACAACGATTTTGTCGACGCCTTGTGCAGGAAGTATGAAATAGATTAGCGTCAGGTGGCCATTGCTTCGGGGCGCAAGGCCTTCATGATTCGCACTATCCGCTCGCCGGACCGGCCTGACCCCGACTGAAGCGAGTGGCCAAAGCAAATGGGTTCTCCCTGCACGCGCGGGTGAGTTGCTACGGAAAGCAGAAGAACAAGCGCGAGCGCTTGTGTAGGTATATTAATGGTGTGAGCCGTCCTCCGCCATTTAAGGCTCCAAGACTATTTTCAGGAGCCTAAGTTAATCTCGCCAACCCCATTTATACTTCCTATGCTGGAGAGCCGATGGGCACTGGCAGCTCAAGCAGCGCGCTGAGTGTCAAACAAGCCATTACGAAAAAATAACGGGGGAACTCCGATGTCAGAATCCAATATCAAAAGTGTTGCCATAATTGGTGCCGGGACGTTGGGCGGGCAGATCGCTTGGCACAGCGCGCACATGGGCAAGCAAGTCACGGTCTACGATATTTCGGAAGAGGCTCTCGAAAAATGCCAGGCCGCGCAGGCGGGCTATGCTGCTATCTACTCAACTGATCTTAATGCCGGTGATGCCGATATCGAGGCAACGCACTTACGGCTGACCTTCACGACGGATCTTGTTGAGGCAGCACAAGCTGTCGACCTAGTGATCGAGGCAGTGCCCGAAGTGCCCGACATCAAGATCGACATCTACAAAAAGCTCGCAGCCGTCATGCCGGAAGCGGCGATCCTCGCAACGAACTCATCCACGCTGCTGCCATCCATGTTCTCTGCTGAAACGGGTCGGCCAGATCGATTTGCTGCGCTGCACTTTGCCAACATGATCTGGGCTCTGAACATTGCTGAAATCATGGGTGCGCCAGAGACCTCAGACGATACGCTGACCCGACTGACTGCTTACGCAGTTGAAATCGGTATGGTCCCGATACCGATCTCCAGAGAGCAAAATGGCTACGTATGTAACAGCTTGTTGGTGCCGTTGCTTCAAGCAGCCCAATCTCTCGTAACCAAGGGTGTGGCTGATCATGAAACGGTTGACCGGACGTACATGATCATGAATCGTGGTTGCACCATGGGGCCTTGTGGCATCATGGATGTGGTCGGCATGGGTACCCGTGCGTGAGATCTTCACCTACTGGGGAACGCAATCAGGTGATCAAGATATGCTTTCCAATGCAGAATATATTAAGGAACATTTTCTCGACACCGGGCGCACCGGCTTGCTGGCGGGAAAAGGTTATTACGAGTACCCCAACCCCACTTTTCAACAACCCGATTTTTTAGACATTCCGGAAATGTCTGCTGTGCCTGCACTGGCCGCAAAAGCCAAATTAAGCTAAAAAACGCGGCCTGATGGGTGACCAAAAAGGATAATCTAATGAGCAATAAGGCGATCTCCCTTGTGCTCGGCAGTGGGGGTGCTCGCGGGCTGGCGCACGTCGGCGTGATCCGATGGCTTGAAGAAAACGGTCATGAAATCAGATCGATATCGGGTTGTTCTATTGGATCGCTCATTGGCGGCGCCTATGCCGCCGGGAAACTGGACGCCGTCGTAGAGTGGATGGAGAGCTTCACCAAAAAAGAGATCTATTCCATGCTCGACCTTTCCTTTACCTGGAATTCTTTGGTGAAGGGAGACAAGATGATGGCCGCCATCCAAAACAAGATTGGGACGGACCTGATCGAAGACCTGCCGATAAAGTTTACGGCCGTCGCCGCGGATATCGCGGCGGAAAAAGAGCACTGGTTTCAAAGCGGGCCAATAGACCAGGCGATCAGAGCATCGGTTTCACTGCCACTGTTTTTTGCCCCATACAACGTGGGTGGGGTGCAGTTGATAGACGGCGGCATACTGAACCCCACCCCCATTGAACCGACTTTGGGAGACGACACGGACCTGACCCTAGCGGTGGACCTTGGCGGCCCTATGATGAAGGAAGCAATACCAGAACCAGAAAAAGCCCAAAGCCCCTGGCAGCAGAAAATGGACGACTTCCTGGACTCCATGAAGTCTTCCGAAGGCAAACCAAAAGACCAATGGGATGTGTTCTACATCGCAGATCAATCATTCAATACAATGCAGAACGCTATTGCGCGCATAAGAATGGCGGACAATCCGCCGGACCATTTAATCTCTGTACCCCGCAATAAGTGCGGTACCTTGGAGTTTGATCGCTCTGCGGAAATGATCGAGTATGGTTACCGACTCGCAGCAGAGCAGCTGTCCAGCAAAATTTAAAAGTATCGGCTTGACCTATTGAATAGATCGCCTTTCTCGCCTGGTGTGACTAAAATTTTTCCACGTCCTGTTGGGGATTCTCCCTCGGGACTATTGAGAATCCTCACTAACATTGGGCTACGCTATTGAGCAATTCGCAATGCGAACTCGGCTTTCACTTTAAAAAGTTTATGGTGACTCATTTAGTTGCGTAGCCCGACGCGCTCACATAGGGCACGACAGTTCGGAACGAACTCTTAATGCGCAAATCGAAAACCAACGTTTCAAAAAAGGCCTCACGAATCCTCGCCTTTGGCTGATCGATGCGAGGCCTCCGCTCATGGCTCTGCAGTCTCCAAGACTCTCTAATCGATTGGTCGTAGGTTCAAGTCCTACTGGCCCATGCATCTCACTGCTTCACTTCGCCCAGTGCAGGCGTGGAGTGAGCCTCGAGATAAGTCCCGCAGCCATTTGGTACTGGTTAACGGCCCTTTTGGCTCTAGGCTGATTTACTGTGAGGGCTCACTTTAAAAACGCGTTGTTTGTATTCGATTGGCAAATCCAGTCTAATGGTTTGATGTTTGAGAAAGCGTCCCAAGGCTGTGAATCCAGAACGCTCAAATTGGCCGGCTTATGGCAGCGCGCTGGTTTTATCCTGCTTGCATTGCTGAGCGCTTGCGGTGCCGCAAATTCTGAGAATCGGCAAACAAAAGAGCTCACACCGCCCAATCTGCAAATCACCACCTATTCACAGATGATTGGTGGCGTTGCCGGAAATCGGAGTGAGCCGGTTCAAGTGAGCCTTGAATTCGTAATAGCCCCAGTGATTTCCGGGGCTCCTGATAAGGATGAGGCGATGGTTGCTGTGAGTGATGGTAGTGGTCAGTTTCACATTAACCTCGCGCCGGGAAAATATTGGATTGGCGCCAAAGAACAACTAGATAATTCAGTCAGATATGGTTCCGCACCGGTAATGATTCAAAGTCAGCGGGTTGAGCTCGTCGCGGGTAAAGTGACCCTAGTGAACGTGTATCGCAGGGGATATGCGCCATGAACCTATTGAGGGGTTGATCGTGAAAATGTTTAAGAAAGCAACACGAATGGCACTTTTTTTTGTCGGCGGCATTGCTGTCAGTGCGAGTCTTCTGGGGGCTTTTCTGTATTCAGGATCGACACCGCAATCCCAGGCTGTGAGCGCACACGCTCCCGCAGTAGGCGGCAGACCGGCTGATCTACTACTCCACGACCCCACGACAGGAATTCCCTTCTTAAACCGAAAATACACAGCGCCAAAGGCCCCCAGCCCCATATTGGCTATGCCAGCTGAGGCGATGCTCATCGTTAAAGATGAGGTACTCACACTAGAAAATGAAAGTGGACCTGTTGCAACGTTTCCAGTGACATCGATGCGGGCTGAACTGCGGACTGTAGCGGCTACCTGGTTGGCACAGGGCCCATCACCAATACGATTAGGTCAGGTAGAAAACGTTTCCCCTGACAATGAGGTTGCTGGGGCCGTGCATGCGGTGCTGCCGCACCCCGGTAATGCCGATATTTTATATCTAGGGAGTGTCAATGGCGGTGTTTGGAAAACGACCAATGCCACCGACGAAAAACCGATCTGGACACCCTTAACCGATACCGCCTCATCTCTGTCTATTGGTGCCCTAACGTTCGATACCAGCACTAGTCTTTACAAGACGCTTTGGGCGGGAATTGGTCGCAATAGCAGCCTAAGCAGCCTTGGTGGAGTTCGCAGCGGGCTCATGAAATCCAACGATGCTGGAGCCAGTTGGACCTCTGTCACTGGCGGCGGCACGTTGGTGGGAAAGAATATTTCAGGGCTGGTCGCACACGGCAATACCATCGTGGTGTCCGTGAACATTGCGGATGAATTTTATTACGAAAACATCGGCATATTTCGCAGCATTGATGGCGGGAGCACGTTTACTCAGATATCTGGTTCCACAGGCACAGGACTGCCTGCGGGTGCGGCATTCGACTTGGCACAGGACCCCAATAATTCGAGCGTGCTTTACACCGCGACAAAGTATGCCTCCCCTGATGGTGTTTACAGGTCTGCCGATACAGGCGCGACCTGGGGCAAGGTCAGCTCATCGGATATGGACTCAAAAATTACCGATGTCACGAGCAATATTGAGATCTCTGTTGGTCTGAATACCAGCGCGGTCAACGTAGGCATTCTGAATAATGGTCAGTTGCGTAACGGCGGTATTTTTCAATCGCCCACGGGACTCGCAGACAGCTGGGTGGCCATGGACACTCCACTTACCAATGAAGGTGGTGGTTCAGTGGGCACCAATCCTACCTTCAAGGCGCAAGCTGGCAAGCCGGGTGGTCAAGGTGCGATTCACTTTTCTATCTTGGCAGGTAAGAACAACAGCACGCAATTATATGTGGGCGGAGATAGGCAACCCGCTGGTTTTGAAGATAAGGGAGGCTTTCCAAATGCCATTGGCGCGGACAACTACAGTGGGCGATTGTTTCGGGGGGACTCCTCAGTTACCGCGACGGGGCTTGCGCCGTCGCCGCAATGGAAGCACCTGACCCATGTGTCAGATGCTGGGAGCATGACGGGCGGCGGCACCGCGAGCGGCAGTTCTCCCCACGCCGATTCTCGCGACATGGCCTACAACGCTGCGGGCGACCTCATTGAAAGTGATGACGGTGGTATTTATTTGCGCACCGATCCCACCAATAACGAAGGCGATTGGATCTCAATCAACGGTAATTTGCAGATTACGGAACAACACAATATCGCATATGACCCCGTATCCAACATCATCATTAGCGGTAATCAGGATACAGGAACCAGTCAGCAAAGCGCTTCCGGATCTCTTGCGTGGGATACGGTGAGCCAAGCCGATGGCGGTGATGTGGCGGTATCAGTAGATCCTGCCAACTCCTCCCAGTCTGTCCGTTACTCAAGCTTCCAAGAGTTGGGGGCCTTTGCACGCAGAGTCTATGACGCGCAGGGTAACCGAGTGGACACAGTCTACCCTGCACTGAACGTGGAGGGAGGGGGAGACCCTCATGAACCTAGCTTTGTAAATCCTGTGGCGGTAAACCAGGTGGACGCTACGCGCCTGCTCTTAGGGGGGCAGAACGGCCTTTACGAGTCAGCTAACCAAGGCGACACGATTGTTCAGGTGAATACCTTTGCGACCATATTTGGGGCCGGGAACGCGCTTGTCTATGGTGGGCGAAGCAGTGGGGTGGACAATCCAGATCTGATTTATGCAGCGTCTTGCTGTACCGACGACGGCGTTACCATAGCCCGCAGAACCACGGCCGGCATTGATACTGTGCAGATTCAAGGAGCCGATACCCCCCGTGGTGTGGTAGCTGACCCGGAGGAATGGAAAACAGTCTTCGTGACCGACCCAGACCAAGTGTTCATGTCAACCAACGCCGGCGATGCGTGGACTGACATCACCGGTGATTTGGTCAACTCATTTGGAACACTGGATATTCGTGGGATTGAGTATGTCCGCATCGGAGCTCGTGGCGCACTCTTGGTAGGCACACTGAACGGCGTATATGTAAGCTTTGACGAAGATTACACACAGTGGTCCCTATTAGGCTCTGGACTCCCCAACACGCAAGTATTTGATATGGACTTCAACCTAGCTGATGATGTCCTCGTGGCGGCTACGCAGGGTCGCGGTGCCTGGAAAATAGAGAAGGTTTCCGAGGCGCTAGGGTTTACAACCGAGGAACCACCACCACCTCAAGCTGTAGATCCTGCAGTTTTATGGTTCATGCTTAAGGGCTCAACCACGGGTGATAGTGACGAGTGAGCGTTAGGCCTTTAGTCGTATGATTCATTCGGTAACGCACATCTAAGTAGCGACTCTTTCGGCCCCGGGGTCGCTGATTATGGAAAAGACGCTCTCCATAATTCACGACGAGGGCCTTCTCCCGATAGGGGTGTCTTTTCTCGCTGCACATGCGGGAGCAAATTTTCTCTCCTCTGCCATAAGCGAGGGGATAATTGGCTAATCATCTTCCTCACCCGAAATAGTCCCCTGCTGACGTTTTGTAGTACCGTTGTCGCACCCGCAGAAGGACACCGATATGCCCGAATTCGACAACCTGATCTACGAAAAACCTGAAGCGGGCATCGCTCGTATCTGGCTCAACCGTCCCGAGGCACGAAATGCTCAGGACGCCCATCTCCTCTACGAACTAAACGATGCCTTCGATATTGCCATGGGCGATAACGAGGTAAAGGTGGTGATACTGGCCGCTAAGGGACCCCACTTTTCAGCCGGTCATGACCTGCGGGATATAAACAGCCGCGGCAGCGAACACAAACGGGTTGGCACCTGGAGTGACGATAAATGGGAAGGCTCGGAAGCTTACTACTGCCGAGAAAAGGAAATCTATGAAGGTTTCTGTCGCCGCTGGCGGGATTTGGCCAAACCCACCATCGCATCTGTGCACGGTAAATCCATTGCCGGCGGGTTAATGCTGATCTGGCCCTGTGACTTTGTCATTGCCAGCGACGATGCCACCTTTCAGGACAACACCATGTACATGGGTATACCCGGCGTAGAGTACTTTGCCCACGTTTGGGAACTGGGCATCCGTAAGGCCAAGGAGTTCCTGCTCACCGGTCAGCCCATTACTGCCGAGGACGCACAGGCTGCGGGCATGGTGAACCGGGTTGTCCCACGAGAAGATTTAGAGGAAGCGACTCTCGCCTTTGCTCGCACGCTTTCCGATAAACCGTCGTTTGCCTTAAAACTCGGCAAGGACGCGATCAACGCGGCTTTTCACGCTCAGGGCTTTGAAAACGTCCAGCGCAGCGCATTTAACGCCCATCATCTGGCCCACACCCATTATCGGTTGCACCAAGACGGCTCG
>Ga0181604_10001005_pt1 | contig 25539 bp, 9 predicted proteins | sample 041ome_12_FD_148663 | JGI IMG/M metagenome (GOLD analysis project Ga0181604, IMG submission 148663) | Coastal salt marsh microbial communities from the Groves Creek Marsh, Skidaway Island, Georgia - 041410US metaG (spades assembly) | ecosystem: Environmental > Aquatic > Marine > Intertidal zone...
CGAGCGCAATCCGCGTGGTCAAGTCGAATGGGTGCGAAAACTGATCAAACATCGCCGGCTCGTCGGCGGCGTATTTGAACGCAATCTCGCGCAGCTGGACGCTTTCGCTAGACGGGAGCGGACCAGGATCTGGAAAGCTAAATTTAAAACTTCCGGTCTCCACTTCAGGCGCTGTCAGCTCTTTCTGCGCGCCGTCGTACGAGAGTTTCCACTTCTTTCCGTCGTGTCCCATGGCACCCATGCGTTCCATTTTTTTTGCCATCTCTTTTGCCTTTTTGGCGTTTCCGTCGTCAAACATGGACGACGAACCTTTGTGCAAATGTTTATCGACAAACTTTTGCATTTGCTTCTTTTTAGCCTGCTGCTCGTCGTACATTTTTTGCTGGCGCGCATTTTGCTCGTCTCGCACGGCTTCATACGTGGCGTAATCGCCCGCGTACGCGGTGAGCTTCTTATTCGACACCGCTAGGACGTCGGTACATACAGCGTTCAGGAATGAGCGGTCGTGCGAGACCACGACGAGCGTGCGCCCATCGAACGCGTTGCAAATGTACTGCTCGAGCCATAAACACGCTTCCAAGTCCAAGTGATTCGTGGGCTCATCGAGCAATAAACAATCTGGATTGACGTACAAAGCGCGAGCGAGCGATACGCGCACGCGCCAGCCGCCGCTCAACGATGCCACCGGCCGTCTAGTCTGTTCGGCGTCAAACTGAAGACCGCGCAAAACTTTTCTCGCGCGCTCGTGCGCGTCTGAGGCCCCGATAGCTTTCAGTTCATCGCAAATTTCCCGAATGCGTTTGTCGATGGCCACATCCACCGCCGCGTCCTCGTGATCTTGCAACTCCTTGAGTTGCTTGGACAAAAGTTCGCGACGCGTGTCCGACTTCACCAAGACTTCGATCGGAGTCAACTCGCACGAGGCGAGATCATCGCTCGAGTCTTGCGCGACATACATAATACGCAAGTCCGCGGGAATCCCTGGTACGCGCTTTTGAGCGAGCAAACGAAGGAGCGTGGACTTCCCGCATCCGTTTCGCCCGCACAAGCCGTACCGATGACCGTGCATCAAACTCAGCGTCGTCCCTTCGAGCAAGTCGTCGCCACCGCGAGGATGCGGCATACTAAATTCGGAGACAGATATATCGCGCGAACCAAGTCGACTGGACGCGCCTTTGGAGTACACGGCGTTGATGGCGAGCTGCTCCATGTTTTGAATCTCTTCCTCGAGCTGTCGTTCGCGCGCCTTGGCCTTGGCCTTGGCCGCTTTTTCGTCTCGTCGCCGACGCTTCTGCTCGACCGCCTCCGCGTTCGCTTTCGCCAGCGCCGTCATGCGCTCTTCCTCTTCCAGCTGTTGCTTTCGTTGCTCTTGCTCCCAAAACGCGCTCCCACCGATGAGTCCCGCCGCGGCGTCCACGCTTTGACCTTTTCGTCCTCGGCGAGAGGCGTCGTCGCCCATCTTAACGACGTTCGCGAGCTTGCGAACCCCGGTCGCCGCGTCCGGCGTCACCCCGCGCTTCGTCTTACAAATCTCCAACTCCGCGCGTTCGTCCAAAAGCTCGCGCAAGCGACGACAGACCTCCTCGACCGAACCAGAAATCTTCAAATCGTACGCGTCTATCACTGCGGACAGCGCGTCCTCGAGCGTCTCCTCCGCCTCGTCCACGTCCGCCGCGACCAAACTCGCGACGTATTCGAGCGCGTCCTCGTCGTTCGCGAACGCACCGACCCCGAACGCGCGCTCGACGCACGCTTTGACTGTTTTCTCGTCCCTCGGCCGTCTTCGAACCGCTCGTTCCGCCGTCGACGCCTCGAATTCGGCTCGCATCAGCGTCGACGCGTTCGCCATCCAATCCGTCGCCGTCGACGCGTCCGCGCCGCCTCGATCCCCGTCCCTCGCCGTCGACGCGTCCGCATCATTTTCTTTTTCATTCCTCGTCGTCGTCGTCGGAACCGCCGGAACCGTCGTCGTCGTCGTCGTCGTCGTCGTCGCCTCGCCGTCGCCGCCGCCGTCGCGCCGCGCCCACGCGACTCGCGCGCGCCGCGCCACGCCCTCGTCCTCGGCGTCCAATCCCATCGCCTCCGCCGCGAACGGCAGCAAAATCTCCACCAGCGCGTCGACGTCGTCGTCGTCGTCGTCGTCGTCGCCGTCGCCGTCGACGTCGCCGAGCGCGTCCTCGACGAACCGCCGCGTGTCGTCGTCAAAGTGCGCGCGAAACGCCGCGACGGCGTCGTCGCCGCCGAGCGCGCGCACGAGCGCGTCCGCGCGCGCGTCCGCCGCGCGCATCGCGCGCGCGCGCGTCGCGGCGTCGCGGTGTCGCGGCGTCGCGTCAGTAATCGACGCGCGAATTCGATTGGATTCGATGACGACGACGACGCATCGACGCCGACGCGGTGACCGCGCGCCGAACAGCGAGGGATCGTCGCTCGAGACGCGCTCGACGCGGCGGTTCGAGGACGTGAGCGACGTGCTGGCGTACGACGCGAGGACGGGGTCGAATTCGCGCGAACGGCGATCGAACGGAAATTTTAGAATTCTGAATGAAACGGGCGATGACGAGGACGCGCGCGGGACGCGGGGGGGACGAACGCGCGAGCGCGACGCGCGGATGAATCCAGCGTACGAATCCGGGGCGTCGGGCGCGGCGAGAGGGACGACGGGGGCGAAGGGAGCGAACGAGGGGAAATTCGACGCGACGTCGCTGTTGGCGCTGCTGGGCGAGCAGTACGACCTGAAGCGGACGACGTCGGGGAACACGCGGTTGGAGGCGAAACCGGTGGCGAAGCGAAGCGCCTACGAGACGGCGCGCGACGCGGCGAGGGATGAGATGGATGAGAACGCGAAGCCGACGGCGACGGGGGGGGCGAAGAGAACGGCGCCAGAGTATGAATTCGTGATGATCGGACGAGAGGAGACGAAGACCAAGGCGAGCGCGAGCAAGGTCGTGCGATTTAATGCGAACGAGAATTCTATCGTCGGTGACAGCGGATCGCCCGCGATGGCGACGACGGCGGCGACGGAGACGCGCGCGGCGCCGTGGAGCAAAGCGGTGGTTGAACGAGAGAGTTCGGTTTCGTACGCGGCGAGTCGGGGAGGCGGAAGTAAGCCCGGGGGCGGGATTCCGAGTTACGGTGGATCTGCTGGTGCGAGTCGGGGAGGTGATGGATCGGTGGCGCGCGCGATCGCGCAGTACCGCGCGGCGTCCACGCGGCGGTCGGACGACGACTCGGCGGTGCGAGACTCGAGTCAAGAAAACTCAGTCGAGGGTGGTGAGGCGGGCGGTAAGATAGTGGGCGAAATGCCCGTGCCAGTGACTGTCGACGCGACTCCCGCGGGCGCGCTGCCGGCGGCGCGGGCGTCAGAGGACGCGCTGCGCGCTTCACAGTTGGCGAGACAGCGGTTTCAAGCTGTATCTAACGCCGCGTACGTGTCGAATGAGCTGGATAGATTTACGAACGAGCGGAGAAACGCGGCGCAAAGCGTGGGTCAATCATCCCGCGGCGCGAGGCCGACGCGCTCCACGGGATCGCAAAACACACACGATTCGTTGCGTGTTCAGTATCAACAAGGCCATGGAGGCGACGTCGCGGATTTGATGATGCATCGTAGAGGCGATTTACTGCGTCGCCTCGGTTCTTGGCTCAACGCGCGCATCAAGTCGGTGACGGGATTCAAAGTCGCGCCGACGTTTCCCTTGGACAAACGCATCGAGCGTTTCGTTTTGGGATCCGGTCTGAGCGTTTAGCCGCATCTACAAACACAATGTATTTTCATGAATAAATGAAACGAACCCATATCACTGCTATTTCAATTTCTCTAACTCACCCTGCGGCGCCAAAATGTTTGTGTGCGGCGTCTTGATCCGACCACAACGGCACGCGCGCTCGCTGTAACGCTTGGATGACGCGGCTCTCGAGGGCGCGCGCGGCGCTCTTTCCTCCCGCTTCTTTCGGCACCGCGACGTACACTAGCTCGATGAGACGCTGGGAACTTTGACGATGCGTCGCGAGTCGCGTAGGAAGATGGTCGCTCTCGCCGCAATAGCACCAGCCGTCTCCGCGGCGAAGAATGTACACGCACGTTTGTCCGGCGGAGCCAATCGGCGGCGTTTGATTCGGACCCACGTGAATCACTTGCGCATTTTCAAGTTGAAGCGCTCGCGCAGTTGATTCAGCGAGGAGAAGTTTCAAATATTCACCATCGACACGCGGTCTTTCCGGGCTGGTGTCTTGCTTCTCGATCAACGTCGCCTGCTCTGAGTCGCTCAACTTTACGAGCGGGATGCTCGTTTGTTCCTCGAGCAATGCATTGGCTCGAGCGACGATGGCGTGTGAAATACCGCAATCAAGGGCGGTTTGGAGCGCGAGTGACTCACGGCATTCGCCTGGGACCATTCTCCACGTCGGGCGCGTGCTTCCATCATCCGACTTTGCCGTCTCCATGCGCGCTCGACGCGTCCACGGCGAGACGCGCAACGGCAAATCCAGAATGCCGTGCAGGTGCGTGGCGAAAATTCCACGCGCGCCGCACTCATCGAGCGCCTCGACAACTGCGCCGCCTATTGCAGTGCCGTGCGAAGCCTCCGTGCCTCGACCAAGTTCGTCAACCATGATCAGACTACCAGCGGTGCAAGAGCTAAGCATGGATTTAATTTCGAGCATCTCAACCGCAAACGAGCTCAAACCTTCGACTGGGGAATCCGTGCTCGCCATTCGAACTATGAGCGAGTCTAAGCGAGGTACTTGGGCGGAAATCGCGGGTGCGTGTAGTCCACACTGCGCAAGAAGCGCTAGCGCGGCCACTGAGCGTAAAACCGTACTCTTTCCCGCCATATTTGGACCGGTGAGTAAAACCAAACCATCGATGTCAAAGCTATTCGGCACCGTCTCCGCGCCATCAAGTCGCATCCAAAACGGTACCAAGCCCTCGACCGCAAGCGGACTCGCCGTGTCGCCTTCGGGAAGAAGCGTTGGCGGCGTCCAACGTTTGTTGATGGCGTTGCTTGCGTGGGCGAGAATCGCAATCGTCACCGTTGAAAGAGTCGCCGCGCCCACGAGCGACGATATGTGCTCCTGCAAATCGTCGGCGAGGTTGATGAGAGTGTCAGAGACTGCGACCGCGGCTTTTTGCGTCGCAACTCTGTAATCGTCCAAAGCAAGCTCGACTCGTGCCGTCGTCCATCTATCTGCGACCTCTTTTCCGAATCTATCGCGCGGATGAATAAAATCGTCCATTTTCATCGCATCTTTTGGAGCGTGACGCATCCAAAGCGCGTTGTTTCGCATGTCGTGTTCCAACTCACATTTCCTCGCTTTTGTCTTCTTTTCGGCCGCGGCTTTTTCGATGATTGGCATGAAATCTTCGTTCACTGCCGTTTCAAGCGCGCGTGCGGCGGATTCAACCCGATCGATCGCTTCGGGAATGTGCTCGCGACGAACTCTGCCTCGCCAACGCTCGTTTTCAAACATAAATCTGTTCGGTATGTTGAGGAGCTTGAGTGGTTGATCTAAACCGTCCATGACGAAAGATGCGTCATCGCGCTCATCCTCGTCGTCGCTTTCGTCTTCATCGCTCTTCTGACGAACAACTGCGATTCCATTCAGAACGTCTTCGCTCACCACGTTTTCGATCATCGCGCTCGCCTCCGAGCACACCTTGGCGAGCGCGTCGCCGTTCAGCTTGGCGCCGAGCTTCAAAGACGTGGGATCGATCAACAAATGTCCGGCACGACGAATGTCCGCGCTGCTGTTCGTTAGCAGTGCCTCGACACCGCGCGCCATGGACGCGAGATCGGCGAAAAATGTATGGCTCGCCTCGCGTTGGGCCAAAAGTTTCGCCACTTTGCTCGGCGGCAGGACTTCGAGTTGCGGCATGGCCGACGTCGACTTCGTGAAAAGCACCGAAGCCTCTTGAATCGCGAGCGCAGTTTGAGGTGGCGGTGGATGAAGCAATAGCTCTTGTAAGTACGAGCGACACGCCGCCGGTGCCGACCTCTCGGGCAACAGATGCGTCAAGAGCGGAGGCACGGATCGCGACGGCAAGATTCCGAGCTGTTGCGCGGTCGCGAGTGAGAGCGGCGCTGGGCGGCCTTTGTTAGGCACAGTCACGCGATGGAAAGCATCTTCGGGCCCGAGTCCGTGATCCAAACGCACGAGATCTAGGAGCTTCTCCACGACGTCGCCGTTGTATTTCACCGCGTCGACGCCTTCGGCGGCGCTCAAAATCGATTGCACCTCCCAGCGTAAACGCCGACTCGGCGCGCTCGTGCCGGCCGCGTGCCGACCGCTCTGTGCGTGACCACTTCCCAGACTTGCGTGCCTGTAAAGCGGCGGCGCGATGCCGCCCGCCGACAGCTTCGCCGCGGCGGCTTCCGCCGTCAATCCCTCGAGGACGGATACTCGACGCAGATCCGGTTCGACGGTGACTACGGTGTACCCGAGCGCGCTGCTCGCGAGCCCAATCACCGGTGGCGCGCTCCCATCCCCGAAATCGACGTCTTCGCCCTGCGATGCCGCGCCTTTGACGTAATTCGGCGACGCCGGCGTCACGATCGCGGCGATGTACCGATCCTTAGGCGGCGTCGGTTGGCCGTATCTATTCATCTGCGGCACCTCTTCGCAAACGACGCACGAGTACCCTCTCGACGTCAACCGATCGAGCGTCTCCTGAATCTTCACCACCGGGCACCCCGCCTTGGGCACCCCCGAAATCCCCATCGGATTCAACCCCGCGTGCATCACCAGCATCACCGCGTCGTATCCCAAGCACTCGTAAAAATCTCCCACTCGAATCAACGATATTTTCCGCGGATGCGCCGCCTTCACCGTCCTCGCGTAATCATACAGCGTCATCCGTTTCCCCGCCCCATGCCGCGTCGACGCCCCTCGCAGCGTCAGATCCACGCCCAGCGGATCGTCTCGATCGAGTCTCGCGATCATCCCTCGCGTCGACGCCTTCGCGCTCGCGTCGTAGTTTTGAATCTGTTCTCGCCAATACGACACCGCGCGCGCGTCGTCGCTCGCGCGCGCCGTCGTCTCGTCCGTCTCCGCGCGCATCGCGCGCATCGCGCGTCTCGCCGTCGCCGTCGTCGTCGCGCATCGCCATCGCGGCGTCGCGCGCGCGCGCGCCGCCGTCGTCGTCGCCGTCGTCGTCGTCGTCATCGCGCGTCGAGCTGTCGCCGCGCCGCCGCGCGCGACGCGAGACGCGCGCGACGCGCCGGACGCGCGCGCGCGAGACGCGAGCGACGCCGCTTCGCACGCGCTCGCGGCGACGACTCGCGCGCGACGCGCGAGACTGCGCGCGCGCATCACTGCCGACGACGCCATCGCGCGACGCGACGACGGCGCGAGACATGGGCGCGACGCCGCCGGCGATCGAGGTGACGAAGACGGTGTGGGGCATGGAGTACTCCGCGCACGGTGCGCGCGCGACGCGCGAGGAAGACGCGCGAGGCGCCGCGAACGCGCGGCGTGGAATTCTCGAAACGGTTGCGCGAACGACGCGAACGACGCGCGCGAGAGAGACGGGAGAGAGACGCGGACTGACGACGACGAACGCGGCGCGATCGCGCGACGCAGCGTGCCCGAAGCGGCACAAGATGGAGGCGGAGGCGATGTTCCCGGGGGTGGACGTCGGGGACATGTTGGTCGTGCCGACGCGTCAGGTGCGCGGGCGAACGACGACGCGCGCGACGACGACGCGCGCGACGACGACGACTGACGATGGACCACGCGTGGTAATCGCGCGATCGATAGCGGACGAAGATGGATTTGGTGCAGACCGGGGAAAACGTGGACATCGAAAAGGATTTCTGTCTCGAGCGCTTCGTCGACTTTGCGAAACGCGTGACGGACGCGCTTCGCGCGGGTGGGTATTGGTGCGATTACATCGATCCGTGCAGCGGGTTGTCGATGATCAATCGCGATTCGCAACACGTGTACGGCGAGGTGGACGCGTTGGTGACGCTTTTGAATTATCAAACCACCAACAGCGGGTGCTGCAAGGTGGTTTTGCATCCGACGTGGGGCAGCGCGGTGTACCCGGCGAGTCTGTTCGCCAAGGCACCCGTGAGCGCGCTGCGCGACGCCATCGCGAGCGCCGAGCGAGACATTCGCGCGAGCGATCCGGCGGCCTAAATAGTACTTTTTCCTCGTTTTGTCACGACGCGTAAAATCTCAGTCGACGCGTCGCGTCGCCTCTCAGCGCGCCTCGCCCCGCCGAGATGTCGCGCGCGTGCGCTCGCGCCGTCGCCCTCGACGTCGCGCCGAGACGCGCGAGCGTCACCGCGCGACGCGCGCGTCGCGCCACGCACGCCGCCGCGTCGACGTCACGCGGCGGTGACTCGGCGCGGCACCTGTACAATCTCCTGGGCGTGTCCCCGAAAGCGACGACGAAGGAGATCAAATCCGCCTACCGCAGGCGCGCGCTCGAGCTGCACCCGGACGTGAACAAAGCGCCCGACGCGTCGGCGCGGTTCAACGAGGTGAAAGAGGCGTATAACGTGCTCGTGGACCCGGCGAGGCGGGAGGCGTACGACGCGGCGGCGACGTCCCGGGGACGCGCGACGGCGACGGATTGGAGCGATGCGTGGACGCGCGCGACGAGCGGCGCTCGAGCACCGCGCGCGTCGTCGTCACGCGCGTCGCCGTCGTCGTCCGGTGCGCGCGCGGCGGGCGCGCGAGAGGAGGAAGAATTTTATGGTTTTGGCGACTTTTTCCGCGACTTGGAGAAGGAGCTCGCCGCGCGAGACGCCGCGCGCCCCGCCGGCGCCGCCCCGAAATCCCTCTGGGAAGAGCTCTACGAAATCGGCGAGGAGTTCGTGGATTTCCTCGAGGACGCCGCGCCGAAACCGAAGCCCACGTCGGAGACGGAGTTTAGTCGCGCCGCGCCGCCGCCGAAACCCAAACCGAAGAAACCGTCGCCCGCGCCGAGCGTCAAATCGCAAACCGTGGACGACATGCTCGCCGAGTTGAAGCGCGACATGGGACTCCAGTGAGATAGCACGGTGAGATAACATCGCATTCGTCGCCGCCGCCGCGCTCCATCGCGCGTCCGCGTCGCGTCGCGTCGCGTCGCGCCCGTCCAGCGCTGTCCGACCGACCGACCGACCGCTGTAACCGTCTGCCCGCATTAATCCAGCCTGGCGTCTCAGACCGTCGCGCGCGCGCGACGGTTCGGGCGACGATGTTCGAGCAGTACCTCGCCGACGCCCTGAATAAGGCGCTCGGCGCGTACTGCGACGGCATCGACGGCGAGAAACTGCGCGTGTCCGCGTGGAACGGCGACGTCGAATTGCGAAACGTTCGTCTGAAAAAAACGGCGCTGTCGACGCTGCGCGCGCCGGTGACGGTCGACGCGGGATGCGTCGGGTCGCTGCGGTTGAAGGTGCCGTGGATGAACCTCGGACGCGAACCGGTGGTGGTGGAGATCGATCGAGTGTTCGTGCTGGCGTCGAGGGTGACGATGGAGGAGGCGGCGGCGACGGCGGACGAGACGCGAGACGAGGAGGAAGACGCGGCGGAGAAGAAGAAACGAATCGATGAGGGAGAGCGAGATTGGTTGAGGACGGCGATGGGGAAGATGACGAAGACGATGCGGGAGGAGGCGGAGAGATCGGATAGTTGGTTTTGGAAGACGTTAAACACGGTGCTGGGAAATTTACAAATAACGGTGCAAAACGTACACGTGCGGTACGAGGATGAAATCACGACGCCTGGGCACACGTTTTCGTGCGGAATGACGATAGGAAAGTTGAGCGCGATCACGGTGGATGATTTCGGGGAGCCGACGTTCGTCGCGGGAGGGTCGCTGGAACGCATTCACAAGCGCGTGGCGTTGGAAAACTTTTCAATGTATCTCGACTCGGGGGCGGTGTATCGACCGTGGAAAACGCACGCGGGATGGACGCCGCCGAAAGTGGAAGACGCAGAGGCGTGGTGGGCACTATTTGGCGTAGGGTTGGTCGGAGAAGCGCCGAGCGATGTGCGAAACTACATGTTGTACCCGGTGACGGTGGAACTGTTTTATCACCGCAAAGGACGAAAAGAACAAACCGAGGCGGGTGAACCGAGGCAAATGTGTGACTTGAAGTTTCAAGACGCGCGCATGGCGTTGAGTCGTAATCAATACCGCAGTACGGTCCGCTTGCTAGAGGCCTTCAATCAGTATCGCTTGCGATTGCCGCACGCCGAGTTTCGCCCGATGGTGAGCGTCAAAGCTCAACCGCGCGCGTGGTGGACGTACGCCAAGTGCGCCGTCTCGGCGAGAAAGAAGAACGTTTTAGGGACTTTCGAATGGCGCAATATCCAAGAGACCGGAGCGTTAAGGCGTGAATATCTTTCCATATACATAGCGGAGGGTAGCGCATCAAACGCTGAGTTTATCAATCGAGTACACGAGATAGAGCGCAACATCGACTTTGAAGTCGCGCTCGCCTGGCGCTGCATCGCTCATAGCAAATCGAAAGCCGCGAGCACCGACGGACGACCGCCTTCTCTCGCCTCAAAAGCTAGAGGCGATGTTATTCTTATGTTGAAAGAAGAAGAATCGGAAAAATCGGGCTATTTTTCGTGGATGTGGCGATCGTCGACGGAGTTGACGGCTAAGTCGCTGGAAATGTCAAACGACGACTGGAGCAAGCTGGAAGAGCTCATGCGCGGCGGCGTGGAGGAAGAGGATTTCGACCCAAAGGAACTCGGCATGGAATTCAGAGGATCGATGAAAAAGCTTTCCATGGAGCTCACCGATCACGATGATCACAATAAAGAGCGTCTCGTTTTGAATTCAAGTATGATTGGCGCGAAGATCTTGACGAAGACGTACAAGGATCAATCAAACACGTATTTCACCATTAACAGTTGGACGTGCGAGACTACGAATGATCGAATATTGTCGAGCGGAGTAGGAGCGTCGTTGCGTAAACACGCGCTCGAAGTCAAGCACAACGCCTACCCACTCGAACACGACCTCGATGCCAACGTGGATGTCAAGCTTTCTCCGGTGTACATTGTCTTTGATGGACAAACCGTCGACCAACTGCGCAACTTTTTTAGCTCAAAAGAATTAGTCCAAACAAATTTTGCGCTCCAAGTGGATGAGGCGATGATTAAGCTTGAAGAAGCAAAAGAATCAACCACTGAAGCGTTGAATAAAGTTGCCATGACGTTCGACATTCACGCGCCAAAGGTGACAATTCCAGTTCGCCGACGAGGTCGAGTGGCGTTCCAAACGTTGGTGGATTTCGGTCATTTTACCATGGTGGCCGATCCACTTGATCCATCGGTGAGTTTTGATCGCAAAACTGGCGCGCCAGTGTACCAGACGTTTACCGTCGCCAGTAGGGATACGGCCGTGTTTCTCGCGCCGTCGGATTTCGATTGGGGGAACTCGGTGTCGACGTCGCTCGATCAAGTCTGCGAAACACTCCTTGCCCCGTGTGACGCCAAAATGCGTTTTGCGATGCAAGGCGCCGGATGGACACCTGAAGTTGGACCTCGTTCAAAAGTGCAAATATCTTTAAGTGCTTTTCAGATGTACATGTCGCCGTCGAAAATGGCACGGGTATACGCGACCATGCAGATGACATCGTCCGCAAAGCAAAGTTCCATGGCATTATCTGAGGATGCCGGCAGCACCGCCGCAATTGATGCGAAACCTTGGTCAGATGCGCTCATCAGCGGTGCCGCCTCTGCGAAGAAAGTGGGTCTAGTTGGTGGCGCGAGCGGTTACCACAGTCGCTGGTTGTGTATTCAAGGTCCGTACTTGTACATTTTAGAAAAACCCGATGCGGCGGGTTACATTGATTTCGTTCGCATCGGCTACAGCGTTAGAGTAACCGTTTTGGAAGACGAGGAAGACGGAGAAAAGCAGAATTTAATTTTGGCGATCCACGATTCGAAAACGCCGAAATCACGCGCGCGTGATACGAACAATACTTGGCTATTCCGTTTTGCTGACGAACAAGAGCATTCAAAGTGGCAGCGATGGCTTCAGGATATGAATGAAGTCGCTGTGGCCACGAGAGCGGTACAATCATCTACGAAAGCTATTGTCGAGGAAGAAACTTCTGAAAATCTTAATCGGGACTTCGACGAGGAAGATGTCGTAGACTCTGTGCTCACAATGGAGCTAGGAAGCGTGTCCGTGCATCTTTCTGGCCAGCCAATGGGTATTCCCGGAGCGAAGTGTGATGGTTTAGAAAATGGTGGTGTGGCGAGGCTGTTGGATCGCAACTTGGCAGAATCCACGGAAATCCCTGTCGCAGAGCTCAGCTCTACATCGGCTTTGATCAGCGTTCAAACGAAAGAACATAGCCGAGAGTTTGTCATGGAGGTATCGAGCATGGATATCGTGGACAAGCTTTGCGGTACAACCGAAACCATGCGTCTTATGAGTGCGCACGCGCGCGATGACGTGAAAGTTCGACTCAAATACAAGGAATTAAGCGAAAGTTCACCAGAATACAACAACATCAGTACAACAATGTGCTTGGATACCGAGAATATCAGCTTCGCGCTTCACAGACCGACCATCGGTTCACTGTATCGCATGCAAGAGGAAATCAAGGTCATCTTGGCGGCGTTTTCATCGACAGACACTGAGGCAATTACAAAAGTAGCGTCCTTCGGCGGCCTCATCGACGAGGATTCGGATCGAATCAGTTTCCAAATGTTACTTCATTTTCATTCCACCGTCATCATGGCATATCTCGAAAAAGAAGAAGAAGCGTCGAGTCTTCAACCTCTGTTTGATTGCTGCATGGATGATTTGCAGTTGGAGATGAACTCGAAAGCCGCCGTGCAAGAAGTTTCTATGTCGCTCGGAAACCTTCGCGTGGGTGATCAGACTGCGCCGAAAGACAATGCGTATCGACAATTCATCGACTTGAATTCATCTGATGCATCAAATACCAGTCGCACGCAGATTGATGTCTTCATGTACAACCATCTTGCGTCAAACTTCCCAGGATACGAATACGACGTTCGCGTCAAATTCCATGATGTCAAGATGATTGTCATGTATGCATTCATCCAGAAACTGATGGGATATACGTCTATGTTTACACCACCACCACTCCCTGTAAGTGCACTTCCAGAGTCGGAGAGAAATGCAGAGCTGTTGCGGCGAGGCGACCCGAGGCCTTTCACGATGATTTACGCCGTCGAAATGGAGAGGCCTGAACTCATCTTTCCACGAAGCAGCACCTCCGATCAAGCGTTTTCTATGGATGCCGAGTGCATAAGGGTTAACAATAAACTAAAATGGGAAGGAGGTAAGTCGCATTTAGATGTGGGAGCCGTGCTCTTGGATTCAACGAACGTTTCATTTTTTCGTTGCTCGGCTTGTGTGTGGGACAAATTTAAAAAGACGACGTCCATGATTCCGGAGCGCGACATGGCGCTCGATGTCTATGTTCGTAGCCCGAAATGGGACCCGAAAAGTCGATCGCCGAGCTACGAGATTGTCGTTGATTTTTTGAACGAAACGAAAGTCGAAATGTCCGATTTTGAATATCGGGTCCTCACAGCACTTTCCGTGGAAAATTTTGCAGAAGTTGTCCCCGTCCCGCAGCCTTTATACCAAATTGCTGAAATTGTTTCCGTCGAGTCGGGCAATTTAAACGATAAGTTCGGCACACCATACATGCTGATGTCGATGAACGTGAATAAAATGCGAATGGTGACATTTGCTTCGGCCAAACCGAAACGAAATAAACCCCTCGCGGCGTTTCAAATTGACAATATGCACGTCGGCTACAGGAAGGACAAAGACGGCGAGATATCTGTTTCAGTGATCTGCCCGGACTTAGCGCTGAATGATTTAAGAGTCGGGATTCCGACGAGAGCCCAACAAGTGTTTGGGTCGAGTCATGGCTCGACTTCTACCAAGACTTTGTTTCGCGTCGACGCAAAGCAATCGTCAACGTCTTACGACTGCGACGTCTTTTTCCAAGATTGCAGAATGATGTACGATCCGCAATTCGGCTTGGCAATCTACAACTTCTTCTCGAATACATCAGAAGACGAATCTGAATCAGGACTTGTGAACGCTCGCTTGAGGCAAGACTTGAATTTCGGAACACGGGCGTCCTTGACGCTCGAGGAAGACTTCGACTTGAGCTCGTCGACGCGCATCCTTTGCAACGCACCCGAGGGAGCCAAAGAAGTGGAGTTGAATGGCAATGGGCGCGAGCTCGTCTTCCACGTTTCAAACACGCCGTTGATATATATTGCTGCGGCGAGGCACCTCAAGCTGACGAATGTGCGAATCATCATCCCGATCGGCTCCAAGCTGAGTGACTTCGTGCAGTTGGAGGCGGATTCTCAATTGAGCGCGGAAGAGGTGGATGGTGTCGTCATTGTACACGAAAATCGTGCCAAGTCGCGGCGCGGAAGTGAGAACTCCCTCGCTACCGCGGGAACTTCTTCGTTCGATTACAACGTCAAGGCGTCGATGCCTGGAGTTGAGCTTATTTTCTTAGATACCTCAAGCGGAGCAGCGGATTATGTGTTGCGCATGCGCACCGACGCAGAATTTCAATATACCTCCGCCGAGAGCAAGCAAGATGCCGCGTTTGCGTTCACGCAGTTCCAGGTCGCGGTGAGTGAATGGAGCTCAAAAGGAAACATGTTCGACTCCAGTATCGTGCTAAGACCGATCGACATAGACGGACGCATGCAGGCGACGGCGGACGATATGGAAATGATGATGCGAGCCACAGACGCTGATTTTGTCCTCGACGCACAGTCTATCGAGCGACTTACTTCGCTCTCCAAAGGGTTCACGGCAACGCTTCAGTCAACTGGTTTGTATAACCAAACTGTCTCATGCTCAACTTTCGTACGCGTAGGTGGAGGAGAAGGTGGTGCATTTTTCTGGCGTCCTGTTCCGCCGCCCGGATTTACGCTCTTAGGCGACTGCGTGACTCTCGACGAAACGCCGCCCACGCGACCAGTCGTAGTCATCACAGACGCTGATGGTTTGACGAAAGCTCCGGTAGAGTTTCACCGCATGTGTGCGTTTGAAGGTGAAACGCAAAAGTCGGTGGTTTGGCGCCCAATTCCTCCGGACGGGTACTGTTCGCTCGGATGCGTTGTGACCTCCGACGAAGAGCCACCACCTCTCGATGTGATGCGATGCATGCGCGCTGAGGTTGTCAACGAGGCGTACTACAGTGCGTGCATTTCGCACAAGACGTCATCCGCGTATCTAAGACAAGTTAAAAACGGACCACGAACTTTTCAGGCATTTGCAGACGGTTTCGATCCCATGACGGCGGCGGACTTGTCGTCGCCCTTGCTACCCGAACCGTTTCCACTCATCGCAGACGCCGAGCAGATTTTAGAAGATAATATTTCGATGGACAGTACAGATATGCTACAAACAGTGACGACGTATGACTTCAAACTTTTATGGTCAGACGAAAAACCGGAAGGAAGTCGCCAGGCGTCGATTTGGCGCCCCCGACCGCCGCAAGGATACGTATCGCTCGGCGACTGTCTCATCGCTGGGCCAGAACCGCCGACTGCAGGTGTGCTCGCAGTGGCAGAAGATAGCGACATTATCGCTTCGCCGATCGGATTCGTATTGGTTGGGTCCATACGCCAAGGCGATAGCGGAACGCACGCCGTGTGGCGTCCAATTAATCCGCAAGGTTACGTTTCCTGTGGCGACGTCGTAACAAATGACACTAAAAACCCACCGCAACTGACCACTTGCGCGTGCTTACGTCAAGACTTGGCTATTGAAGTTTCGAGAAAGGGGATATGTACTGACCCAACTCAGTTGGCGCATGACGCGATATTCGTTCAAGACGCGCTCTGGAGCGCGCATAGTTCGCACTGTCAGTTGTGGAGTTCGGATCCGGATGCACCTCTCGATCAGCTTCCGCGGTGGGGGTTATTTCATTTCTCGAAGCTAGACAAAGCAATCGCTCCACGACAGTTCCGTCCGCGGCAATCTGTTTTAGATTACGTTCGAGCCAGGGCGAACAAGTCAAAAGGCAAAGATCCGAACGTTTCTCTCAAGATGTCAATGCCGCGAGTGAGTCTTGTACTACTCGAGCGAGAGGCGTTTTCATACCCGCTCATCTGCGCCACTTTGTCAGACACTGCGTTCGTTGTTAACGGTACATCTACGCGTATGGATGGAAACACCATGTTCAACGTAGCAGTTTCCTCTTATAACAGTTCTCGCAACGTTTGGGAACCCGTCATTGATGCGACGAATTCTTATTTGAAATTCTCGTACAGCGATACAGGCGATGAATCCGCGCCAGCAGGAACGGCGGTGCAAGTAAAGACCGTCACGCCTCTTTGCATGACAGTTTCGCAGAGATTCGTAGCATCGATGTTGCGTTGGAGTGAGTGGCAAGACCAGACAACTATGGTCGCCAGTGGTGTGTCAGAACTTCGGGCAGCCGATGAAGACTCTATTCGTTACGACAATCACCTTGTGAATCAAGACGTGTATTTGCGGGTTGGCTCGTCGGAGGCTGTCTGTCTCAAGCCTGGAGAATCACGCGAGATTCGAACAGCAAATCGACATGTTGAATCATACGCGTTGCCGATAGACGACACGTCGTCGCCTTTGACATCATCGCAGAATAGTGAAAAGATGCCGGTGCGAGCGAAATGGTCCGCAAACATTCATCTGATTTCCGCCGATGTCCCTACTGACGATGAAATGTCGCAAATCGTTGCGAGCATGATATTCGAGTTTCCAGACGGTCTTGGCTCTACCAAGGTGACAACTCGCGCTATCACGTCGAATTCACAAAATTCACGCATCAATTGGAATGAAGAATTTCAAATCATTCCGCGCGTCACGCGCGCATCAAAGACGCACTGGCGAGAGTACGCGAAAGATGTGTTAGTGACATTGGTCATTGCTGATGATCACAACATCGAATCCTCAGAGAATGGTGTCGCCACAAAATCTATGACTTTAGCGTCTTTCTTCAGCAATCTGACGGTGTCGGGAGAGCGTTCTCACATTGGTGAAGGCGTCATTAAAGTTCCGCTCGTGGACGACGACGGTTCGCTCGAAGTGAAGGTGCGAGTCGAGTTTGTAGAATTAGACAGCAAGCGTGAGCATGCGAGCAATGATGATTCGAATCAAGGTGATTCTGAAGTTTGCATAGCTTTTGCACCTCACGGTCCATGGAAATCGATTGACGCTCGCATGCCGAATGCGGCACAAATTATTGATGGAAAGTCTGCCCGGTGCATCGCAAAATCCTCTGGTCCGAGCGTTTGCACGTTCAAACCGATGGCCACGTTCATAAACACTACGTCAAATGACATTGAAGTTTGTATTTGTCCGGCGGGAATGCATCCCGATGACAAACCAGGTCGTGCGTCGACGAAGAAACGACCAAAACGCATCTACGAAGAAGTTTTCGAGAATCAGCGCAGAATACCCCTCGCTGGTTTTTCGTCAAAACATTTGATTCCCACCGAACGCAAAGCGTGGTCAAACGGTCAAGGAGCTAACAGCACGAACTCAATCGACGAGTTCACTACAAGACTGCTGCCTGCAGATTTCAAGTGGGACGGCCAGTGGGAAGTGCACGTCGGTGAAAACACCGATTCGGAAGGCTGGGCATACGCGATAAATTTACCAGATCTGAAATACCCGTTTAGCGACAACCGACAGCAAGGCCCTTTATCTATGGTGCGCATGCGTCGCTGGGTTCGTCGACGAGTGCCTATCGAAGAAAATCGACCAGTCGTGCTCGACGCCGAAGATGACGCTGCGCTTCGTCAGAGTGTTGTCGTCAAGCCAAATGAAACCGTGGGATTGATTCCCGCGATTATTGGACCGGATGCCCGAGCGGAACTGTTTGTGCGTAACATCACATTGCGAGGACAATCATCATGGGGGGCAAATGTCGACGACCATGGAAGCACGTGGTCTTGTATGATTCATAGTGCCATGGAAGGCGCCGAAATTGCTTGCACAACCGACGCTGAGGGTAAAAACAGATTCATCGGCATTCAAGTCGAAGCCGACGCGGTCACACCTGACTGTAAAGCTGCAGATGATGGTACAGGTTTCGAAGACTGTGAGCTATTGGAAGACGGATATTACAACCTCAACCCAGAGGCAATGGAGTGGAAAATCACTGCCGGCGCTCCGCACATCATCACAAATCATTCTCCGCATACGATGACGCTGACTGTGTTTCAAGGACAAGTAGATACACCGCTGAGCGTCAAGGCGATAAGCACTGCGACCATCACCCCTTGGAACTCTCTACCGATACACAGTGTGCATCCTGAAACGCCGTATTACTTGCGTCTCGCGCTTGATGATGGTTTCGAAGTCATGGTTCCTCCGAGACGTTTGATACCAGTGTCCCCGATGGCGGTCGAAGCGTTGGCGTCAGCCGGAACACTGGATGCTTTTGATGCTTTCGAAATGCCATTAACTGATGCAGTCAAAACTGATGATGATGCGACTTCGTTAGATGAAGTGAATTTGCGGAGCTCAGACGGAAGGACTGCGGTTTTGGACGCACGCACTGACTTTGGTTTCCTCTCGCGCTCTGCGCGCAAAACAGTTTTCTCCGCATCCTTGATCATAGTGAACAAAAGCGGTGTCAATCTCGCCATTAGAACTTCGACGATGGAAATACCGTCAACGGATGAGGATTCGTCTATTTCTAAAGTCAAAATGGTCGAAACTTACGCTCCAAAATCCAAGAGAGGCATTCAATCGCTTCATCATTGCGCGATTCGCAAAGCGCCAAAGGAGAACCAAGTAATCATGCTTGAAGTTGGCATCGACAATTCGAACGCTCACGTACATTTATCGCCTGGCATTCCCATAGATGAACGCGAACTTCTTCGTGGCGCCGTCGTCGTGCGAGCACTTTGCAAAGATGGTTCTTTCTACTCTCTCACGGTGCGAATGGAAACTGGCAGTGAATACTCGAAGGAGGGCGCGCAGGTTGTTTTCATTGAGCCGCGATGTACGGTTACGAATCAAACTGGCATGGATATTTTGCTGGCTCAAAGTTCTGATGACAAAGACGCTTCCGCACTAATTTTGAAGGCGACTGATATCACCGTGCCTCTGAAGATGCAAACCGCGAACGACGACGGTTTGGTTCGAATCAAACTTCCACACGCAAAATGGTCTGCTCCGATAGACTTGTACGGCATCAAGACGATCAAGGATTCCATGAAAATCCCGATACTGAGTTCAGTCAATCCCGAAGAGTTCGATTTGTTGAGTTTACATTTGGATACGTCAAAACTCGGAGTGTCAAAAGTCAGCTGTGCGATCGAACCTCGTTTCACCGCAAACATTCTCATTGAGAACGCCAGCGATGTCGATTTCGTCGCCTTCAGACAAGCTTGTGCGATTGAAGACAATTTGGAAGCGTGGATCGTGGTACCTCCGCAATCAGCGAAAGCTTTCGCGTGGTCTCGACCGCGAGATGCGAGAAAACTTGCAGTGCGAGTGCTTCAGAAAGGCTCGTTTCAAAGTTCGATTCAACGCGTCTATGATTTCGACCACTTGGATCTCGGAACAGAGAACGAAATGTTGCCCGGTTTGCCCGTACCAAAGATCGAGCTGAAGACGACGGCGGAACTCGACATTGACGGTGGTGATTCAGTTTACTTCAATTTCCTGCCGGTCACCCGTCGGCTAAGAAGAGGAAGGCGTATTGTGCGTATCAAGTCATACGGCAGCTCGACAGTCTCCAAGCATTTGGTCTCCGCAAGCCGCGCGAGCTCGACGGAGTCGCGCATCTCAGTGCTTATCACAGAAAGCAGCCTTGCTATTGTCGATGGTGCGATGAGTGAAATTATCAATTGCACTACCAGTGGCGTTGGTTTCGAGTATCTCTCAGGCGTCGGTGGGGGAATTGAACGCATGGCACTCACGGTGAAATCATTACAAGTCGACGATATGAATGATGGCTCTCAGTATCCTGTCGTCGTGCGTTTGCTTGGGGACACGCGAGAACATTCATTCTTGACCGTTAAAGTGGTCACCAAGACATCTGCTGGGTTGGAAATGCGCATTTATCCATTCATCGACGTTGCCTTCGCTCCGCTTGACGTGCAACTCGCCGTGCACGAACCGCTCATTTGGCGACTGGTAAACTTTTCAGAGGTGATGAACACGACGTCATCAAAAGATGGAGGAGAACGTCTCGAAGTCGTCAACCTTCCGATAGCTATCGGTAGCTTCCACGTGAGTGAACTGAAATTGCGATTGCGATTCCGTTCTGCGCTTTATTCAAGGCCGAAGCACGCGATGCCTGCTTTTATGGCTGGCATGGCTTTCGTAAACATCGATGACGGTCAATTGTATCTGCATGCGCTTCGAGTAAGGAGAGTGCGCACGCTCGAGCAAGCCTTCATGAGGATGATATCGGATTCTTACTCTCGACAAGTCGCCAGACAAGCACTCTTGTTGCTCGTCGGTGTCGATGTTTTGGACTCGTTTTCACAGGCGCTTAGTCAGGCGTCCGCGGGAGTCGCCGCTTTAAGTCTTGACAAAAAGTTTTCGCACTCTATGAACGCTACGCTTGGACCCGACGCCCAAAAGGCTGATTCCATCAAAAATGGTTTAGCTTCCGGCACCGAGATGCTCGCCAAGGGCGTCTTCCGAGGTTTTACCGGGGTTTTCCGAAAACCGATCGAAGGTGCTGCGAAAGGCGGCGCGCTTGGCTTCGTCAAAGGTGTCGGTAAAGGTTTGGTTGGAGCCGTGACGCAACCCATCGCCGGCGGTTTAGCCGCCGTAGGTCGAACTGCGGAAGGTATTGCGTCGGGTGTCGATGGAGTGAAAAGTGCGCTTGGCGTTAACTCGTCGGCGCCGCAACATCGAATTCGGGAACCTCGCGCTCAGCATGCCGACGGTATTTTGCGCACGTACGACGCGAACGCCGCGCGCTCGCAGCGCGCATTGCGGACCGCCGAGCGAGGAAAGTTGGGCGGTGGAATCGATGAAGTGTTCACACACAAAGGGTACTACGGCCGAGACAAGTATCTCGGAAGCGTTGAGGTCAACTCGAGGGCTTATTTGATCGTTCTCACCGATCAGCGCGTGGTGACGTTGAAACGAACGGCGGCAGACAAGTACGTCGCCCTTTGGCACGTGGGATGGCACGAGTTACTTCACGTCGAAGTGCAAGCCCCGGCGAATTGTGTACTGCACCTAAAAGAGTACAGTCGAAAGAAGCGACTTTTCGAAAAGCAACGAATCACACGTGTGATCAAAACGACTCCTGGTACGAATCAAGCGGAGGAGCTGACGGCGATGATTGCAGACGAAATGACGCGACGATCAAACTCAAAGTTTGATGAGGACGAGTACGACGACGACGGCGAACCTCTTCCTCCATACATGCCTTGTGTCAACTGGAAATGCGTGGTAAGCCGAGGTCAGACGTGTTTTTGGGCACCCATCCCACCAGTAGATAAGTACATCGCGTTCGGTCACGTCATCGGTGGCACAAATCCTCCGTCCGAGCCTGTGAGTATGGTTTTACGAAGCGGCGGCAACAGCGTTGTGCTCAGTCCACCAGTTCGATTTGAGCTCATATATCGCGAGCAGTCCGATTTTACGGTGTGGATGCCCGTGGCTCCCGCGAGATTCCGCGCCCTTGGTGCCGTCGTCGTCAAAGGTGTCGAACCGCCCAAGAATGACCTGGTCACGTGCGTACGAACGGATTTCCTCACGTTGGCTCCGTTCGACGACGACGCGTCGTGGATGCCCGAAGTGGACGAAACGATGCGACGATCGGATCGTAAGCATTTTGAAAACGCAAGCATGTGGTCTATTGACAACCTCGGTCGAACGTTCATAGCGACTAGGTCTCGAGATTGTCCTGATGGACGTTTTGCTTTGGATGTGCTCGACGCGCACGGCGACGACGACCGGGCGATGATTTGATGGACGATTTGATGCACAATCACTTAACCGACGCCGACGATGTGAGTTCTCGCGAAACTCAGCGACACATTTGATTTCCTATCCTACTTGTAAAATTACATCGCTAGTGCTACGCTCGGGCTTTTCGGTTCGATATCGTCACCGCCAAGACGACGGCGCTCAACGCCGTGGCGGCGACGAGCGCGCACTCGACTCGAGACCAATCTCGCGATGGCACCACCGAAGACGAAATACTTAATTCTTCGGGTGATTTCGTTGACGAAGATGATGATTTGAACTTCTTCGCCACCGCACGCGTCTTTTTCTTGGGCGCAATCATGTCCTCCATGTCCGGCGCATCGGGCGTCTTTAGCGCGAGTTGCCCGCACGCCCCGGCGATGTCTTGCCCCATCTCGTGACGCACGGTGGTGAACAAATCGAACTCCGGCGACGTCAAAATTTCCAACATTTTTTGCACCGCCTCGCGCGTCGGCGGCACGTGCCCAGCCGGCGTATCCGTCGGGTTCAACGGTATCAAGTTCACGATTACCTCCTTACCGCGCAACAGGGCGCCGAGCTCTCGCGCGCACGCCTCGTCGTCGTTCACGCCTCCCAAGACGCAATACTCGATCATCGTCTTCATCTTTGGTCCACTGGCCATGTGCTCATCCAAAGTCGCCATTAAATCCTCCAATTTGTACGCCGTCGCCGTCGGCACAATCTTTTGTCTCAGCGCCTGGTTCGGCGCGTGCAGCGACAGCGCCAAGCGCGTCCCCGGCGCGTCTCGCCGCAGCGTCCGCATCCTCGGAATCACCCCCACCGTGCTCACCGTTATTTTCGCCGGCGACAATCCAAACCCCTTATCGCTCGTCATCGCCTCGATCGCGTCGATCACGTTTCTGTAATTATTCAACGGTTCGCCCATCCCCATGAACACGACGTTTCTCACCGCGTCGCCTCGACTCGCGTGCGCCAACTGTTCACAAATCTCCCCCGCGCTCAGATTTCCGAGCTCTCCGAGCGTTCCCGTCGCGCAAAACGTGCATCCCATCTTACATCCGACCTGCGAGCTCACGCACAGCGTCGTCCTTCCCTTGGCGTGTCGCATCACGCACGCCTCCACGACGTCCCCGCCCGCGAGCTCCACGATCATCTTCGTCGTCGTCCCATCCCCCGACCGCGACTCGTGTCGCACTTTCGTCGTGTACAGCACAAAGTTCGCGCTCAGCGCGTCCACCACCGCGCGCGGCAGCCCCAGCGCGCGCACGTTCTCGACGTCATCGAGCGTCATCGCGCCGCCGCGACACGCCACCGCGCAGCGATGTCGCAGCGTCTTCGCGTGTTTCTCCGCCTTTTCCGCGTCGCACGACGCGCGTTCGCGCACGAACGCGACGAGCGCGTCGCGTTCGAACACCCCGCGGCGCGCGTCGCGCGTCGGCGGCATCGCGCGCGGCGGTGTCGGGCGTCGAGCGCCGCCGCCGGTTCGTTTCGCGACACCGCGCCGCGCCGACGCGCGGTCGTCATGGCGTCGACGCGCGACGACGCGGGCGACGCCGAGCGCGGGCTCGCGCGCGCGCGCGCGCTGACGCTGACGCCGCGCGCGCGCTCGGGCGCGGCGGCGGCGACGCACAGGGCGTCGATTCGGGATTTGCGAACGCGAATGGACGCGTTGATCCGACGCGACGACGACGACGACGACGACGACGACGGCGGCGACGCGAGCGACGGAGGGTTGAAGCCGACGCCGTCGACGACGTGGATGGCGGCGCTCGCGCGCGAGTTCGCGGCGATCGGAAACCGCGGCACGCTGGCGGAGGGGCTCAGGGCGATGCGCGCGAGACAACTGGAACAGGCGAGAGCGAGACGACAGACGGCGGCGTGGCGGAGCGGCGCGCAGTTGTGCGCGAGCACGTGCGTGTGCTTCGCGACGTTTTTTACGATGCCGGTTTTGGTGAGAAACATGCCGAAAGCGAGTTATTTATTGATCACGCTGTTGTTCATGGCGGACGCCAGCGTGGGAGCGATGGTGCGAAAGAGTTTCAATAGAGTGGCGGGGACGATCGGCGGGGCGTTGACCGGGTCGGTTTTCTTGTACGTCGTCGACGCCGTCGGTGGACAGTGGAAGCAGAACTTGGCTGGGGCGATTCTGAGCGGTGGTATCATGATGTTTGGCAGATTTCACATGGCGAAATCGCCGAAGACGGGGTACGCGTGGTTGATTTTCATGCTCACGTTTTTAATCGTCGTGAACGACGGCTGGAAAGTCGTCGCGGGGGACAACGTGATTTCTCACAGTTTCGAAACGGCGCTGTGGCGCACGGTTCACGTGGCTTTGGGGTGCGTCATCATCGTCGTGACGTCGTGCGTGGTGTTTCCGAATTACGCGCGTAAGACGTTACGATTACAAACCGGCGTCATCGTCGGCAGTCTCTCGAGCGCGTATCACGCGCTGACGATGAATCACATCAGCGAAGGAGACGACATTCGCGAGGTGAAGCTCGACGAGTGCGTCGCGATCGCCAAGAGCATCTCCGCCGCGCAAGCGCTCCTGTACCCCGCAAGCGCCGAGGTGTATTTACGCGAGAGCGTGAGGCGCCAGTACTTTCAAACGACCGCTTGGACGAATCTGCTGAAAGAATTAATGAGGATCTCATCCGTCATCACCGCTTTACAGGTGAATACGATGGACGAAGAGTTTGTCGGCGTCGCGAGCGAAGACGAAGAGCTACGTGAAATCCTCGTCTCGCTTTCTCGCTGGATCGTCGAATCTTTGCTCATCGTCAAAATGCTGTTGACGCACTCCACGAGCTCACTCATGTTTCACGATTTGACCTTGTCTGCGCGCATCAGACGCGCCGTGCTGAGACGAACGAGCAGAGAGGCGTCGCGAATCGAAAGGCGCCGCGAGCAAAGCTTCCTCGCGCCGTTGACGACCAACCTGGATCGAAGCATTCGCTACGCCGGCGTCCTCTCCGCCTCCCTCGACGCGTACCTCAACGAATGGACCGTCGTGACCACCGTCGTCGGCGAAGACGACGCCGACGGGATCGCCACCACCAAACCTCCCGTCGTCGTCCCCGTCCTCTCCCTCGCCGACCGCTCCGTCGCCGCGAGCGCGCGCGTCGAGCGTCGCGTCCGCCACCTCCGCGCCCACGCCTCCGCCTCCCGCACCGTCATCGCCGCCGTCCGCGCCGTCGTCCCCATCCTTCGCACCATCGTCGGCGCCGACGTCCGCGTCGGCGTCGGTCGTTCCATCGTCGACCGTTCCGTCGTCCCGCCCGCGTCGTCGTAGAATTTCAATTTCACCTGTAGAAGCGGGCGGTCGACCGCGACCGACCGCGCCCATCGTTCGCGTCGCACTGTTTGCCCACTGCGCGCCGTTTCGTCGTCGAAAACGTCGCTTCGCCTGCCGTTCGGGTCGACACGACCGCGCGACGGTCGTCACACGCGCGCGCCGCGACGCGCGCGCGACGACCGACGACGCCGCGCGCGCGCGATGTCGACGCGCGTCGTCGACGCGCCGCGCGCGTCGAGCGCGAACGCGACGCGCGCGGACGCGGTCGCGCGGTCGCCGCCGCGCGACGACGACGGCGGTGCGATGCTGTTCGTCGTCGCCGCCGCGCTGATGGCGGTCGTGGCGTGGATGC
>Ga0181604_10001027_pt1 | contig 25273 bp, 25 predicted proteins | sample 041ome_12_FD_148663 | JGI IMG/M metagenome (GOLD analysis project Ga0181604, IMG submission 148663) | Coastal salt marsh microbial communities from the Groves Creek Marsh, Skidaway Island, Georgia - 041410US metaG (spades assembly) | ecosystem: Environmental > Aquatic > Marine > Intertidal zone...
TGAATATGCGACCTTATCAAGTGCGCATAAATTTATCGTTCAGGAATCGGAAACCTGAGGCAGGACTTATTTATGAGCCATAGAAGACCCATTAAATTAAGTGCGATTAAGCCCGATATATGATTTACTCTTAGCGTTTCGCAGGCATCAGTCCTGGACAATAATAAAAAACAACTAACTAAAATAAATACTACGAAGGGGATTTCTATGTCTCAAAATGATTCTAGTAACTGGGATACCAGTTATGAGTGGAAAATAATTTTACTCCTTAGCCTGACCTTTGGTTTGGTGGGGCTGGATCGCTTTATTCTTCCAGTGATCCTGCAGGATCCAAATTCCACCATGGGAGTGGATCTCGGCTTAACGCCGGAAGATGGCGGCGTGTTAGCCGGCTATCTCGGCATGGCCTGGGGGATTTCCGCATTTGTTATGGGATATATGGCGGACAAGTTGGGGCGCCGCGCCGTCCTGGTCCCCGCCATTCTGATCTTCTCCTTGATGTCTGCCTTCAGCGGCATGGCAACCTCCATCATGATGCTGGTCATCGTACGAGTGATCATGGGTTTGGCTGAAGGTCCTGTCGCCTCAACCGGTGTTGCAGTAGCAGTGGAAGCGTCGAAGCCATCACGCATGGGTTTAAACAACGGTATCTTCCAATGCATGATCTCACTGTTTGGCTTGGCACTGGCGCCTTTTATCGCCTCACGACTGTTAGCTATCTATGAATGGCATATGGTATTCATGCTGGTAGCAATACCCGGTGTAATCATCGCAGTCATTATGTGGTTTGTCATTCGAGAGCCGCTAAAACAAATGGCCAACAAACCCGGCGGCGAAGCAGCCCCTGAAATGTCAATGAAATCTGTGTTTGGCATGTTTGGGCACCGCAATGCCAAAGTCGCACCATTGACACTAATTTGTGCCATGGGCGGTATCTTCGTGATTGCCGCGCTGTTATTTGCTTATCTCACCGCGCCTGAAGTTGCCGGTGGTTTGGGTCTGGAATCTTTTGCTGCAGCCAACGTGTTCACCGCAGTAGGTGTCGGCGGTGCTATTGGCCAGTTTGCCATGCCTGCACTATCGGATGTTTTTGGTCGCAAAATAACCACCCTGGTCTCCTACATCCTGGCAGCGGTTTTCCTGTTTACCTTTTCTCAGGCCGGACCGGAGAATACAACAGTGTTATGGATTCTGCTGTTCTTCTCTTCCCTGTTTAACTTTGCAGCACTGGCAATCCTTGCTGGTCCGGTAGCGGCAGAAGCTGCCCCTCCAGGCATGCTGGCCTCCATGGCAGGTTTTGTCATTTTCGCCGGTGAGTTTATCGGTGGAGGCATTAGCCCCATCATTGCCGGTGGTCTGGCGACTGACTATGGACTTCGAGCGGCAATTTACTTTGCCTGCTGTGGTCTGGCGCTTGGTTTTGTGGTGGCCTTGTTCCTGGTAGAAACAGCCCCCAGCAAAGTCGCAAAACTGCATATGGGTAAGGAAGAAGCGACACCCCCAATGTAGAGATTCACAGTAATAATATGTAGTTAACCAAAAAGCCCCGGTAATTACCGGGGCTTTTTTTCAAATCCATTTGTTTACTTAATCAGCAATATAATAGGCCGTGCCGGACATAAGCAATCGGGCGGTCCTCATGATTGCCGTACTTTTAGGGTCAAGGGTCTCAGGATCATCACTGAGCTCGACTTCCACCGCCAGCGCGCCGGTAGGGTGCTCCACATAGCAAAGTTTTTTCTCACTGTCCGGGATAACAGCAACATCATTGCCTACCGCACCGGCTGTCGTGGCGCCAACAGCCACACTGGCACCAGCCAGCACCCCTACCGCATCATGGACGCGATGGGGAATAAAGCTGCGGGTATTAATGAGTCCGCCTTTTTTTGGTGCTGACACGATGGTCATTTTCGGGACTGTTTTGTCTTTCACATCCCCCAGATTCATGAGCGGGCCGACGGCCAGCCGAATGGCTTCTACCTGGTCTTTCAGGGCCTGGTTATTTTCCAGAGCCTGGATATCTTCATCGCCCTTCAGGCCCAGCGATTCTGCCGCAATCATCACCACCGGCATACCGTTATCCACCATGGTGACTTCAATACCCTCAACAACATCCACCGGATTTCCGGTAGGAAAAAGCTCGCCACAGCTGGAACCCGCCACGCCGACGAACTCAATCATAATGGGGGCATGAGTGCCGGGCACGCCGTCAATGGCAGCCTCGCCATCATATTTGACCTGTTTGCCCGGAGTCTGGATCCGCTGTCTGGCAATACTGTCGGTATTTTCCATGTAAACAGACACCAGCGTTTCCCCGTCCCGGGCTTCTACCAAACCGGCTTCAATGGCAAAAGGGCCGACGCCGGCAAGGATATTGCCGCAATTCTGCGCAGTTGAGGTACGCGCTTCATCTACCACCACCTGAACGAATAAGTAATCCACATCGATTCCTTCACGTTCAGACTTTTTCACAATGGCCACTTTACTGGTCAGCGGATGCGCGCCGCCCACCCCGTCTATCTGGCGACTGTCCGGCGAGCCCATAATACGCAACAGGGCCTGCTCTCTGGCAGCGGGATCAGCGGGCAAGTCACGGTCCAGATAATAGGTCCCTTTGGACGTCCCACCACGGAATAACATACAGGGTATGGCGTTTTGCATTTAATCCACCTGATTTCAGAAACAAGAAGCGCATTATCTGGTTTTATCGGTCAGATTGAAACTCCTGCGCCAGCAGCAAGCCATTGCTCATAAGCCGGTTATTGAAATAGGCAGAGCTAAATTACAGGCAAATGAGATTTGAGCATAACCCGTTCAGTTCATATAATGAGCCTCCATTTTTTATCAGCAGGAACTTTCGATGCATAAACCCGTAGCTGTTCGTAATATCCCCCGCGCCGATCAATCTGTTATTGACGAGTTAGGATCAATGGGCGTTGCCACTGTCCATGAAGCCCAGGGGCGTGTTGGCCTGATGAAACCTTATATGCGTCCCGTTTATGACGGCGGCCGACTAGCCGGCAGTGCCGTCACTATTCTGGCTCAGCCTGGCGATAACTGGATGGTGCATGTGGCCATCGAATTGTGCCAGCCCGGCGACATTCTGGTAGTTGGGCTTACGGCTGACAGCACCGATGGCTTTTTCGGCGACCTGCTGGCCCATTCCTGTATGGCCAGAGGCGTCAAGGGCCTGATTATTGATGCCGGTGTGCGTGATACGCTGGACCTCAAGGAAATGGGCTTTCCGGTCTGGTCCAAAGCCATTCACTCCAAGGGAACAGTCAAGGAAACCCTGGGCTCAGTGAATGTACCCATTGTCTGTGCCGGGGCACTGGTCAATCCAGGCGATGTCATTGTTGCTGATGGCGATGGTGTCTGCGTGGTGCAACGTAAACATGCTGCAGAAGTCCGTGACAAATCAAAACAGCGTGAAGATGCAGAAGTCGCCAAACGCGAGCGTCTGCTGGCGGGCGAGCTGGGACTGGACATTTACAATATGCGTCCCAGACTGGAAGCAGCCGGCCTTGTCTATGTAGACACACTGGACGATCTCAATAAATAAATTCCATTTTTTTTCAGGGGTAGTTAAATGAAAGTATTAATGATTGGACACGGGGCCTTTGCCCAGAAACACATGGATGGTATCGACAAAATTGATGATGCCGAAGTGGTCTCCATTTGCGGTCGCCGCGATGAAGCCACCAAAGCCGCTGCGCAGGCCCGCGGTATTGCCCACTGGAGTACTAATCTGGATGAGTGTCTGGCCCAGGACATTGACTGCGCCATTATCACCTCTGCCACTCAGGTCCACGCCGAACAGGCCATCAAATGCCTGGAAGCCGGCATCCACGTGGAAGTGGAAATTCCCATGGCCGATACCATCGAAGACGCACGCGCCATTTGCGCTGCACAGGAAAAAAGTGGCCTGGTGGCCATGGCGGGACATACACGTCGCTTCAACCCTTCCCATCAGTGGATTCACAACAAAATCACTGCCGGTGAATTGAATATCCTGCAGATGGATGTACAAACCTATTTCTTTCGCCGCACCAATATGAATGCAGCCGGTGAGCCACGCAGCTGGGTTGACCATCTGCTCTGGCATCACGCCTGTCATACCGTTGATCTGTTCCAGTACCAGACTGGCGAAGTGGTCAGCGAATGTTTTGCCCTGGAAGGCCCCCATCACCCGGAACTGGGTATCGCTATGGATATGTCGATCGGCATGAAAGTGCCTTCCGGCGCCATCTGTACTCTTTCCCTCTCCTTCAATAACGATGGACCACTGGGCACCTACTTCCGCTATATTGGTGACAACGGTACTTACCTGGCCCGTTATGACGATCTGTTTACCGGTGCAGAAGAACAGATAGATGTAAGCAAGGTAGACGTCAGCATGAACGGCATTGAGCTTCAGGACCGGGAATTTTTTGCTGCCATCAAGGAAGGTCGTGAACCTAACTCCAGCGTGGCCCAATGTCTGTCCGCCATGGAGACACTGGATAAACTGGAACAGTGCCTGAACGCACAAAAGTAAGCCGTTCTGCTCTTTAATGAGGCGGACAATAGTCATCGAGCTTTCTCCGCCTTATTCATACAATCCTTTAATAAACTCTACAATCCAGAACCAATACAGAGGTAATAATGCAACCCCGTAAAGTCGGTCCCTTTGAAGTAAAAGCCATTGGCCTTGGTTGCATGAGCATGTCCCATGCCTACGGCACCCCGGATATCGCAGAAGCGGAAGTCGCCTTGCATAAAGCCCTGGATATCGGCTATGACTTTCTCGATACCGCCGCCCTCTATGGCTTTGGCAAGAATGAAGAACTGTTGGGTCGCGTGCTTAAAGACCGTCGCAGTGAATACGTGCTGGCCAGCAAGTGCGGCATATTTCTGGACCCCGAAGGTGGCAAGCGCAAGATTGATGGGCGCCCTGAAGTGATTCGAAAAACCTGTGAAGACGCCCTGAAACGTCTGCAGACCGACGTGATTGATTTGTATTACCTGCACCGCTGGGACAAGAACATCCCCGTGGAAGAAAGCATCGGTGAGATGTCGCGCCTGGTGGAAGAAGGCAAGGTGCAGAGCCTGGGCATTTCCGAAGTCTCCGCCGACACCCTGCGCAAGGCCCACGCGGTGCATCCCATGGCAGCCATTCAGACCGAATATTCCCTGTGGAGTCGTAATGCCGAAATTGCCGTACTGGATGCCTGTAAGGAACTGGGGATTACCTTTGTGGCTTTCAGCCCGCTGGCACGCGGCTTTCTCACCGGCAAACTCACCGACCCGGCCGCGCAGCTAGAACAGGGAGATTTACGCTTGAACATGCCCCGATTCAATGCGCAAAACTATGCCAAAAATATGGAGCTGTATGCCCAGTACGAAAAAATAGCGGACGACGTTGGCTGTACCCCTGCCCAGCTTTCGCTGGCCTGGTTACTGGAAAAAGATGACAACATCATCCCCATTCCCGGCACCAAGCACACTGACTATGTAGTGGAAAACTTTGGCGCACTGGAGGTATCTCTGGATGCCGCTACCATGAGCAAGCTGGATGAATTGATCAATACCGACACCGTCGCCGGGCCTCGATACCCTGCCGGCGTTCAGGTAGAAATTGATACGGAAGAATTTTCTGAGGCCTGAATCTGACGCTTTCGAATGAAATGTCACACCTACTCTGAAGAACTATTGCCAGCACCTTTATTTTGACTATTGATGCTGGCCAGAGCGGCGGCAATTACCGCAGCGTTTTCTTGTTGACTGTCTTTTATATCCTTACGCGTGTCTTTACAATTTTTACGGACTTTCTTTTCAGATAGGTCCTTGCGCAGGGAACTGATAATATTGTCGCCATTCTCCTCATTATGCCTGAACTTATCCATTTTGGCGGACAGCAGCGCATTTTTTCCTGCTGCGCCAGATGTTGCTTTTCGGGCAGATCTGCACCGCAATACATACAGCGGTTGGAAATACTTTGTATGGTTTTGCGGCTGCATTGAGAACAATTATGTTGTTTTTTTCATTTTCCCCCATGAATTCCCCTGTAAACGTGATCTGGGTATACTTTTGCCTCACCTAAGGAGACCCACATGAGATTAGCCCACCGCCTTACCTTGTTGTCTGTTCTGGCCTGCTGCCTGGCCCTGCCTGTTATGGCACAGCGCCCTGACCGCGAACTGATTCCACTGAACGCCTATACTCTGGAAGGCTATACTCCGGTGGATGTCACCGAGGCACTCACCCTGCCCGACAGCTTTTCTTTTGCCCGGGTCTCCGGCATTGTCATCGACAGCGACAAGGACATACTTATCCTGCATCGCGGCGAAGACCCGCTGCTGAAGTTTGATGATGAAGGTAATTTCCTACGCGCCTTTGGGCCCCGCGACACTTGGACCTTCAGCCACGGCCTGCGCCTGGATAGTGAGGAAAATATCTGGGTTACCGATATCGGTACCCATGTAGTGGTGAAGATGGACAGTGAAGGTAATCATCTGATGACTCTCGGCACCCCCGGAGAAAATGGCCTTTGGGATGAGCGCACCGGCACACAATTATTTGACCAGCCTAACGATATCGCCTTCGACAGCGACGGTAACTTCTATATTGCTCAAGGGCACGGGCGCGGCGAACCCAGAATTCTCAAATTCGATGCCGACGGCAACTACCTCATGCAGTGGGGCAGCCGCGGCACCGGCCCCGGTGAACTGGCCGTGGCCCACGCCATAGAAATTGACAGCGAAGATCGTCTCTATATCGCCGACCGCGAAAATTTCCGCGTGCAGATTTTTGATACCGATGGCACTTACCTGGATGAATGGAATTATAATGCTATGATATGCGGCCTCTACCTCCACGACGACGGCGTCATGTACATGACCTCGGGCTTCGACGGTGAATGGGGCAAACTGGACATGGAAGGCAATCTCCTTGGCACACTCGGACGACCAGGTGATGGGTTGGGGGAATTTGGTGAGGGGCATTATATGGCCGTGGATGATGATGGGGATGTGTATATAGCTGACGCAGTTAGTAGCCGGGTGCATTTGTTTAGAAAAGATTAGGCACCAAAGTAATTTCCCTTCATTCTGGAACACTCCCTGTCTATCACAGGCAGCCATCTCCCACCTACAAATTATTAAGAAATGACTGTGGACTATTCTATATGGCCAGCAAGTTCTATAAGATAAGTACAAAAATATTTGTTGCCTAGGGGGGCCAAAATTGAAACCTAGCTCGTTACTGTCTGCCGTATCTTTTATATTCCTGTCCAGCCTGTCACCGCTTGGTCAGGCCCATCATTCCTTTGCCATGTACGACCAGAGTGAACTGCGTACCCTGACCGGGCGCCTGACTCGTTATATTACCGGCGCCAATCATGCCCAACTGATTTTTCAATTAGTGGATGAGTCAGGTGAAGCCCTGAACGATGAAGATGGCAACCACCTGCTTTGGGGAGTTGAAACCGGCCCGGCGACGCGAATTGCCAGACAGGGCGTGACACCGAAAAACTTTCCCGTCGGCAGCATTATTACTGTGCAGCTCAATCCACTGCGTAATGGCAAAACCTTCGGCGCCATGCCTAATGGAACTCCCCTGGTCAATTGCGGGATGACTATGCCGGAAGGCGGCTGCACTTCTGAAACAGGTACCGTCTACCTGTCAGCCAATAACTGATAGAGGGAAGACCATGCGCCTGACTGTTAACCTTTCCCTTTTTGCCACCTGTTGCGCCTTTTCCATGTTGAGTCTGGCACAAGCGCCCGCGGATAACAGATATGACAATGCAGAACCACCACCCGGCATAGAACCCTTGCCGGTGGACATGTTTACTACAGAGAATTTTTATTTCGACAGAGAATTCTGGGAAGATCCCCGTTACACCCGCTGTAATACTCCCGCTCAACTTACCAATATGTGGGTGGCTGGCCGGGTCGGTCATTGGGGCGACTGCAGTTACGGTATCAGTGCGCAGGATATCTTCAGTTCCCATTCCTACAGCACTGCGGAAGAGCATTACCGCGATCTGATGGCCAGGGCAAAGGAGAAAGGCACCTACAATACCCACACCCGCGCCACGCTGCCGGACTGGGACGGCTGGTATTTCCGGGGTTCTTTTTTCGGTGGCCCTGAACAATGGACCAACGGCGATATCCTGCAGACCTCCACCATGGTGTCCCTGCTCACCCCTGAATACCAGCAACGCATGACCCAGATGAACTACCACGAGGCCGTCAACAATGCCCCCCAGTGGATGGCCTCGTTCTGCTATCCGGAAGGCCTGATGCGCTGGTGGTATGTCTGGGGCATCCGGGATATGGAAGTGCTGGTGACCCCGAACCAGGTACAACTACTGGCCGGGGTGGCCGATAACTTCATTCGCAAGGTGCTTATTGGCCAGGAACATTCCACCCTGATTCCCCAGTGGTATGGAGAGACCGTGGGGTTCTGGGATGGCGATACCCTGATTGCCTGGACCGCCAATGTACAGGGCTGGACCACCAGTCATTCCATGTTTGAATTCAGTAATTCCCTGGAGGTCATTGAAATCATCAAACGTTCAGACGATGGTGAAGGCCTGGATATCGAGGCGATATTTTATGATCCCGAGGCCTTCAAGGCACCACTGCGCATCAACACCCCCTGGAATCGCACTGCCGGCATTGATGACCCGCAGCAGCGCTACCTGTTTGTGGAATGCCGGGTTGAAAACGGCATTGTGCTGGGACCTGACGGCAGACCTTCACAAGTGACACCCTTTGACGAAGGCTATATCGATTTTCTTGGTCGCCCCTGGGCACAAAACTGGGAGAAGTTTTTCGAACAGGGCTGGGAACGTCCGCCTGCTGAATAAATCATAATAAAAATCACGCCAGCGATTTCTGTTACTGGCAGGAGAACCCATGACCGTATTTCGACTATTCCCCGCTTTTATTCTTTTAGGCCTTTCATTTAGTGCAGGCGCGCAGGACAGCGCACGCCAGGCAGTAATCAATGCCGCGAATGCCATGGGCGGCGTGGCGCAAGTTGAAGCGGTGAGCAGTGTACGCCTGGTCGGCTACGGCCATGAGGCCTACCAGGATGGGGGCAGTGAAATAACCACGGAAGCCAATGCCCCCGAGAAAATGACCAACCTGACTGCCTACGAGCGAGTGATTGATCTGGACAACAACCGCACCCGCGTCAAAGCCCGCCTGTTTCGCGCCTTTATCTTTGCGGCACGTTCCATGATGCAGGGTCTACCCATTAACCAGGTGCTGGATGGCGACATTGCCTATGATGTTAGTGCCGATGGCAACACGCGCCGTGGTTCCGAAGAAGCGGCCTTAACCCGGCGTATGGATATGCTCGCCATTCCACTGGTAGCGGTCAGGGCCGCCCTGGATAACAACAGCACGGTAAGCAATCGACGCGACCAGGATGGGCTCACCCTGGTGGATGTGATAACAGCTGACGGCGCTGAATTTACCCTGGCGGTCAATAATGACTCCGGTCTGCCCCATTGGGTACGCTGGCTGGAACCCCACGAAAACCTTGGCGAGATTACCCAACGCGCACAATACAGTGCGTGGCTGAAGGTCGATGGCATTATGCTGCCCATGAGTTACAACACGGTATCGGACTGGAAAGACACCGTCATGCTTCGTTTGCATGTGGATCGCTATGTGATCAACGGCGCGATCGATGACCTGTCGGCCCCGGCCAGTGTCAGGAACGCCCCTGCCCCCGTAAGCAATTATTCGGTCACTGCCGAGCCGGTCGCCGAGCATGTCTGGCATCTTATTGGCAATAATGGCGCCAATTCTGTGCTACTGGAATTTGACGATCATCTGGCCTTGTTTGAAGTGCCTACCAACCGCGCCTGGACCCAGGCAGTAATTGATGAAGCCAGAAGAACGGTGCCGGGCAAACCCCTGACCCAGGCCATCATTACCCATCACCACTTTGATCATACCGGTGGCCTGCGCGTGGCCATTGCCGAAGGCCTGACCATCGTCACCCAGGGGGGTAACGTGGACTGGTTTCGGGAACTCAGCGAGAGGCCTGTCACCAAATACCAGGATGCCCTGAGCCGCAATCCCCAGCCGCTTAAAAGCCTCGCCGTGGATGACCACCTGCGCCTGTCCGATGACAGCCTGACTATTGATATATACCACATGGTGTCCAACGCCCATATGGCGCAGGGTCTGATGGGGTATATTCCTGAACATAAACTGCTTATTCAGGGTGACCTGTTTGATTTGAACTGGGAAGTATATTTCTGGGGTAATACCTACGATGATAATGTGGCCTATCGAAACCTGGAGGTGGAACGGGACGTACCCATTCACGGCCGGGTTACGCCTACAGCAGAGGTGCACCGAATACTGGAACAGCAAAAAGGCAATGCCCGGGCCTTATGCAGCCAGGTAGCCAATGCCGGGCTTTCCATGCCTGGCTGTCCACTGGCCTGGGATTAACTGGAGAGAAGCCAATGAAAGCAACATATTACACACTGATGAGCAGAATTTCCGGCCTCTTGCTGGCTTTGTTTTGTGTGCTGACTGCAGGAACATTGCAGGCGGCTGACATACAACCCGGCGACACCTTTCAGGAATGCCGGAACTGCCCGGAAATGGTCGTCCTGCCTGCCGGCAGTTTTATGATGGGCTCGCCGGAAAGCGAAGTAGATCGACGTGACAATGAACCGCTCCATGAAGTGACTTTTGCCGAGTCGTTTGCCATTGCCACCACACCGGTGACCTGGGATATGTGGGAAGCTTGTGTACGGGATTCCCGTTGTGATGGTGTTGGTGTGGAATCCGCCCTGGTGGTACAACTTGATGGCACTGAGAAACCGGATTGGGACTGGGGTAGAGGAACACGACCTGTAGTTGGTGTGAGCTGGTACGATGCCCAGCAGTTTGTCGGCTGGCTGAACTGGAAAACCGGTGAGGACGATGCCTATCGCCTGCCCGCTGAAGCGCAATGGGAATATGCCGCACGTGGTGGCACGACTACGACATTCCCCTGGGGCAACACACTGGATTATGATTTTGGGAATTTTGGCCTGCGTGAAACGGGCCTGGGTGGTATGGCCGAAGGTAATGATATTTGGATAGCCGAAACCTCGCCGGTTAAATCCTTTCCCGCCAATGCCTTTGGTGTCTATGATATGCACGGCAACATCTTCGAATGGGTCGAGGATTGTTATGAGGCCGATTTTGCCAATGCCCCACGAGATGGTTCTGCCAATAAAAATGGCAATTGTGCCAACCGGGTATTTCGTAGTGGTACCTATCTAAGCAACCCTTACATGCAACGCTCCGCCCGCCGCGGCGCCCCTTATCCGGCGACTCAACGCGGTCGTAATTACCTGGGTTTTCGTGTTACGAAGATCCTCGAGTAAAAGGAGTAAAAGGGGACAGATTTATTTTTCTACCTCCCCTTCTTTCCTCTTTTCCAACACCCGCTCCAGCCGCTCTTCAGCCAGGTCCCAACCTGGCTCAATCATCAGCGCCAGCTTAAGTTGCTCTTCTGCCAGATCCAGGTTGCCCAGATTGTCATAGGTCATACCCATGTTATAGCGCACAAAATGTAACTGGTTTATCCCCAGCGCCAGCGACGCTTCGTAATCCTCCAAGGCCATGGCATAGTCCCTGTTAAGAAAATAGGCATTGCCGCGATTGACATAGATTTCCGGGGTTTCCGGGCGAATGGACATGGCCTTTTCGTAGTCCAGCATGGCCTGGGTAATTTCCTTGCTGGCTGCCCTGATGATGCCGCGATTCGAATAGGTGGCGGCGCGGTCTGCAAGGCTGAGGGTGCCGTAGTCCAGGGCGGAATCACAGGGTTCCAGTAAAGCCCTGCTGACAATAGGGGGGTGTGAAGCCGCATAATTGGCATTATCAAAACATTCCCTGGCCCAGGCATCACCGCCCAGCACAGAGAGCGCCTGCCCCAGTGCCGACAGTGGCAAGGTCAATAACACCAGCAATAAAAATCTCTTTACCATGACTTACAGGACCTTATAAATCTGCACAAATACCATACCCGGTCGTTCCGGCTTCACTACCAGGTTGCTGAGAAAGACATGCTTGTTGAGCCAGTCGTATTTCCCAACCGGAGCATTAAATCGCGGCGTGGTTCTTATATAGGGCGGCGCACCATTGTCGCCGGGGACGATAATACCGTCGTTTCTAACATTGATAAGCACACCGTCGTCAGTACGGATCATATAGATGGCTTCCACTTCGGTTACGCCATCAGGGCGTCGCGTCTGATAGTCTGCCCCACCGGGAACCACCACGCCGTTAATGCCCGGCCCTGTGAAATCACCACCGGTAATGGGAATGGCCTGACGCACGCCATCGCTGGACTGGCCCAATACTTCAGGAGGACTTAACTCTGCCCGCACTTCAAAAACAAATTCTGCCTGCAAGTTATCCATATTTTCCTGGGCCTGAACCAATGACGGGCATATAAGGGTATAGAGCAGTAAAAACTGAAAAAATTTCATCATGGGATCATCCTATTCCGGATTCTGACAACTGTAGTTTTCTGCGGCGGTGATATCACCGCTGCCATCGTAATGGGGGTAAGTCGGCCAGGGGCACAATGGACGTGAGACTCCGGGCATGCTGGCACCGGTAGCGATGATTTGCTCAGGTGGGGTATCGTTCTCCACCCAATCCACTATGGCCGTTAACATATCAAAGGCATCCAGGGTGTCTTCCCCGCCCCGGCAATGGCCCATACCGGGCACATGAAAATAACGACTCCAGTCTTTTACGGTTTCAAGGCCACCGTTAAACGCCGCCATTTCCTCGTAATAACGAATGGTTTCATTCACCGAGAACCAGGGGTCTGCTGCGCCGTGGTAAAAAATCTGCTTGCCACCTTCATCGACAAAGCTGCTCATCATCACGGAAGTCGTTTCACCCATGATCAAATGGGGTTGTGTTGAGGCCAGCACTGCTGCATCAATATCAAATTCCAGTACACCGGTTGAACCGGGCCCTTCCGGGGGATTGTTGGTGCTGTTAAGAATGCCACCAATAAAACCGGGATCATCCATGCCAGGGTCATACTGAAAACCTGGGTAGATCTGGAATCCCCTGGAGTCACTGGGGCCCTGCATGGCCATGTGAATGGCATCGGCCTTGGCGGGTGCCAGACAGTTGTCGGTGGAAGTACCAATACCACAGGCAATCTGACGCGGATCGAAATCACAGGCTTTGGGGTTAAACAATAAACCGTCTTCGGCTCCGTCCAGGGCATCACAACGGGCCAGCAGGGAATCAATCACCAGGCGGCGTTCATCGTCATCCAGCAAGGGGCCAGGTACCGGCAAGCCCTGGGCATCTCTGGGAGCAGCCTGATTTAGCTGCATCCCTACCCAGCGAATACCGATATTGGAGACACTGGTACGCATGGCAGGTGCACCGGAAACAACACCATCAAAATAGGTGGGGTAGCGCTGGGTCATTAACATGCCTTCCCTGCCCCCGGTAGAGCAGCCAACAAAGTAACTGTAGGCAATGTCCTGTTCGTAATAATCCTTAACAAGAAGCTTTGCTACTTCGGTGACTTTGGGATTCGCCTTGTAATAAAAATTCAGTGTGGCTTCCTGGTCGTCAAAAAAGCTGGCATCAAAGGGTCCCTGGGCCTGATGACCGGTATCATTACTGACCACAGCAAAGCCCTGCTGAATAGCGGCGCGCCCACCGGCGACTTGCGCCCCCACAGGTTCGCCAATAGTGCCATTGAGCCCACCGCCGCCCTGGAATAAAAACCGGCCATTCCAGTTGGCAGGAAGATTAAGCGCGAAACCAATACCGTACTCCACGTCATTCACACCGATACGTCTGTCGATCATGCCTTCCACATGACAGTGTGGCGGCAGTTCCATCCCCGACCCGTTAAAACCACCGGGCAAAGAACGATCATCAAACCACTGGGCACTGGTCACTTCCACCTGATAGCCCGGTAAGGAAAAGCCCGTCAGTGCTGCACAGTCAGCCGCATTCTGGGCAACACTTGTCATGGAAACGCACACCAGCAAAGCGGTGAATAACGAAGATAAACGCATAGATGATTTCCCTTATAAATTTTTACTTTATTTTACAGCCAAAAAAAGCCGGAGGAATTACCCGCCGACTTTTTCTGATTGCTTGTCTCTTGCCTCTTGTCTCTTGCCTCTGGTTTTTATACCTGCGGCATCTGCGATTCAGGCACCCACCAGCCATGAATCTGGCCAGTCGCCCTGATTGGCAGATGGACAATGGCTACCGGACCTTCATCAAGATGTTCAGCATCCAGAATCACCAGGTCACCGCGTCCATCCTCATTCTGACGGGTAGCTACCCCCATTAGATAGCCTTCACCTTCCCGGGCATTATCATGCTTCGGCGCAAAACAGCATTCCGCTAATGAGGTCCCGGGACCGGCATTCCAGAATACAGTATTACGGGTGGCATTATCCATGCGCACATAGCCGGCATTAGCCTGACGTGGATCTGCCGCATCCTTGTCGCGTGTCCCCAGGAAACCATAACGATAGGACGCCGTGTTGTAACGGTCATCCTGACGCGGCAAGGCACCACGGTAATCGTAGAGGCGTTCAATGTCATAGCCAGAGATATTGCGGTTATTCATGTCCGCTGACAAACGCGTAATATAGCTGGTGCCACGAATCGGGTCCCATTGCTTGCCTTCCTGCATGGGCATGAAGGGGAACGGATTGGATTCGGACATTTCCACATCCACATAAACGCGGCCGCCATCTTCAAAGGCGCCCATGACATGAGTGGCACTTCTGGTGGGCCCTGTAAACCAGCGCATATCAGAACCGTCACCGTCGCGACGTACCACACCAAAATGAGTACGTTCAGAATCATTCCAGGCCCAGTGAATGCCGCCTTCCTGAATCTGCTGGCGGTCCATGACCATGGGGATCACATAAATAACAATATAATTTTCTGTTACTGCAAAATCATGCAGCATGCCCACGTAGGGCACTTTTACCATGGCATTCCAGACCAGCTCACCCTGCGGGGTGTATTCAAACAGGCTGACATCATCACTACCGAAGCCCGTGGCTTCATAACCAAAGGCCACCATATTGCCGGTGCGCGAATCCACCTTGGGATGGGCGGTAAAGGTTTGACTTGGCAAGGTATCGTCAAAGGTGAAATTCGGAATCACCGTTTCCAAAGTTAACAAGTCCATGGCGGCCGGGGGGCTGTCTTCCTTCAGCGCCAAGAGATAGCCCTTGTGGTTAATAATATGGGTATTGGCAGTACTGCGACTTAAACCCGCAACACTGGGGTCGTCCATGTAGGGATTGCGATACATGGGAAAAAGAATTTTGCCGGCCTCATTCTGGGCTTGCCAGCGATCATTTTTAACATAACGGGTCTTGTAATCCGCTCTGCCATCCTTGATACGGAACATGCCTACATGGCCTTCTCCATCAAAGGGAATATTGCGGGGATTCATCGGATACTGGGCGTCCGGTCCTACCCGGTAAAAGGCCCCATTTAAATCATCGGGAATCTTTCCGGTCACCTGGCAATCATGAACATCGGATTCAAGACGAAACAGTTGCGGTGTCTGGAATTCAGCCGGCATTGGGCCACCACCTGGCCCTGTTGGTGGCTGCGCCTGGGCTGTTGCGCTTCCCAGGGCGGCACCGGCTGCTGCGCCGGCGATTCCAATGGCGCCGCCTAAAAAGTCGCGACGGTCAAATGTATGCTTGTCTGTTTTATCGTTGTTAGCCATATACTTCCCTTAATATTTGCGATATTTCAATTTTTCTTACAATTCGTTTATCTGCTGATTCTACCACTATGTTCGATAACACCAAGCCCTTGTCTCTTGTCTTCAGTCTATAACCGACCGGGCAAAGCTGGGGACAACCAGGGCGAGCCCATGCCATAAGGGACCGTCACAAACACCGCTTCAATCTGGTGGATTTTGCCATCATCAATTTTAAACAGCTCCAGCAGATAGAATGAGTGGGGGTAGCGAATGGGTGAATTAACCAGCGTGCCGTCACTCAGGGTATATTCATCAAGCTGACCGGAATGATCTATAAAACCGGACGCCAGAACCAGCCCTCTTTCTTCGTCTACCAGGGGAAAACGCCGTGCCCGCAGGCGGTCATCATAGCGGTAGTTACCCTGACGAAATTGTTCTTCACAGCCCAGGGCACCAACGGCAGTGAATTCAACCGCGGCATTGTTGGTGGTCTTGGTGCCGTTCTCCACGCGATTACAGTCTTCATGAAACTCTGTAAACAAGGTCCCGTCATTAAGCTGTAAGGTGTCAAAATAGCCATCGGCGATGGAAATCAACCGATCTCTTGGACGCCTTCGCTGCTCTGGCAAAATGTCATAAAACAGCGGTTTATGCTCCAACACAGGTTCAGGCCAGATAATACTCTTGGGTTCAGTCTCTGTGCGTAGTACCACGCTTTCCACTTCCGCTATGCGTCCATTCTCTACCTTGAGACGCAGGGCATACAAAGATGAAAAGTGTGGCTCCTCCACCACCCCGAAAAAGCCCACCTGCCCCGCCGCCACATCGGCAACCCGCAGGTCATAATCACCCATGCCGGTGATGGTGCCCCACAGGCCATCGCCAATTCTCAGGGGGACATTATTTTCAGTAAATTTAACGTTTTCAGCCCAGGCTATTTGGGCCGGGTCTTTGGCAAGCATACCCTGAAGGTAAAGGTCCAGGGCCTGGTACAGGCACTGCCGTGAGCAATCATAATTGGCAACGGCGTTAGGTGTATTGGATTGGCTGAAAGCCATGGCTGAGAAAAACGAAAAGGTCAGCGGCAATAGCAGTTTTACCATGCAGAAGCTCCGAATATTTCTTTTGGATCAGGCTAATTTCAGGTTCCAGCGAATATTGCTGGCCGGCTAGTAAAACAACTCTACGGACATAAAGCAAGATGGCTGGAATTGCGCTTGAAGCAGCTAAGGTGCAGAACAACAGACTTCAAGCGCTACTCATCTTAGCAACGGAAACCTGATAAAAATTCACAAAAAATTCAGTCATGAACCCGCTTTAATAGAGGTCATGGTCTATGTTGATAAAACGTTTCCAGAACCCCAGTTCAATGACATTAACAGTTCCTGTGATTCACCATCTTGCCTTATGAAATTCAACTTACATACCTGCTTACTACCTTTTCTCCTCTTATTCCCGCCCCTTGCCTGGTTAAACATGGAATTTGCGGGTGATGCAAGTATCGACACTAATGACAATGTCTCCAGCGCTGTCAGTGGATGCGATTTTTTAAACGACCAGTTTCTCAGCGCCAATTACAATCTGGGCAAACTCTGGGTTCCCACCCCTGTTAGATCTTTCCTGCCTAGAGACCATCTGGGGCAGCAGAACTTCAGCGACAGTGACGGCCTGAATATACCGTTATTGGCGACCCGGTTAACCTGGCTTCACGTCTTGAATCCCTGAGCAAAACCTATGGTGGCGAAATCACTGTCAGCGAAGAAACCAAAAACGAAGGCGCGGATTTTATTTTCCGGGAACTGGATCTGGTGCGTGTTAAAGGCAAAGCCCAACCGGTACGAATCTTCGAACTGATAGGCACACGCAACACTATGACATCACGTCAGCTTGAACAGACCACAGGCTTCAATAACATGCTTAGCCATTATCGAAAACAGGCATGGCAAGCGGCACTAGATGCTCTCACAGCCATTGAATCAGGAGAGAACGATACGCTCTGTCACTTGTTCCGGGAGCGCATTGAAATCTATCAACACAATTACCCCCGGGGATGACTGGGACGAAGTATTTACTTTTCAAAACAAATAAAAAAACGGAGACAAGCTCCGGTTTTTTATTTCGGTATAAAGACTATTTAATACTGGTTTTCAAGCACCATCACACCCGCTCCGGTATTGGAAATCGGTGCATGATAATGCTTGTGGATGAGCTTGGCATCCTTCTGCAATGCACCTCGCATGACCAACCACATAATGGTTTCAATACCTTCTGTGCCTGTTCTGCGCATAATTTCACTGTTGGAGAACTGGGTAAACCATTCCGGGTTATCTACCATCTGGTTCATGGTTTCGATATCGAAATCCACATCAATCAAGCCGGCTCTTTCGCCCTGTAACTGGTGCGACATTCCACCAGTACCAAAAATAACAACGCGCGTATCTTCCGGATAGGACTCAATCGCCTTGCCCAGCGCATGGCCCAGTTTTAGACAACGAGCAGCGGTAGGCACAGGATGCTGAACCACATTGACTGCCAGAGGGATAGTTTTAACCGGCCATTCCTGCAAAGTGCCATATAAGGCTCGCAGCGGATTAACGAAACCATGGTCTACGAGCATTTCCTGACAGGTACAGATATCAAATTCCTGTTCAATCAGGGACTCGGCAATATGCCAGGACAACTCTGCATCACCGGGAAAAGGTGCCTGCGGTTTAAGGCCCCAGCCTTCATCTGCATTTTCATAGACATCAGCACAGCCCAGAGCAAAGGTAGGCATTTTATCCAGAAAAAAGTTAAGGCCATGATCGTTATATACAACAATCACAACGTCTGGGTTGGCTTTTTTCAACCATTCCTTGGCGGGTTCATAGCCGTCAAAGAAACGTTTCCAGTATGGTTCCTGCTGCAAGCCATGCTCAATAGCATTACCCACTGCTGGTATGTGTGAGGACGTCAGTCCACCAATAATTTTAGCCATTCCAGTAACCTCCTGACTTTTCAAGTTTCTCAATCAGGCCGTCTGCTCTTTGCTGCAGTTTGTCCTGGAATTCTTTGGTAGTTATACCCTGAAACGCCGCTCCAGCATCCTGCACAGAGGTGCCGCGAGGAATTGCCATTTTGGCCATGAAGTAAATGTTGCAACCCAGCCTCAGCATTCTCAGGAAGTCTTTCTGTACCACGCACTCTTTAAAATCACCGGTTACGCCAAACTTGTCGCAATAGGCAACAGGGTCACTTTCAAATTCGTCGCGGCACTCTTCCTTGTTAAAGGTGAAGAGCATTTTGTTGATGTTGTAGGAGGTATGGGCAGTTTTACCATCAAATACATAGGTGCCCGGAATATCTTCGTAATCGTGCTTTTTCCAAACCATAAGGGGATACCCTGTTTTTCTCAAAAAATAATTTTTTACATGAATATCAATATGTTACGCGATAAAAAACCGCATCAGCGGTTATTAGGAGGGGCTATTATAGTAAATCAAGCGGGTCTCGTCCTGATTTATGACAAGTTTCTTTTAGGAAGCAGAATCAACCCCCTACTTTTATCTCTTACCCTTTACTTTCCAACTTCAAGACTGGCATCTCCGGATGTTCGGGAAAACATCGCCGCTGCTTCGATTTCACAGTCATAGTCATACAAAGGGGTGTCATCAGCAACGCGGAACAATTCATGTCTGCCAGCATAGGCCGAGCTCATGTAAATGGGATCTTTCAGGGTATATTCGTAAATCATTACCTGACCATCCTCGCTCACGCTGAAACGCTCCACCAATGTTTTTCTGGCACTTGAAGGCATGTCGTTGCCAGCGCCCAGCTTCTGTGTGGCCGATCCCAGTCCCCAGCGTGACGGGATATAACCTCCGCTTTCAAGTACCAGGGTTTCGCCATCAACCCTAGCCCTGACAATGCCAAACAAGCCATCCAGTCGAGGCCTCACTGGCAGACCATTGAGCGGGACACGCCGTGTTATTTCCCAGGCTTCGTTATATAAAACTGCCGCTTCATCTTCAAAGCTCAGATCAAATAGATAAGGTGCATTAAACATATCTGGAAAATTCATCGGTTCACAGGTATTAGCGGGAGAACGTTTCGGGTCATAGTCTTGCCAGGCCTGCCTTCCCCTTTCATTCAGGGGAAGTAACATTTCAGAACCAAATCCACCGCGAGAACTCCAGCGCCCGGCCAGCTTTTCCAACCCGGTAACAGACGCCAATACATCGCTGTCCACGGTTTCATAGTCAACCCTTTCTGAAAAACTGTAACGGGTGCCATCCCCGGTAATAAAAAATGAGGAGTTTATGAAACGAAAACCAGGTTCCCGATTGGGGTTGCCGATAATAGTAATCTGCTGTCCGGGCAGGAAAGACTGATTAGTGACCCCCATGCGGCGCATACCTGAGGTCGCCATGGATTCTACTTCCCAACGCTGAATTTCTTCATCCTGCGCCACACCATCAATATAGCTGATGCCATCGACTATCAGCGACGAGTGGGGGCTGCGCAATTTAAAATCAACAACAGTACCGCGAAGCTCAATTTGGCTCTGCATGTCAAAATGGGCAACGAAGGAATGATGTGCCTGAACTATGCTACCAATAAGCAGAAGTATTACTGCATTGAATACCGATTTCATTATCTTGTTCCAGTTGTTGTTTTCAGGCTGGCAGCCCATTACCCGTTAGTTTACCAGCCACCGGCACCAGGTCCATAATCCGCGTCCCAGTTACTACCCACCTCATCTGGTAAATTGTACAGGACTGCATGGATTTCTTGCAGCATGCCATTCTTGATCTGAAAGAATTCCCCGACAAGACGATCATTGGAGGTAGCAACACTCTGGCTTTCCATACCGCTCTTCAAGCCAAATCGCACAATGGATAAAACAATTCCACGCTCCTCATCTACCACTGGATAACGTCTGTCCCAGAGATTTCGACCGATAAAGCGCCCTGTATCAAAACCATCGGGAGCTGAACGAAAACCACCGTCAGGAAACTGCCCGGTAGTCTGCAAGCCATTTTCAAAACGATCCGCATCATAAAGCAGGTCAGCAGGATGATATTCATCGGTGCCATTGGTCTGAAATGCGCGCCAATAGCTTTCTGCCGCGGCAATCAGTCCGTAGTAGGAATCCCTGTCTGCGATCCTGATACTATTATCGAGATTTGTAGAGAGCGGATAATCAACAAGACGTTCAGGCCCCCACAAACGATCTGCATCACCCTGGTTGGCACGAATTATTTCTACCTCGGTAATAGCGTTACTTGCTACCTTGAGGCGAACCATGACCATGGTGTAGCTACCATCAGAATTTCTGACCACCGCTTCTGTTGCCACATCACCCAGACGGGGGTTGGCAATATCCCAGCGATAAGCGGTTTCCTGCGCTTCATTCCAGAACGCCTGATTTAGATTAACAATACGATTGTTATCTGTAATCTTTACATCATTGGCCACAGGAACGACGGCCGGATTATTTGCGTAAAGCGCATTCAGATAGCTATCCATAAATCCTGACAGGCAAGCCCGATCACAACCAATCTGCGCATTTGCACTAACTGCAAAACCAGATAGCACAAGCATCACCAAAAATAGACTCTTTTTCATTTTATTATTCCTTCTTGCAACCGTTCTATAAAAGCGCGTAATAACGCAGAATATTTCCGGCTTCCTTTCTCCGCCCGATCCCTATAATGACATGACGCATCAGCCAATCATGTTTACCCTTCTCCACTTCAAAAGTAGGAAAAGCTCGCAGATAGTAATCCTCTTCAGGAACTATTGGTCCATTATCAAAAATCCATGCCTGAATTTTTGCAATAGTATCCGGATGCCTGCCCCACAAATAACCATTATTACGTAACAGGATAAGTGTGCCATCATCTTCTTGAAGCATATAGCGCGCATCAAAAGCCAGCACGCCGTCAGGCCTGAATAATGCCCAGTCACCGCCACTGTCAGGGAGAGCCTGACCATTCAGATAAGGGCCGCTCACCTTGCCACTGTCCAGATAGACAGCACCGCGACCGGCACCGGTAGGCATATTCGCGATGTTATGTACGCGGGTGAAATCCAGGTCAATTTCGAAAATGTATTCCATCTTCGGCGCATCGAAAGTAGACACACCATCAAAGGGGCTGGACCAGGCCTCAACAGCAGCAGGGCCTGATGCTGAAGCTGTGGAATTACTTTCCTGCGCACTGGCAACTGCCGGTGCAGCGGCCACGGCTGCCAATCCGAGTTTACTCATGTCGTTGATAAATTCCCGTCTATCCATTGTTTCTATTCCCCCTCTTTGCTTGGCTCAGGCAATAAACCAGCTGAATAATGACTGGGTGCCTGGTCTCAATTTTTTATCAAGTAATTTACTAAAATGTGTCTGCATTAAATCTTTATCTGTAATCTTGGGCAATTGAAGATATTCAAGTGCCAATTCACAGGACCAGCTTTCCTTTTCCGCTTGCGGCTGATAAACAGCATGCTGCAATTCCAGCATGACATGTTTTCGTTGCTCGGCAGCCAGTCCACTGATCATCAGGTAATCAGCCCAATTGCTTAATCCCATTACAGGCATCCCCTTTTCTGCCGCCATCTGACTGAGACTTTTTCGCCATTGACGCACCGGATCATCTGTAAGAGCGACAGCATGAATCCCGGTAGCTGAAAGGGTCTCGGCAAATGAGCGTGAATGAATATCATTATCTCGATACAAGACCATTCCGCGTCGTTGCTGCAGTTCCGCAAGGGGTTGAACTAACCTCTCTGGTTTGGCAGTCAGATAAGCAGGCAAGGAACCCAGTGCTACCAGGGAGCCACCGCCCTTGATAAAGCGCCTGCGACCAGTTCCTTTCAGAAAGCTGTATTCATCATTCATCGTGATTCCTTCTCTGCCAGGTAGCTGACTATTGTCTGCAGCTGTTTATCACTCACTTCGCCTCGACTGATCGGAAACATAATTCCAATGCCATTACGCACAACAGTTTCAATATATGGGCCCTGCAGGTCGTCACGATTTTCAAGCAGTGCCAGCTCCGCTGACATGCGACGTCCAAGTATGCCCGTCCCCATTCCGCCTGTGCGATGGCACATGCCGCATTTTTCCTGGAACAGTCCTGCCCCGCTTTGCTTTTCCAGATTTGACCAGTCATCTTGAGCCAGCGCAGTACCCGTAAGGAAGAATAAAGAGACTAGACGAAAAATATATTTCATGAATTTAACCCCTCTCGTTCTGGTAATTCGCAGGCCAGATACCGCTCTTGCCGGGTGCGAGAACACCGTTGGGATCCAGTGTGTCTTTAATGCGCTCATTGAGGCGACGCAAGGCATGGTTATTGAAGTCATAGGTATCGGCTATCAGATCCATATATTCGATATGGGCGCGGTACTCCCCATAGCCTTGCTCACTGGCATCACTGACCAGGGAACGAAAGAAGCGATCAACCCTGTCAACCATATCCGGATCATCCTTGTTAAACAAAACCTGATTTACATTAGTGATATGCCTTTCCGCCAGAGCAAATGAGCCGTGATAGTCCATCCCGAATTCGTTATAGCGATCAAAGGTTCGGCGAAACTGCGCCAGAGCAGCATCACCGGACTGCGGCAAGGCCGGTGAGAAACCAACGTGGGCACCACGCCCCCCATGCCAGGAGGCATTCTGTAATGGGAAGGTAATCGGAACACCGGCAAAAGGCTGCAGCTCTCTTGGGTCACCATCGCGCCAGATACCCTGTTTCATTTCATAGGAGGTTCTACTCGCAAAAATACTTTTTACTTTTTCTGCCATGGCGGTAGTTACTTCTTCATAGCCGTAAAAACGCAAATTTACACTCCACCAGCCAAGTCCAAACTGCGCCCTGATTGCATCAATAACGCTGTCAGGTATGGCACCAGGGCCATCGTACCAATCAGTTCGGTTAGTAAGCACAGCTGCAGCTCTAAGCCAGTTACCGATTGAGGGTGATTGCTGGAGCAGTCCGGAACGACGCATTGGTGCCAGCGTATCAATTGCCCAACCCAGGTCATCAGCCCGATCAAGTTCCATATCAAGACTGACGATGGATTCAGGTTTTGGCATAAGCCACATCCCCGCCTTGGTAACGATGCCAAAATTGGACTGAATAAACATCTGGTCCCAGCCCGGGCCAAAACCATAGGGGTGCATATTCCAGCTGGGGGAATCAGTCATCGCTCCCATGCCAGTGCGGACAAGATCGCCATCGGGCAATACAACTTCCATTCCGCACAGGCGTGCCGCATGATCACCATAGGGTGTATAACCAACACCGCGATCAAGCGCATTTCCTACTACTGAGCCCCAGGCATTACCCGGCGGCGAGATCCAGTAGGGAATATCATTTTCCTCTACATAATCAAAAAGATCATAAAAGCCCACACCCGGTTCAAGAAGTACCGTGCCATTTTCAACATCCATTTTTATTTTTTTCATGCGGGACATATCAAGCACTATTGAGCCTGACATGACCGGCGCAGCACTGCCATAGCCAAAGTTTTTCCCGCGACTAATTGGCCAAAGCGGAATTTTGTGTTCATTGGCAATACGGACAATGGCCTGCACTTCTTCCGTGGTCTGGGGCGCAACAGCCGCACTGCCCACATGAGCAGCCTGATCAAAACCAAAATGATCGAGATAGCTATCGCGATCCTGGTCAGTGGCAAATACCCAGTCTTCACCAACAATGGATCGAAATTGTTGTAGTGCACGATCAAAGGCAGCGGCACTTAAACCGGAAGGAAGAACAAGTTGCATAAAGCGGGCTCCTTGATGGAAACGTGTTTATTGTTATGAAGGCTGGGTTAATTGTTTGCGTTATTAGTAAACGAGAAAAGTATAAACATCTGATTATTTATCCATTGACCCCAGTACCATTTTGGCAAAGTCGGTATAAAAGTCAGGATTATCCTTTCCTGCCTCGAGTCGCTCTTTTCTGTCATCATGCATACTATTTCTGGGAGTGATGCCGCAACCTTCAACAATTCGATTCATAAAGTTAAACAAGGCGCAGATACTGTAGCATGGTAAAGCGCTCTCTCTTCTCAGCCGGCAGCATAAACAGCCTCAGCATCTGCAGCGGTAATCTTGCCGGGAGTCAGCGTCAGTTTTTTAACGTAGACCAGCAATGGCAGTAGTTTTTCCTCTACACTTGATAGTTCCGGATTTTCTATAAGTCTTTCCATAATTACGCATCAATGCCATGACTCTGTGCAATAGCCTCATGCGCATCAAATCAAAAGCGGCAGGCATTAAGGCCGGATACATAGGCAGCAATCAATTCTCTTTCCCCTACCGAAAGTGGCGAGCCCCCCCTGAGTATTACATCGTAGTACTCACAAAGCGGCGGAAGTCCATCATTAAACTGCCTGAACACCTGCAGCATGTCGGGATTTTTTGGCAGAGTTTTGAAAACAGACATGTTTTTCCTAATTTATTTATTATTTTTCAGTGGCTTAAAGGCGCCCACCACAACTGTGAAATCCTTGTGATTTCCCTGATTAAGCCTACCATTTTTCA
>Ga0181604_10001029_pt1 | contig 25238 bp, 19 predicted proteins | sample 041ome_12_FD_148663 | JGI IMG/M metagenome (GOLD analysis project Ga0181604, IMG submission 148663) | Coastal salt marsh microbial communities from the Groves Creek Marsh, Skidaway Island, Georgia - 041410US metaG (spades assembly) | ecosystem: Environmental > Aquatic > Marine > Intertidal zone...
CCAAATTAGTTGCTAAAAAAAATAAAGTTGATGCTGAGCGGCTAGAAAGACAAACGGCAGGTTATATGGTGGTAGATCTTAAATCATCCTACCTTTGGAATACATTGCGATTTAATGTCGGCATTGATAACTTGTTTGATAAAAATTATGACGACCCTTTAGGGGGAGAATACCTCGGTCAAGGCAAAACGATGGCATCTGATGGATCAGGATTAACAAAATCAACCGGTTCACAAGTTCCTGCCATGGGACGAACATTTAATATTTCACTCACTTACACGTTCTAGTATTTGAGTATCAAAGTCTATAGGTTTATCATGAAGTCATGAATAAATTTATTTTTTTAGTAATGTTTATATACAGCCCCTATGTTTTAGCAGAAACAAATGGGTCATTAGAAGAAATCATTACTGAAACAAAATTAGCCACTGACAATGGGGCATGTGACCAAACTGCATTAATCGATAAGCAATTATTTTGTGTCAAAAAAAGTCTTATTACCCTTAACTCATGCGGAAAAAGATCCGATTGGCCTTGTTTGGATATCGATGGCTGTTTGCTTATTGATAAATATGTTTTAAATGATTAAAAGCAAAAAAGTCTATTTTGTTTTAAGTATTTTTTTGCTAATTTTTATTTATTACTTTGCTACAAACCCTTATTTACATCAAGAATATGAATGTGAGAAAAGTAATATCGCAGTTAAGCAAAAATTAGTTATTAATGTATATCTGCCACGTTCGTATGAGGTGATATTTAAAAGTCAGATTTATCCAGCACAATCTTGCCTCTACAATGAATCCTTAACGTGTATTTTACTTGTTGAAAATTACGAAACGGGCCGAATTAGTTTTAACAAGGATCAATTAACTTTAGAACATCATTGGGAGCGTTACGAATCTGGTGAATTTGTCTACGATCAAACGCAAATCATCAAGACAAAAATGCAAGATTTTTATACTTGTGAGTAATTTTGAATAGTGACCATACAAACCATTGTGTAAAACTTTATATGAGTTATGAAAATCTTATCGGCAAGAAATTATGTGATATTGCAAGTAACGAAAATTTAAGTTACGTAATAAAAAAATTACCTTTTCCTATCGCTAGCCACACAAATAATACCGTACCAACATTCAATTACGCCAATGACGCAATGTTGCGCTTATTTGGTATGCATGAGTCGGAATTTATTGGGTTAGATTCAAGACTTTCTGCGACCCGATCAAATCAGGTTGAGCGGCAAAAATTACTCGATGAAGTTCATCAGCATGGATTTATTGAAAATTATCAAGGCTCTCGTGTGAGAAAAGATGGCACAGAATTTTTTATTAAGAAAGCTACCATTTGGAATGTATATAATGCAGAAAATGAATTTGATGGGCAGGCAGTCATTATTTATGAATGGTCAGATTAACTTTTATTTTTTTAAATTACTTTGTCGTCTTGATGTCGGCGATTCCAGTGATACTTTGCCGAGAATGCCTTGACGGTAATCGCCCAAAAATGTGACAGCAGCTTTGTGAATATCCAATTCACCACCTTTGATCTTAAAGCCACGGTATTCCGCAATTGCACAAAGAAATGACTCATCATTAGGCAGCGGCAAGGCAAGCTTATATTTTTTAATTAATAGCTCTGCGTAGGACATTTTAAGGATGTCGTATAACACCAATGCTGTATCAATCTCATCGTAGGCGTTAATACCAATCGTATGTGATGCAGCCAATAAAAAACCATCTAATGCATTATCAATTTTTGGCCACATCATTCCGGGGGAATCGGTCAGTATCATCTGATTATTCAATTCAATCCTTTGTAATGATTTTGTTATGGCGGGTTCATTCCCGGTTTTTGCAATTTTTTTATTCTTCAGCGAATTCACGATGGTTGACTTACCCACATTGGGCACCCCCATGATTAACATTCTCAGAGGTTTAATTGCGGTGCCTCGATGGGGCGCAATTTTTGTGCATGCCGGTAGTATTTTTTTAACTTCGGAGGCGTGTTTTGCTGAGATGGCAATACATAATGTTTTTGGTTGTTGGTTATAAAAACTTATCCACTCTTGCGTAATTTTGTCATCTGCCAAATCTGCTTTATTTAATACTTTAAGATGCGGGCGTTGCCGTTGATTGCGTATGGACTCAATCATGGGATTTGTTGATGCACCAGGAATACGCGCATCTAAAATTTCAATGACAAGATCATTGATTTCTAACGCTTCTTCTATTTTCTTTTTGGCAGCGGTCATGTGCCCTGGAAACCATTGGATGCTCATCTTTGCCCTTTAAAAATTAACCTTATTCTGTATTGAGGTAAACTTATTCTTATGACGCTCATTGAAGAAATTAAACCCCAGCAATCCATTGAATTATTAAAACACCTGCATATTTTAACGCGCGATGGAAAAATTAATCAGGATTCTCGGCGTAAGTTGAAGCAAGTTTATCATTTGTACCAGTTCATTGAGCCTATTCTGAAGGAAATTAATTTAATTAATTCAAATTATTTTGTTGTCGATCATGGTGCGGGTAAATCTTACCTTGGTTTTATTCTCTACGATTTATTTATTAAATTAACGCAAGGCAAAATTCTTAGCATTGAACGCAACAAGGAACTCGTCTTTTCTTCTGAGCAGTTGGCAAAAAAATTTAATTTTGAGCGAATGCAATTTGTTGCTGCTGACACAAATCAAGCGAACGCATTTGTTAAAGAAAATGTGGATATTGTGACGGCACTTCATGCATGTGATACTGCGACTGATGACGCACTCCATTTTGGGTTAAAGAAAGAAGCGGCATGGATAATTTTAATTCCATGCTGCCAGGCAGAGGTAGCTAAACTTCTAAGAACACATAAAACTCAGTCACTAAAAAATCCACTTGCAGAATTATGGCGCCATGCTATTCATACACGTGAATTAGGAAGCCATTTAACGAATGTGCTCAGATGCCTCCTGTTAGAATCGCAGGGTTACCAAGTCACCGTAACTGAATTGGTCGGCTGGGAACACTCAATGAAAAATGAGTTGATCATAGCAAAAAAAACCCAACAAATTAAAGGCAATGCAAAGGCGCGAATTGAAAAAATACTAGGCGAGTTTAATCTCCCCGAGTTAAAATCGAAGTTTATTATTTAAGCTTTGAGGAAGGTGTTATGCAATTAATTCGTCGGTTTTTTTTCATGTCATTTGTTTTTTTTTCTAGCTCTATTTTTGCGCAAGACTTAAGTGGCCAATACGATTGTGTCGGACAAGATCTGCATGAAGGCGAATTTAAGGGTACCGTGACAATACAAATCCAACCAGATTACAGCAATCAACAATATCAAAGTTATTCCTTTGAGTTGAGCGTACCTGATTTTGGAATTTATCGCGGTTTTGCTGCTGGGGAGGGCATGGATGTTGGTATTTACTTTGCACTGGAGGCTAAAGCAAATGAAGATTACGGTGTGGCGACAGCCAAATTCTTTATTAATGAAGATGGAAATATGGCATTTAAAAAATTTTATTACGAGCCTAATTACAAAGGTGGCAATACTGGAATTGAAGAGTGTGTAAGGTTAAAAAAAAATAATTAAACAAATGGCTTTAAAAAAATAAGAGGCAACTATCAGAGAATTACCACAAAAAATTTATTTTCCTGAAAATCTTCCGGTAACGGAAAAACATGACGAAATTCTTAGAATCATTCATGAAAATCAAGTCAGTATCATCTGCGGCGAAACAGGCTCTGGTAAAACAACACAGTTACCAAAAATCTGTCTTGAGCTAGGACTAGGCAGTAAGAAACTTATTGGGCATACACAGCCAAGGCGCATTGCTGCCCGTTCTGTTGCCACCAGAATTGCAGAAGAAATGAATTCAAATTTAGGTGAACTGGTGGGATTTAAAGTACGTTTTGCTGAAAAAATATCAAAAAAAACAGCAGTAAAAGTCATGACAGATGGCATTTTGCTCGCTGAAACCCAGAGTGACCCCCTGTTAAAAAACTATGATGCAATTATTATTGATGAGGCTCATGAACGAAGTCTTAATATTGATTTTCTTTTAGGTTATTTAAAAAACCTCATCACGCAACGACAAGATTTAAAAATTATTATTACCAGCGCCACGATTGATGTAGATAAATTTTCAGCGCACTTTAATAACGCACCGATTATAAAGGTGTCTGGCCGAACCTATCCGGTTGATGTTATTTACCGTCCGCTAAAAAAAATATCAGAGGCGTTAATTGAGGGCATTGAGGATGGCATCGTTGGAGTTATTAATGAGCTCGGTAAAGTAGAAGGGGATATTCTTGTATTTTTACCTGGGGAGCGCGATATCCATGACACAAAAAAATACTTATCCGATCAATTTCGTGATCGATTTGATGTTCTCCCATTATTTTCTCGTTTACCGTTTAAAGATCAACAAAAGATTTTTCAAGTTTCAACACAACATCGAATAATTTTAGCTACCAATATTGCTGAAACATCATTGACAGTCCCTGGTATCAAATACGTTATTGATGCGGGATTGGCAAGAGTGGTGCGCTATAGTCCAAACCTTAAAATTGATCAGCTGTTAATTGAAAAAATATCAAAAGCATCAGCGAATCAGCGTGCAGGGCGCTGTGGACGCATAGCACCTGGTATTTGTATTCGCCTCTATGACGAAGAAGATTTTAATCTTAGACCCGATTTTACTGACCCTGAAATAATTCGCACATCCTTAGCCTCAGTTATTTTACGCATGGCTGACCTAAATTTGGGACAAGTTGATAAATTTCCTTTTATTCACCCACCCTCGAATCGATTGATACAAGATGGCTACCAACTTCTGCAAGAATTGGGTGCGGTTGACAAGCAAAACAAAATATTACCGCTAGGTAAACAAATTGCAATGCTACCAATTGACCCAGCACATGCCAGGGTACTTCTAGAGGCTAAAAAAGAAAATTGTTTGCATGAAATTTTAATCATCATAAGTGCACTGAGTGTTTCCGACCCTAGGGAGCGGCCGTTAGATAAGGCAGAACAGGCTGATCAAGCACACCAACAATTTCATGATCCAGATTCAGGCTTTATGATTCTTTTAAGATTATGGAGTCGATTTCAGCTCGAGGTAAATAAAAATCGGAGCAAACAGCTGCGGCAATTTTGTCAAAAATATTTTGTGTCCTATAACCGCATGCGTGAGTGGCGAGAATTGCATAAACAACTGACAAATATTGTCGAAGAAATGAGCTTTAATATTAACCAAAAAGAGGCAACTTATGACCAAGTACACCGAGCATTATTGGCTGGGCATCTCAGTAATATTGGGCAAAAGGAGATTGATGGCCCTATGTATCTTGGGGGAAGAGGGGTGAAGTTTCTCATTGGTCCACGATTATTTAGAAATAAGAATTTTAAATGGCTTATGGCGGCAGAAATTATTGATACCGGCAAAAGGTATGCGCAATGTGTAGCAAAAATTGATGTTGCATGGGTCGAGCAAATGGCAACGCATTTGGTTGAGTATGAATACGCAAATCCAAGATGGAATAGCAAGCTTGGTCGGGTTGATGCAACACAAAAAACATTGCTTTATGGCTTGATTATTAACCCGGCAAAAACCATTCACTATGGACCCATAGACCCCATTGTGTCGAGGGAAATTTTTATACGGCAGGCTCTGGTTGAGGGTAACTTTGAATCGCAAGCGCCTTTTTGGCAACACAATCTTGAGCTTATCAAGGAAGTGGAAAAGCTCGAGCACAAAGCGCGTCGGCAAGATATTTTAATTAATGATGATATTTTGTACCAGTTCTATGATGAAAAAATTGAAAAAGATATTATAAATTTACAGGCATTCGAATCTTGGCGAAAAAAAATTGAACAAGAAAATACAAAGTTTCTATTCTTAACTAAAGAATTTTTAATGCAACATGACGCGGAAAAAATTGATTTAGTGCAGTTTCCTGAACACATAAAAATTGGCAGCATAGACGTTAATGTCAGTTATCATTTTGATCCCAATCATCCTCGTGATGGTATCTCAGTCACCTTACCTTTTTCGCTTATGAGCCAGATTCAGGAGAATAAATTTTCTTGGTTGGTGCCTGGCATGATCCGAGAAAAAGTAACTTTTTTAATTAAAAATTTACCCAAAAATTTGCGTGGTCAATGCGGCCATTTACAAAATGCCGTGACTGAATTTTTACAAAAGAAAAATAATACGACAAATTTTAATGAGGCATTTACACATTTCATTCGAGAAAAATCAAACTCCGCATATAAATTGTCAGAAGAGGAATTAGCAAACCTACCCGAACATTTGAAAGTTAATTTTATTTTGATTGATCAAAATGACCGAGTGATCGATGAAAGTAGAAATTTAAACTTACTCAAAGCAAAAAATAAAGAGATGGTGACCGAGGTAATTGAAGATATTGATTTTGGTATTGAAAAAACGCAACTTATTTTTTGGCCCGATTATGATATACCCGAAACTATAGAAAGAGAATGGGAAAACCAAATGATAACCGGTTATCCTGCACTTATTGATCGGCATACGCATGTTGACCTGATCGTGCTCGATGCAAAAGAAGATGCTTTAAAAGAGCACGCAAAAGGGATAAAACGACTCCTTAGGCTCCAGCTCAAAGATAAGATTAAAGTTTATAAAAAAAATTTTCTACAATCAGGATTGACCACGATCAAGTTGACAAAAATTATTTCACCCGAGACATTAATTGAAAATACAGTTGATATCACTATAGATGAAATTATTTTTCGATATCAAGAAAGTATCAGAACTACAGTTGAGTTCTCTAAGCTTTTAGTTGAAGCCAATAAGAGCCTTGTTCCACTATTAAATGAATTAACAGCTGCATTAAAAAAAATAGCAGAAAGCTATTATCAACTGTCTCTTGCAAAAGATAATTTTCAATTCATGTCGAAAGCGATGCAAATTGATTATGAGGAGCAGTTAGAAATTTTATTGCCGCCCTATGAGTTGCCACTTTTTCAATGGAGCCGCATTAATCTGATTGACAAATACTTAACGACGATGCGAATAAGATTTGAAAAGTATCTGCAAAGGCAGCAAAAAGATCATGAATCGATAACACAAATTAGTCGCTTAAAAGATAAATGGATTGAAAAAGTCATTCAGTATGTCGAAAGAGATTTACCTATACCAAGCGCTTTTATAGATTTCCAGTGGGATTTGCAAGAATTAAGGGTATCGTTATTTGCTCAAGAACTTAAAACGGCTCATCCCATATCAATCAAAAGAATGAACGAGCGATGGACAAAAATGATGGACCTGTAAAAAATGAAAAATATTATCGGAAAATTTTTTAATTATCGGGCTGACCCATCTTTCTATGATTTTGCTAAGATTTCAGTTGAAGTAAGTGAGAAAGATAACTTGCGTTCTATGCACATTGGTAATGATACGATTCAAAGCGCAATGCATCTAAAAAATCATAATCAATTAGTTTTAAATTACACCAAAGTGATTGCACTCAGCTTAATTTTTAACCCCAATCCGGCAAAAATTTTATTTTTAGGATTAGGTGGGGGTTCATTACAAAAATTTTTTTTTAAATATTGTGAAAAATCATTTACCAAAACCATCGAGATTAATCCACAAGTCATTCAGGTTGCAAAAAGCTATTTTTTTATTCCCGACTCGGATCGCTTGGAAATTATTCATGATGATGGGGTGGATTATTTGAATAACCATAAAGACACGTATGATCTTATTGTTTCAGACGCCTTTGACGACGAAGGCCTTCCAGATATTTTTAAAGAAGAAAAGTATTATGAGCTGTGCCATTCTCGACTCACAAAAAATGGTATCTTTGTTATAAACCTGTGGGGATCTGATCCTAAATCAAAGCTCTACATAAAAAAAATAAAAATGATTTTTAATAATCAGGTATTATTCGCAGCAGCTGATAATCCTGGGAATGTAATTGTTTTTGCATTTAAAACTTTACCCAAAGAGCTTCGTGTGGAGCAACTAAAAGAGCAAGTTAAAAGTCTGGAGAACAAAACCAGTGAAGACCTCATGATTTTTTATAATCGCTTAATAGAAAGTGCACCATCCATTAATGGCCATCGATTAAATTTTTAAAGGATTTATTTTGAGTTTACGTTTTTTTGCAACCTGCCCTAGAGGACTTGAAGAGGTTTTAGTGGATGAATTAACGCAGTTAAAAGCCAAAGATATCATGCAGACTGATGGGGGAGTGAGTTTTACTGGAACAAATGAGCTTTTGTACCGTGTAAATTTATCGAGTCGGATTGCGACACGTATTTTAGTTTTGATAAAAGAGGGTTTCTATAAAAAAGAGGACGACCTCTACAAGGCGGCATTATTTTCAGATTGGGACCATTGGTTTACTGAAAACCAATCAATTAAAGTCAGTACCAGTGCTATTTACGCACCCTTAAAAAGTCTAGATTTCATAACGTTAAGAATTAAAGATGCAGTCTGTGATTTTTTTAGGAAGAAGACCAATAAGCGGCCTAATGTAGCTATTAGAGATCCCGATATAAAAATCCACCTTTTTTTAAATAAAAATCAGTATTCACTCTACTTAGATGCTTCAGGCGCCCCCTTGTATCAGCGTGGATACCGTACCAATAGTGTGCAAGCCCCCATCCGAGAGAACTTGGCCGCCGGTATTATTGCTTTGTCAGGATGGCAACCAGGCGAGGCTCTGCTGGATCCAATGTGCGGGAGTGGCACCTTTTTAATTGAAGCAGCATTAATCGCTAAAAATAAAGCACCTGGCTTGGACCGTAATTTTAGTTTCATGGCTTGGAAAAATTTTGATGCACAACTTTTTAACAACATTAAGACTGAATACTTAACACAGGTAAAAGTATCTCGCTTTATGAACATTTATGGTTCAGATCGGGACATGAGTGCAGTGAGGATAAGTAAAAAGAATTTGGCATTAGCAGATTTGGATGATTGCATTAAACTGAGTTGCGCTGAATTTGCTGAGATAAAAGCACCCGAAAAAATGGGCGTTATGATTACGAACCCCCCTTACGGTGAACGTATTGGTGAAAACGAAAGTTTAAATTTAGAATACCCTGAGTGGGCACGACAGTTGAAAACTGCTTTTACAGGATGGCGAACATATTTTTTAACGAATGACTTTAAAATGCCAAAACTCATGCGTTTATCACCTTCAAAAAAAACGCCGCTATATAACGGCGCATTAGATTGTCGATTATTTGAAATTACTATCGTCGCTGGCAGTAACCGAAAAAAAATTACTTAAGTGCGTTTAGCGCTGCATCATAATTAGGCTCTTCAGTAATTTCTGCTACTAATTCACTGTGGATGACTTTATTATTTTCATCAAGAACAACCACTGCACGTGAAGTTAATCCTTTCAATGAGGTATCGAGAATTGCCACGCCATAGTCATGAGCAAATCCTGAAATATCACGAAAGGCTGATAGAGTAACAACATTATCTGTGCCTTCAGCACCACAAAAACGTTTTTGTGCAAAAGGTAAATCAGCTGAGATACATAGCACAACCGTATTATCAAGTTTGCTTGCTTCGTCATTAAAGCGTTTTACTGACAAGGCACAAGTAGGGGTATCAACGCTTGGAAAAATATTTAAAATCTTTCTTTGATTTCCATAAGTCGCTAGATTTACATCTTCCCGCTTGTCGTTCGCCAAACTAAAATCTTTGGCTTGCTCACCAACATTAGGAAATGATCCACCCAACGTTACTGCACCACCTTTTACCGTTACATTACCCATTGCTGTTCTCCTAAAAAAAATAACATTTGTATCATTTTAACAAAACATCTCAGGTAAAATAATTTTTATGCAAAAAAAGAAGTCTCAATTTATTCACCTGCGCTGTCATAGCGAATTTTCAATCTCTGACGGCATTGTAAGAATTGCCGATTATGTAAAAAAAGCATCTGAATATGGTATGCCTGCAATTGCTATTGCAGATCTGAGTAACTGCTTTGCCGCGGTAAAATTTTATAAAAAAGCCTTAGAAGCCAAAGTAAAACCTATTTTTGGTGCCGATCTTTGGATTGAAAATAAAAGCAGTCCAGATGAACCCACACGATTGCAAGTTATTGTAAAAAATCAAAAAGGTTTTTTAAATTTATCCGAACTAATATCGCATGCTTATCTTGGAAACCAACAGCGAAATCGGCCGCTTATCAAAGAAGAATGGTTGTTTGAGAAGAATGAGGGATTAATTGTGTTGTCTGGCGCAACAAGTGGCATGTTGGCTTTTCTGCTGCAGCAAAACAAGTTAGAAGAGATCCCTTCCTATGTAAAACGTTGGAAAACTCATTTTAAGGATCGATTCTTTATTGAAATTCAAAGGCATGGCCGAGATAAATTAAAAGAATTACAAGAGCGGTACGTAGAGAAAGCATTATTTTTGGCGCATGAATATGACCTGCCGGTAGTTGCTACCCACCCCATTCAATTTATGGCTGAAGAGGATTATCGGGCGCATGAAGCAAAAACATGTATTTCGGATGGTTATATTTTGGGTGATCAGAGACGACCAAAGAATTTTTCACCGGATCAATATTTTAAGTCACCGGATGAGATGATTGCATTATTTGAAGATATCCCAGCTGCCATTGAAAATACCTTACAAATAGCAAAGTTATGTAATCATGAATTTGAATTAGGCCAACTCTTTTTACCCGATTTTCCTATTCCAAAAGGAAAAACCATTGAAGACTTTTTGTTACTCGAGGCAAAAAATGGATTAGATAGAAGGCTTGAAGATTTATACCCTGAAGAAAAGATAAGGGAACAACATATCCCAAAATACCTTGAGCGCTTAAATTTTGAGGTTAACGTAATTAATGAAATGGGTTATGCAGGTTATTTCCTCATCGTGGCAGATTTTATTAATTGGTCGAAAGAAAATAAAATACCGGTTGGTCCAGGACGAGGTTCCGGGGCAGGCTCAGTCGTTGCTTTTAGTTTAGGAATTACTGATCTTGATCCGCTCAAATATAACTTGCTATTTGAGCGGTTTTTAAATCCTGATCGCGTTTCTATGCCAGATTTTGATATTGATTTTTGCCAAGAGGGACGTGATCGTGTTATTGAATATGTAAAACAAAAATATGGTTCTGATTCGGTTTCTCAAATCGCAACCTTTGGCACCATGGCGGCAAAAGCCGTTATACGGGATGTTGGGCGTGTTCTTGATCTGCCTTATAACTTTGTTGATAGCATCGCCAAATTAGTACCCAATGAACTTGGCATTAATTTAAAAGATGCCATTGAGAAAGAACCTCAGCTAAAAGACCGTATTAAAAAAGAAGAGGAGGTTAAAGAGCTTTTTGAATTGGCGCTAAAACTTGAAGGCCTGGTAAGAAATGTTGGTATGCATGCCGGTGGTGTGCTTATTGCTCCAAGTAAAATATCTAATTTTTCTCCCATCTATTGCCAGCCTGATGCAGCAGGTATCATCAGTCAATTTGACAAAGATGATGTTGAATCCATTGGCCTGGTCAAATTTGATTTTTTAGGGCTCAGGACATTGACTATTCTTGCTATGGCACTTGAGAATGCAAATAAAATTCGGCTTGAAAAGGGGCTTGATCCCCTCATCCTCGAAAAGCTACCAATCCAAGATAAACACACTTTTGATCTATTAAAAACCTCAAATACGACGGGTGTGTTCCAATTAGAATCAAGGGGCATGAAAGATATGCTCAAACAAGCTCGTCCAGATTGTTTTGAGGATATTATTGCTTTGGTGGCATTATATCGACCTGGGCCGATGGACCTGATCCCAGATTTTTGTCGAAGAAAGCATGGTCAGCAACAGGTGACATACCCGCATCCCGCCACCGAATCTATTCTTAAAGAAACTTATGGCATTGCAGTTTATCAGGAGCAAGTCATGCAAATTGCTCAGGTAGTTGCAGGCTATAGTCTTGGCGGTGCTGATTTGCTTCGAAGGGCGATGGGGAAAAAGAAAGTTGAAGAAATGGATGCGCAGCGACAAACCTTTGTTGACGGCGCCTTAAAGCATGAGCTAAATCAACGCCAAGCGACTGAATTATTTGATTTATTAGAAAAGTTTGCTGGCTATGGATTTAATAAATCACATGCGGCTGCTTATGCCATGATTGCTTATCAAACCGCATTTTTAAAAGCTCATCATACATCAGCATTTATAGCTGCCTCCATGTCTGCAGACATGAATAATACGGATAACATCCATTTACTTTTTGATGACTGTCAACTCAATCAAATTACCTTGATGCCCCCAGATATTAATAGCAGCGAATATAAATTTTTGCCTATCGATGAGAACAATATTTTATATGGTTTGGGGGCTATTAAAGGCACAGGATTATCAGCCATTGAAGTAATTTTAGAGGATAGAAAAATAAATGGTCCGTTTACCTCATTATTTGATTTTGCTGCACGATTAGATTTAAGAAAAGTCAACAGAAAAGCATTCGAATCTTTGATTAAGGCAGGGGCCTTTGATACATTAGAAAAGAATCGTGCCTCGTTATTGGCCAGTGTTAATTTAGCGATCACCAAAGCTGAACAGTCAAATGCGCATGTTGGACAAAATAGTTTATTTGATGAAGCTGATACGCAGACAATTCCATTAATTGATTCAGCGCCATGGCCGGAAAAAAAATTCTTGATTGAAGAAAAATCAGCACTCGGTTTTTTCTATAGTGGCCACCCTTTTAAATTTTATGAATCTATGATCAGACCTTTTGTGGCAAATAAATTAAGTGACCTTAAGCCAAGGGATGGGAATTATTTAATGGCTGGTATTATTGCGGCTATTCGTTTTCGCGTGACTTCGCGAGGCAAAATTGCAATTGTGACATTGGATGATAGCTATGGAAGAATTGATGTAGTGGTGGGCAATAATTTACTAACTGATAATTATCATTTGATTAAAGAGGATCAGTTGTTGTTTGTTGATGGTCAAGTAAGCCCCGATGACTTTACTGGAGGAAATCGCGTTCGTGCATTTGCCCTGTATGATTTAGTCAGTATTCAAAATTCAAAAGCAACACTTTTAAGCATTGCCATTAAAGATCAAAATCAGGCCCCCGTTATTAAGCAATTACTAAAATCTTATGCTAGTGGATCTACAAACCCTAAACATAAAAAATGTAACGTAAAAATAGAATATGAAAGTCCTGCGGGTTTGGCAGATATTATGCTGGGAAGTCAATGGGCAGTGACCTTGAATGAAGATTTAATAACGCAGTTACATCAAACCTTTAAAGAAGAGAATGTAAAAATCCTTTATAATTAACTTTTTATTGCACATTTACAATTCATGAAAAAAACTTATCTTGATTTTGAAAAATCAATTGAATCACTTGAAACAAAAATTGATAGCTTAAAAAATGCGCATGAAGAACACCCGACCCTGAATATTTCTTCAGAGTTAACGCAGTTAACGGAAAAAGCAGACAAGTCTTTACATGAAATATATGATAATTTGACTGCCTGGCAAATCTCTCAGGTGGCACGCCATCCGCAACGACCGTATACCTTAGATTATATAAATTCAATTTTTTCTGATTTCAAAGAATTGCATGGCGATCGAGCTTATGCAGACGATCCAGCAATTATTGGTGGCTTAGCGCTGTTTGAAAAACAATCGGTCATGGTTATTGGCCAGCAAAAAGGGCGTGATGTAAAAGAGCGCCAGTACCGAAATTTTGGTATGCCAAGACCTGAAGGTTACCGTAAAGCACTGAGACTCTATCGCTTGGCAGAAAAATTTAATATTCCGATTATTACCTTGATAGATACCCCAGGAGCCTACCCCGGAATTGGGGCGGAAGAACGCGGCCAGTCAGAAGCTATTGCAAGAAATTTGTACGTGATGAGCGAATTAAAAACCCCGATTTTAAGTGTTGTCATCGGCGAAGGTGGCTCTGGTGGAGCGCTCGCACTGGGTGTTGCCGATCATTTAATGATGTTAGAATTTTCAATTTATTCTGTTATCTCACCCGAAGGTTGTGCATCCATTTTATGGAAAAAAGCGGAGATGGCAGAAACAGCTGCTGAGACATTAGGTATTACTGCTCACCGTTTAAAAAAACTTGGGCTTGCCGATTCTATCGTTAGAGAGCCGCTTGGCGGTGCACATCGAGATATCGCGAAGGTAATGGATTCAGTAAGAGCAGCACTTAGTCGCGAGTTAGAAAAATTAAAAAAACAACCGATTGATTCCTTGTTAGCCAGCCGATATCAGAAACTTATGAGTTTTGGTGAATTTACTCAATAATCGTGAACGCAGGGGTTTCTCTAATTGAAATTGTTGATAAATCTTATGAAAGATTTATTCTCCCAAAAAGAAAAAAAATTATACTTGATTTAGCGTTAAGTGGCGGCCAGGATTCCATGGCGTTACTCCATATCTTAAGCCAACTAGCAAAAAAAAATAGTTTTAAACTACGTGCTATCCACGTGCATCATGGCTTAAGTCCTTTTGCAGACACATGGGAAGCGTTGTGTCAAAAATTCTGCGATGCCCTTAACGTAGAATTTATTTCTTCCAAGGTAAAAATGAAAAAAAATCATCCTCTCGGCATCGAAGGGCACGCCAGGGAATTACGTTATTCCGCATTGAATAATTTAAGAGCAGGGGTTTTGGTTACCGCCCATCATCAACAAGATCAGATTGAAACTTTTTTACTTCAATTACTTAGAGGCAGTGGCTTAAGAGGCCTATCTTCCATGCAAGAATTTGACGAAAAAAGAATGTTATGGCGACCCTTTTTAAATGTTGATCAAGCTCTAATAAAAGACTATTTAATTAACAATAAAATTGAATTTGCCCAAGACGAAAGTAATTTCAATGACAAATTTGATCGTAACTTTCTTCGTAATAATATTTTACCTTTAATCATAGAGCGATTTCCACAGGCATTAAAAACGATTAATCGCTCTATTAATTTAATTGCAGAAGGTTTTCACTTAAATCAAATAATTGCTGAAAAAGATTTTCATCATTATTTGTTAGAGGATCATAAATTATTAGCGTTATCTGCTTTTGCGGAGTTAGACAAAGGACGGCTAGTTAATCTAATTCGGTGGTGGTTAAGTTTGAATGATTTACAAATGCCCAGCCAAAAATTAATAAATGAAATTATCAAACAAGTTAAAAATAAAAAAGATGATGCTTTAATCAACATTAAAATATCGGATTTATTCTCAATAAGAACCTATGAAGATAAGCTTTATCTCGTAAATTCTTTTATTCAAACTGATTTTCAGTATGTGTGGAAAGGTGAGCAATCTATTTCTTTGCCAGACAATACGAAAATTTTTTTTACCAAGACTAAGGGCAAAGGTTTTAATTTAGATAAAATCACATCAGGCCAGTTGGTGATTCGTAATCGTCAAGGTGGGGAAAAATTTAAACCCACAAAGAATCAGCCTACCCGCACAGTAAAATCAGTATTACAGTCCTCGAGAATTCCGCCTTGGGAGCGTTCTTTGATTCCACTCCTTGTCGATGGTGAAAAAGTTGTCGCCATCCCTGAATTGGGAACGGATAGCCATTACCAAGTTCTTTCCGACGAAATTGGCTATTCAGTCAGCTGGAATAAATAACCATCTTAGGAAAAATTCCTATATAAATTCAAGCACTTCCCTGTAAAATAGCCGCTTCGTTATTGTTTTTGAATTTTAAAAAGTATGAAGTATCTTATCCCATTAGTAAGTTTAGTTTTAGTGTCTAATCCAGTTTTTGCTGAAGACACACTTACAACAGGAACAATTGATGTAACAACGGTTGCACCGCTGCCTGGCATTGGTGTTGATAAGAATATCTTGCCAAGCAATGTTCAGGTTATTCAAATGGATGACGTGAGTGACCAACCTGGAATATCATTTGCTGATTATTTAGTAAATAATGCCCCAAGCGTCACATTAAATGAGGTTGGAGGAAATCCATGGCAACCCGAAATTCGCTTTCGTGGCTATACCGCCGGTTCAATACTGGGGAATGAACAAGGTTTGTCAATCTATGTGGATGGTGTAAGGCAAAATCAACCTTTCAGTGATGTTGTTCTTTGGGATACGTTACCTCAATTTGCTTTTTCTGGTGCACAAGTTGTTCCAGGAACCAATCCAATTTATGGATTAAATACGCTGGGTGGCGCAATGGCTTTTCAAACAAAATCCGGTCATTCATTTGATAAAACAAAATTATCTTTTACCGGTGGCTCCTGGGATCGCCAAATATCGTTAATTGAACATGGTGGCACATCTGGTAGTTTTGATTATTACGCTGGGTATCAATATACTAAAGAGGACGGATGGCGAGATTTTTCACCCTCACATCTAAATCAATATTTTACTAAAGTCGGCTGGGAAGATGAGGCCTCAAGGCTAGAACTTTCTTATACTGGCGCTGACAATAAGCTTATAGGGAATGGATTGGCACCGAAATATTTACTCGGTAATGATAACGAGGGTATTAATACCGTGCCGGATGAGACTAAAAATCTTTATGGCCAATTAAATTTAGCTTTATCTCATTTCTTTGACGACGACACCATGCTTTCATCAAATATTTACTGGAAACGCTCAGACAGAAAAACTTGGAATGGTGACGCAGAAATTGAGTTGGATGCAGACAACCTAGCGATTGTGAGTGCTACCCCCTATACAATTGGTGATGATTCCGTCACTTTATTTAAATACACTGCGGATGACATTGATGAGATCAGCGGTGAAAATAGAAAGACCGGCACAAAACAAGATCTTTACGGACTTTCAACGCAAATGACCTTTACACAACCTTTGTTTAATTTGGATAATAATTTTGTAACCGGAATAAGTCTTGAGACCTCATTAGTCAGTTTTGTGCAGGATGAGTATGAAGGTGCAACACTGAATGACAACAGAACATTAAGCAATAATACTGGCGAGTATGAGAACAATACAAACCTTTCTGGTAGAACCCAAACCTTTGGTATTTATGCTGTTGATACACTCTCGTTTAATAAAAATTGGCATGTAACTGCTGGTGTGCGTTATAACTATCAGGAAGTCGATAATACCGATAAAAGGGCGGATCAGTCAGACGGCTCATTAACTGAGAAGGCCAGTTGGTCAAGGATTAATCCAACCATTGGTTTAACTTATAAATATTCAAATAATTTTTCAACATACGCTTCTTATGGAGAAGCAAATCGTGCTCCTACTTCAATTGAATTAGGTTGCTCTAACCCTGCAATCGCCTGCCAACTGCCAACGCAAATGGCAGATGACCCGCCATTAGATGATGTGGTTGCTAAAACGTATGAGTGGGGCTATCGAGGGCAGACCGAATTATTGAGTTATTCGGGAGCGATTTATGCCTCAATCAATCATGATGACCTGCAGTTTATCAATACCAACGCACAGAATGGATTAGGTTACTTTGATAATGTTGGTAAAACTTCACGTAAGGGACTGGATATGACTGTTGGCGGAAGAACTTTATTTGGTTTATCTGGTACGGAAGGGTTTTCTTGGTCCGCTTCTTATGGCTATTTACAGGCTGAATATGAGTCTGATTTCGATTTGGTGTCTGACGGTAATGACTCACGAACTGCAGTTACGAACAGTTATTCTGGCTTTGAGACAGAAAACTTTTTTGAGGATGGTGCTGTAACTGAACTCGGTACAGCGGTTGGTAATCAAATTAATTCTGCAGGTATTACTGATGTAAATTTAGTTGCTTTGAGAAATGCTTTATTAGCTCCAACTCCAACTGAAAACTCAATCTCTAGTGCGCTTGAAACTTTAGAGGACAATAATCAAGCTGTAGGTTCACAAAATAGTGTTATTAACGTCAAAAAAGGGGATAAAATGCCTGCTATTCCTGATCATAGCTTAAAGCTGAGACTTGCTTATGCTTTCAATCAAGAGTTCAGGGTTGGCACCAATATTGTGGCATATTCTGATACTTACATGATGGGCAATGAAAATAACGAGCATGGTAATACCGGCGGTGACGGTAAAGTTCCTGGCTATGCAATTGTGAATTTAGATGCAAAATATCAATTCAATCCAGAATGGTCTTTGGATTTCAAAGCCATTAATGTTTTTGACAAAACTTATTACACGGGCGGGCGTCTTTTAATTAATGGGTTTAGTGGAGATGGAAAGACTGCACGTTCAAGTCTATTTCGAGGCGAGGGCTTAGCGCCAGGATCACCTCAAGCTGGTTGGATTACCCTTAATTACGTATTCTAAATATAAAGCCCTTTTGTCTTTTTCAAAATTATCTTCATAATAAGCTTATCTTATAAAGAGTAGTTTAAAGCCATGAGCCTTAAGTACAGATTACTTATTTATATCAATTCATTGCTCTTAATTGCTGTCATTATTGGCCTTGCAGCAATTATCTCGTCAACACAAAAAAATGTCAGGCAAGAAATTTTATCGACGCAATCATTAGCAATTTTCGCGATAGAAAATGGCATTAAAAAAAATCCAGAAATTTACCTTTTTCAGGAGCAGGGTGAAAGCTTTGGACTATCTAATCTAAATGAATTACGTCATTTAAATATTCAGTTTTACGATCATGAAAATCAACTAAGAGACCAAACAAGTTCGTATTTATCAAAAACTAACCTTCCGCCTGGTTGGTTTATTTCATTAATGGAAAATTTTTCCTCAGTCATGGCAGAAAAGCGAATAGATATTAAGCTTCGTGGACAAGATTTTGGTTACATATTAATCAATCCAGAACCCATGTATGAATATTCAGAAATTTGGCAGCAAATTAAAAGTGGCTTTTTAGTGATTTTGCTTTTTTTTGGCTTGGTTAATACCATGATTTTGGTTGTTTTTTATCACACACTAAAACCGATTAATGCAATCATTGATGGGTTCCAACGATTAGAGGATGAAGATTACCAAGCCCGTATTAGCAAAACTAATATTCGTGAACTGGATATCATCGGGCAAAAATTTAATGGCACAGTAAAGAAATTAAAGGAAAGTAACATTAAAATTCATAAGCTCAGTCAGGATCTCATTAATATTCAAGAGCAAGAAAAAAAAGATTTGGCTAGAAATTTACATGATGAATTAGGCCAGTCTCTAACAGCAATTCAAGCAGAAGCAGCCTCCATTAAGAAAGGTAAAAATGAGGAATCAAGAAATTCTGCAGTAGATAGTATTATTGCAATATCTAAAACAATGATGCTATCAACACGAGAGCTGATAAAAAAATTAAGTTTAGGCATTCTTGAAGAAATGGGTTTTGAGATTGCCATTGGTGATTTAGTAAATAGTTGGGCAAAAAGAAATCCAAAAGTAAGCATGACTTATGTTTTTGATAAACAGTTAATTGGATTGATACCCCGACCCTTTGAGGGGCATATTTATCGAATTATTCAAGAAGCTTTAACCAATATATCAAAACATGCAAATGCTAAAAAAACTAATATCTCCTTATCACTAAAAAAGAAAAAGAATTTTTTTGAGATAAGTATTTCAAATGATGGTTTAAAAAAACAATCCAATGCTAACAATGGAATAGGTTTACTCGGTATGAAAGAGCGAGTCAACCAAATGGGTGGTACTATCGAATTTAAGAAAAATCATAATTTTGAAATTTTTATTACCTTGAACATAGCAATATGATTAATTTAATTCTTGTTGATGATCACGATATTGTAAGGGCTGGTATTCGAAGGTTGCTTGAGAATCAAATGAGCATTAATGTCATAGGCGATTTTGGCAGTGGCGAAGAAGCCTATCAGTTCTTAAGAAAAAATACTGCTGACGTGGTTGTTATGGATCTTTCTATGCCGGGTAAGGGCGGTGTTGAATCGACAAGACAGATAAAAAAACAATTTCCGAAAATCAATATTTTAGTCTTATCTATGCATGACAATCCAACCATGGCTAAAAAAGTCATGGATGCGGGCGCTACGGGATACATTTTAAAGAATGATATTGCGGATGACTTAATTAACGCTATTTTTTCTGTTGCAGACTCTAAAGCTGTGTTTTCTAAATCAATTCAAGCGGCATTATTATCTGACCAGCACAATTCTCTCAGTAAATTAAATGATAAAGAATTAGAAATCTTAAAATCCTTAGCACAAGGTGAGGAGCTGAAAAATATTGCAGACGCGATTAATATTAGCTATAAAACAGCAGCGAATTATCAAACTTCAATAAGACAAAAGTTAAAGATCAAATCTTCAATAGATTTATTTCAGATTGCAAAAGATAATAATCTAATTGAATAGTAAACAGATGGTTATAATGATACAAAAACTTATGAGAGCTCTATGAAAATTGGCACCCCCTTATCCCCCTCTGCAACAAAAGTAATGTTATTAGGTAGTGGTGAATTGGGTAAAGAAGTAGTAATTTCTCTGCAGCGGCTCGGTATTGAAGTGATAGCAGTGGATCGTTATGAAAATGCACCGGCACATCAAGTGGCTCACCGCTCGCATGTTATAGACATGACAAATAAAGAGCAATTAGAAAAAATCATCATGCAAGAAAAGCCGCATTATATTGTTCCAGAAATTGAAGCAATCAATACGGCTTACCTTAAGGAGGTTGAAGAAACTCAGTCTATTGTAATAGTCCCCAGCGTTAAAGCAGTCCAACTTACCATGAACCGGGAAGGTATTCGTCGTCTGGCAGCAGAGGATTTAAAAATTCCAACCTCACCCTATGGGTTTGCTAGCAACATTGAAGAGCTTAAAGCGATTGCGAAAAAAGTAGGTTTTCCCTGTTTCATTAAACCTACCATGTCATCTTCAGGGAAAGGCCAATCTAAAATAAATTCAGCAGAAGAAATTGATGCTGCATGGATACATGCTGCAACTGCAGGCAGGGTTAATGAGGGAAAAGTCATTCTTGAAGGTATGATCGATTTTGATTATGAGATTACCTTACTTACTGTTCGAGCAATAAATAATGACGGAATTATCAATACATTTTTTTGTGAACCCATTGGCCATCGGCAGGAAAATGGAGATTATGTTGAAAGTTGGCAGCCACAGCCCATGAGTCAAAAAGCGCTAGATAAATCTCACCAAATAGCAGCACAAATAACTGAAGCATTAGGTGGATTAGGCTTGTTTGGCGTCGAGCTTTTTATCAAAGGCGATCAGGTCTGGTTTTCTGAAGTGAGCCCAAGACCGCATGACACAGGAATGGTAACAATGGCGACGCAACGACAATCCGAATTTGAATTGCATGCGAAAGCTATTTTAGGACTATCTGTTGACACGGAGATGTTAACCCCTGGTGCTAGCGCAGTTATATACGGACAACATGATTCAGATGGTATTGTATTTGCAGGCATCAATGATGCCCTCGCTGAGAAAGGGGTCGATATCCGCCTATTTGGTAAACCCACTTCTTTTAAGAAAAGAAGAATGGGCGTAGTGATTGCAAGCGCCCTTAATGTCGAAGTAGCTAGAAAAAAAGCAACTAACGCTGCCAAGCGTGTTAAGCCAATAAAAAATTAATTAAATCATCAAATATGCGTAAGGAGGTATGCTACAATCGCGCCTCAAATCAATTAGGTAAATTCATGTCAAGACAAATCAGAAATATCGCTATTATTGCCCACGTAGATCATGGAAAAACAACGCTAGTTGATAAATTATTACAGCAGTCTGGTACGTTTGAAAAACATCAGCATATTGATGAAAGGGTAATGGATTCAAACGATCTTGAAAAAGAGCGCGGCATAACTATTCTTGCAAAAAATACAGCAATTAATTATAAAGATTGCCATATTAATATCGTTGATACCCCCGGCCATGCTGATTTTGGTGGAGAGGTAGAAAGGGTTCTTGGTATGGTTGATGGTGTTCTTTTGCTCGTTGATGCCGTTGAGGGGCCGATGCCACAAACACGTTTTGTTACAAAAAAAGCCCTAGCGCTAGGCTTAAAGCCAATTGTTGTAGTAAATAAAATTGATCGTTCAGGGGCGCGACCAGATTGGGTAATTAATCACACTTTTGATTTATTTGTAAATCTTGGTGCCAGTGATGAACAGCTCGACTTTCCAATTATTTACGCCTCTGCCATCGAGGGCTATGCAAAGCTGAATGAGTCCGATGAGTCAATTGACATGAACCCGTTATTTGAAACCATTCTACAACATGTTGAAGCCCCATCTGGTGACATTCATGCACCGCTGCAGTTTCAAATTTCAGCGCTTGATTATTCTTCTTACACAGGACGAATGGGTATCGGACGAATTAAAGATGGTGTATTAAAACCTGGTATGAACGTTTCTGTACTTTTGGGCGACAAGAAAAAAGGTGTTGGCAAGATTAATGAAGTTTTCGGTTACAAAGGACTTGATAAGGTTGCTGTAAGTGAAGCAGAAGCAGGTGATATTGTTATTGTGACAGGTATAGATGATATTGGTATTGGAGTAACTCTCGCCGACCCCATCCTTAAAATAGGGTTGCCCGTTATTCCCGTTGACGAGCCAACACTTACCATGGATTTTATGGTGAATACGTCACCACTAGCAGGAAAAGAAGGAAAGTTTGTCACCAGTCGCCAAATTAGAGATCGCTTAACTCGGGAACTAATGACCAATGTTGCGTTAAAAGTTGAAGATACCGACGATGCTGATATTTTTCGAGTATCAGGAAGGGGAGAGTTACATTTAACTATTTTGCTTGAAAATATGCGTCGTGAGGGTTTTGAGATCGCTGTAGGAAAACCACAGGTTGTTTATAAAGAAATTGACGGTATTAAATGTGAGCCGTATGAAAATCTAACAGTAGATATTGAAGATGCATCACAAGGCTCCATCATGGAGGAATTAGGCAGAAGAAAAGGTGAGCTTGCGGATATGCAATCAGATGGGTTTGGAAGAACACGCCTAGATTATAAAATCCCAGCCAGAGGTTTAATTGGTTTCCAGGGAGAATTTCTTACACTGACAAAAGGCACTGGAATTATGTCGCACGTGTTTGAAGAATATGCACCAGTTAAAGCAGAAATACCAGGAAGAAGAAATGGAGTTTTAATTTCTTCTGAGAAGGGGGATGCTGTTGCCTATGCCCTATGGAAACTGCAAGATCGAGGCAGAATGTTTGTTCATCCAGGAGACATTCTTTATGAAGGTATGGTCATTGGAATTCATAGCCGTGATAATGATCTGATTGTTAACCCCATTAAAGGAAAGCAGCTTACCAATGTTCGTTCTTCAGGAACAGATGAAGCTGTAAGACTTGTTCCACCAATCAGATTATCATTGGAATATGCGGTAGAATTTATTGATGATGATGAGTTGGTAGAAATCACTCCAAAATCAATGCGAATAAGAAAACGGTTTTTATTAGAACATGAAAGAAAAAGAGCAAACAAAAAAGTCGAATAAACTTCATACTAATAATAAGCTCAAGAAATTAGCTATTATAGGGCTTGGTTATGTCGGACTTCCTCTAGCTGCTGCATTTGCAAAAAAAAGGAATGTTATTGGGTTTGACATCAGCCATGAACGAATCAACGAATTAAAACAGCATGTTGATATTACTCATGAAGTTGAGTCAAAAAAGTTAAAAAGACTAAATAGTCTAATTTTTAGCTCAGAAAGCAATGATTTAAGTGAATGCGAAATATTTATCATTACGGTACCAACACCGGTCGATATAAATAAAGGCCCCGACTTAAGACCTCTAAAAAAAGCAAGCCAGATGGTTGGTAAAGTCTTAAAAAAAGGAGATATTGTTATTTATGAATCGACTGTCTATCCAGGTGCGACTGAAGAAGAATGCGTACCTATTTTAGAGGAAAGCTCAGGCCTAAAATATAATATTGATTTTTTTTGCGGCTATTCACCTGAACGGATAAATCCTGGGGACAAAACACGACCTGTAGAAAAAATTGTTAAAGTAACATCGGGTTCGACCAAGCAGGTCGCTAACGAGATTGATTTACTCTACCAAGAAATAATCATTGCAGGCACCTTTAAAGCTTCATCTATAAAAGTTGCTGAAGCCTCAAAAGTAATTGAAAACACGCAAAGAGACTTAAATATTGCACTTATGAACGAACTCAGCATAATCTTTAACAAATTAGATATCAATACAGAAGAAGTCCTCAATGCTGCGGGCACTAAGTGGAATTTTTTACCTTTCAAACCTGGTTTGGTCGGGGGCCACTGTATTGGTGTTGATCCATATTATTTAATTCATAAATCAGAGACGGTTGGATATCGTCCAGACCTAATCCACGCTGCAAGAAAGATTAATGATGGTATGGGTAAGCACGTTAGTGATCAAGTTTTGAATTTAATGAAGCAAAATAAATTACCGTGCCGCAAGGCAAAGATTTTAATTATGGGCGTTACTTTTAAAGAAAATTGTCCGGATATAAGAAATAGTCGCGTTATAGATTTGGTAAATAATTTTAAAAAAGTTGGCTGCAATGTCAGCGTTTATGATCCATGGGCAAATAAAAATGAAGTTGTTAACGCGTATCAAATTAAATTAATTGATAAACCAAAAAAAGGACATTATGACGCCGTTATTTATGCTGTAGCCCATGACCAATTTAAAAGAGGTAAAATTAAAGAGGCCCAGAGCATGATTAAATCTAATGGCATCATTTATGATGTGAAATATCTTTTTGATTTTGACGAAGTCAGTGGGCGCCTTTAATATAAAAATTTCTTTAGACCGCCATAGAAGTTAAATAATCTTCATAATTCCCTTTAAAATCAATAATTCTATCTTTTTTAATTTCAAATATTCTTGTTGCAATGGAGCTAACAAACTCACGATCATGGGTTACAAAAAACAGCGTCCCTTTAAATTTATCAAGTGCAGTATTTAAAGATTCTATTGACTCCATATCCATATGATTAGTTGGCTCATCCATAAGTAGAATATTTGTCTTGAGCAGCATGAGTTTTCCAAACAACATTCTTCCTCGTTCGCCACCTGAAAGTACGGATACCTTTTTCTTAAAATCTTCCCCAGAAAATAATAGTCGGCCTAGAGTGCTTCGAATAACTTGATCATCATCCTGAGGGCCTGCCCAAAGCGACATCCATTCAAATACGTTTATATCTTTTTCAAAATCTTTTGCATGATCTTGGGCAAAATAGCCAAGTTTTGCTTTTTCGGCCCACTTCATTAAACCAGAATTAGGCGTAAGAATATTACCTATTATTTTTAATAATGTTGTCTTACCAATACCGTTCTCGCCAATAATAGCGATTTTTTCACCTGCCT
>Ga0181604_10001050_pt1 | contig 25088 bp, 14 predicted proteins | sample 041ome_12_FD_148663 | JGI IMG/M metagenome (GOLD analysis project Ga0181604, IMG submission 148663) | Coastal salt marsh microbial communities from the Groves Creek Marsh, Skidaway Island, Georgia - 041410US metaG (spades assembly) | ecosystem: Environmental > Aquatic > Marine > Intertidal zone...
CCTCGTCGTCGAATTCTTCTTTGCCGAGCCGGTCGCCGCCGCCGCCGTTATCGGCTGCGGTTGTCCTTGGAGTTGTTGCGGCATCGCTCCCATCATCGCCGGAAAGTTCCCGGTTGCCGCCGCCGCAGCCGCCGCCGCATTCATATTCATCATCGCGGCCGCGTTATTCCACATCTGCGACATAAAAAACGGGTTCCCGAAGTAGTTATTCGGCCCCGGCATTTGACCGCCGTACGCCCCCGCGTTCGCGTACGTCGTCGTATTCGACGCCGTCGGTCTCACCAAGTTGATATCATTATTCGTCCCGGCGGCGGCGGTAGTAGCATTGTTCGCGTCCGGTCCCGCCATCATCATCATCGCCATCGGATTCGCGAGATGATCGTCTCTGCTGTGTAGAAAAACAAGTCAGTCTTTTGGTGCAAAAAAGGAGTATTTTAAGAGAATTTTCTGAGCAAAAACGAGGTCAAAATCGAACCGTCGGAATGAAGAAAAAAGGTGCCTCGGTCGTCGACGTCCTAACGAACTCTTTTCTCTCCGTTTGAAGATTTAAGATTGACGACTAAGCGCGCGCAGAGTGCAGATCCGCGCCTAAAAGCGGTCGAAACAAACGCGACGACTTTTCCTCGACTCGAATAGAGGACGTGCTCGCGTGAAAAACGATCGCGCGTACCTTTGATTCGCCATTTTCTTTTCTCTAAAGTTTTGGCGGTTCGTTTCAAATCGAGTTCAAACGGTTTAAACCAATCGCTCGTTCTCGGGAAGCGACGAATCGAATCGCGGCTTTTTCCCGCACGCGCGACAAATTGCGCGCGCTTCTGCGCGCGCTTTACGACGAAGAAATATCTCTCGCGCGAGCTTTGAGACTTTTTACGTAACGTGTGTGTCTGTGTGTTGTGCTCTCAAAAACTTTTGAGAGTTTCCCGCGCGTTTTTTCTGACGCAGGGGAAACGAAAGAATTACTGCTGAGTTGGCCACGTTTGACTATTTTGCTTGGTTCAAATTTCGCGTTGGGACTGCGAGCGCAAGAAAGCGTCGTTGTGTCTGATAAAAACGATCTCCTCTTTTTTGTACTTTTTTAGTTCAGAGGAGGGGAGAGGGAAACGTTGTTCGCAGCTCACTCTATTAATACGAACTAGTACTCGCGGGGAATGAATAGCAATACTACGTACGCGATATTAATAAAAACATAACGGTTCAGCTACATGGTCTTCGGGCACTCGACGACGTGCCTGAACGGCACCGCCCTTCTCGGCACGTCGCCGTCGTCCTCGAATTCTAACAAAAACTCGCCGTAGTCGCCGCTCGGCGGTATGCGAGACGCGCTGCGAACGACTTTGGCTTTATAAAAAGTGGTCGTTTGAGGGTAGACTGCTAAGACGTACGCGCCGTCGTCGAAATTTGTAGCGCCGTGCGACGGATTTGCGGTTTTCGGGAGCGCGATGACGCACGCTTTCGCGGATAACCGGTAGGTGGTTTCTTTCGATTCTTTGCCTCCAGTTTTCTTCATGTTTTTCGTGCCTCCTTTTTTATTTCCTCTGGCGATGTTCTTGTTGTTCGGGTTATTTTTGTTCGTGTCGTCGTCGGCATCGACGATGTCGTATTCGTCCGTCGCGGGAATGTATCGAAACACGGTTCCTACGATCCACTCGTGCGCACCTGGGCCAATGTTCAACTCGCCGATGTTCGCGGCGACCAAATCGCCAATCTGTAAATTTTTCTTCTGTCCTCCTGCTGGTTGTTCGTTTCCTAATCCCGGTAAATTTTCGTTCGAATTGTTCCCACCACCACCCATTCTCGAACCTTGTCTGCTCGGTCCTCTCGTAGGCGTCCCGATATCCATATCCATCGCTTTATTGCTACTCTTAAACTTTTCCTCCTCGCCGAATTCCTGGTTCGCTTTCAACTCCTCCCGATATCGCTCCAAGTCCTCGTCGAGTTGTACCATCACGTTCTTCTCTAAAATCTCCAGCGCTAACGTCGCTAATCGTATCTTCTCTTTCGATAACATTTCCACGTGCTCGTGCGACTCGTCGATATCTTTCCTCAGTTTTAAAATCTTCGTCTCGTTATCTTTCGAGAGGCCTCGCGAGTGTAACCCAGGGAGCTCTAAGCACTCGTTTACTTTTTCTTGAATGGCGTCTCGAGTTTTCGAGACTCGGTGGTCCAAATCGGCCATGGTGTTCAGTATGCGCTGGAATTCCGCGGGGACGTCTTGATTGACTGTTTTCGGTAAAGAGAGAGAGAGAGATAGAGAGAGAGAGAGGGTGTGTGTTTGTGTGAGTGAGAGAGAAATGGATCGAGAGAACTGATGTCCAATTCGCAAAGAGAGAGAGAGAGAGAGAGGATGCAAACGTGGTGCACACTCCTCTTCCTAAATACAAAAAAGGTAATAAAAGTCACCAACACTCACCGTCCGCGTACTTCTCCAGGTACGTCATCGCGCCTTCCATTGCTCTTAATCGCTTCGAAAAGCTCTGTTTACCTTTTAAAAATGAGGACAAATTGAGTTCAAAATGTCCAATTCTCTCTCTAGGGCAAATCGAATTGCGGCAGATCAACACGCACTTCTTCTCACACACACACACATCAGAATAATAATGTCGGACTTCAAAGACATGCTCGGGATCCCGCGGGAGAACCCAAACGCTAACGCGAGTGGTTTAGGAACGAAGAAATCGAAGAAAGAGGTCAAACCGAAAGGCATGAGCCGAGAGGTGTGGCAAATCGTTCGGGGAAACCAATCGAGCCATTCTCAGGGCGGAATGCAAGGTCTTCATGCGCAAGGAGGAGGAGAAGATAAAGCGAATGGAGGAGGAATGGTGGACGCGTTGGTACCGCTAGTCCCCACGCACGCCGGCTTGAAAACGAAAAGGAAAGTTTCCGCGAGGAAAGTCTCGTGGTCGTGGCAGCCGTTTCGGAATTCTGCCCGGACCGATGGGTTGATGTTGAAGCACTGGGTGAAGAAGAATATCGGCGCGGCGGCGGCGACGGGGGGGAAAGATGGTGCGGCGGGTACCGGTGGGAAACTTTTACCAGGGACTGGTTTAGAAGCGACCGGGTACGGCGTGGATATCGGAGGCGATTACGCGTTTGCAAAGTATAACAAGAAAGTGGAAGTGCCGGAGTTTACGGAGCGAGAGTACGAGAGATGGATCGCGAATTTAGATTCGAAGGAAACGAAAGCGGAGAAACCTTCCGAGAATGATACGAACGAAAACGACGAGAATCAAGAAAACAAGGAGAGTTTAATGAATGACGACCGACTGGCGTTCAAACCTTGGTCGAAAGAAGAGACGGAATATTTGTTTGAGATGTTACGAAGGTTTGATTTACGGTTCATAGTAGCTAAAGATCGATGGTCGAGCACGGCGAGTCCGTGCGAGAGAAGCATCGAGGATATGAAGACTCGATATTATGAAGTGTGCAGAGCGCTGGTGAGAGCGCGGGCGTCGAATAAGGAAGAAGCGGAGGCGAATTTGATTTGTAAGACGCCGTTTGATCCGCAACACGAGTTAATGAGGAAAGAAGCGTTGGAGACGTTGTTGGCGAGGACGAACGTGGCGCACAAGGAGGAGGCGGATATATTGGCGCAGGTGAAGAAGATTGAGTCCGATAGACGAGCTGAGACGCACGCGTTGTTGCAACGACAGCAAGCGGTGTTCGCACCGAATAGGTTTGCCGCGCACGAGAAGCGGGCGAAGATTGAGGAGATCAGAAAGGATTTCGAAAGCGACATGCCGCACCACGGCGTGCCGTGCACGACGACGCAAACGAGTCGAGACGACGTGCAGCCGGGAGTGTACCCGAGATCGCAGAGGGCGGTGGAAGTAGCGGCGGAAATTGCAGGGAGAGATGCGCCGAATTCAGGTTTAGGACCGAGGTACGCCAAACGGTTGGACCAATCGGTGGAGGAATTGGGATGTCCGGAACCAAGAAATGGAACCAAAGCTGCCGTGGCTGGTTGGTTGCGTTTGAGAAAGCAGTGCGGCGTGTATTTGACTTTGAGAAAGCAGATAGCCTCTGCGCACGAGAAGTTAGTGCAGGCGGGTAAAGCGGTTGCGATTCAGTTACCTCCGGCGACGGCTTCGGGGCCGGCGCTCGGAGCGAACGTTCCGCAGACGCCGACGACGGCAGATAGAGGAGGTTTTAGTAACATGGATGGATTTCCAGCGGCGGGAGCGAGCATGAAGCAGCAAACCATTGCGGATAGAAAACCACCCGGGCAGAAAACGGGCGGTTTAAATATTGGATTTAGAGATACTGAAGAGAAAGGCGGAAAAGCGGAAAAAGAAAAAGCGAAACCGAAGAAAGCGGAGAAGAGAAAAGCGGAAACGACTGGCGCCGGTACGCGCAAAAAGCTTCGAAAAAAATAACTTCCTTTCGCACAGACACACAACACTTTTTAATAACATAATGTATAGATAGCAACTAAAAATGAACGCGAGCAAAACAAACGCAGAAATATATTACTTCTTCACGACACCGAAAGAAATGAGCAGCGCCCAAAATTCCGTAACCGCCGTTGCCACAAGCATCAACGACGTAAACGCCTCAAACCCACCTAAGTTTACCCCGGGTAACTTTTCTAAGACGAATAACGCCGCAAACAGTTTCACCCCGGGTTCTGAAATAGCTTGCAACGCGCCAAAGCCATCTCGCTGCGATACCGCCAGCATCCCGAGCTCCCACTTATTCTCCGGTAACTTCGACGCCGGCACTAACAGTTTCTTCAGAACCACCCACGGGTCCACGTCCCACGCTTCGATGTGTTTCACCACTTTATTTGCATCGTCTAAAACGTGCGTCGTGTTCCCGCTCGCGGCTAACTTCGGTCGCCATGGCAAAGCGTCAACCACCGCCGAAAACTTCCAATAGAAAATAACACCCCCAACCCCGTTATCCACCGTTTTCAACACCTTACACTCCACGTCTCGTAAAGACGTCCCTAAGTTCCCAACGTTTTGTTTAAATCGATCTAACCCGGTAAACGAGACGAACGGGTCCGCGAAAACGCACGAACTCGAGTACGCTTTCATCTCGCTTTCGCCTCCTATGAAGTAATTTTTCTCGTAATCTTTCGCCAACGAATCGATCGTCTCCGCTCTCGTCGTCATCACGTTCTCTTCCTGCTTCTCAAGAACAGTCGCGGAAGAGTTACTCTTACCACCACCAATCGCTTTCCCGAACTGTTCCGACGCGAACCACGCCGCTTTCAACGCTGGATTTGAAGTCGTTTTTATCGATGACGACGACGACGCGTCTTCATCGTTCGACGCTTGAGTCGTACGGACAACGCGTGGTCGCTGCTCGCGCATCATCGTCGTCGTCGTCATCTCGCGTCGAAGATGAAAACGACGATTTTGCGATGAAGAAGACGAGGCGCGACACCAAAGAGAGGACGATGGAACCGTCCTCGTCGCAAACATTTTGTGCGGTATCACGTTGTTCCGCGAGTCGTGAAGCGCACGCGACAACAAATGGATTCTATCTTTTTTATCCAATTCGCCCGCACAGTTAGAAGTTGCACAAACCATGCGACCTTTCGTGTCGACGAATGCGACGACGACCAAAGGTGCGCGATTTCCGCACAATGTGGGGACGTTTACCTTGCGCGCGACGACGACGTTTCTCTCCATCGGTTTCTCGTCGTCTCGCGGTCGAAGAAGAAAAGGAGGAGAAAGAGGAGGAAAAGGCGCTGCTCGGAATTCCATTCGGCGCGAGAGGCACACCAACGCCGTCGGCATCGTTGGAAACGACGACGGAAACGGAAACAACAACTCGAAGAACGAACCGTTCACGAACGACCCGAAACGTAAGGCCACGGACGCGCTTCTCCTCTCGTTACTCGCGGGGTACTCGTTGCAACTCTTAACGCGACAAAAAGCGACCGCGGCGTTCGCGAAAGTCAACGAAAACGTCTCGAACGGGCAGTATTACAGACTCGTCACGTCTGCGTTTTTACACGGCGGGTTGGTCCACCTCTTCGTCAATATGTACAGCGTAAACGCCATCGGAAGCGCGGTGGAACGGATATTCGGCAAAACGCACACGTACGCCGCGTTCACTCTGAGCGCACTGAGCGGGAACATCGCGAGCTATAAGATGAGCAAATATCCAGCCGTCGGAGCGAGCGGGGCGATCTTTGGCTTAGCCGGAGCGTTCGCCGTGTATTTGTACAGACACAAAGACGTGTTAGGGAGCGGCGCGGAGGAACAGTTGAACGCGTTAGGGACGAGCTTAATGATTAACGCGGTGTATGGCGCGACGAGCGCGAGAGTCGATAACTGGGCACATTTCGGCGGGTTAGTTGGAGGGTGCACGTACGCGTATTTGTTCGGACCGAACTTTAAGAGAGATACCTTTGGGAGGTTGAAGAATAGACCGATAGTCGATTTGAGATGAGACGCTTAGCGCATACTACTTAGCGATGATATCAAACATCATACTTTTACTACAACTCCGCCAAGAAGGTTTCGAATAACTTGGAGTTTTCAGCGCCGACTAAAGATTTTACGTTATCGTGCAACTCGCTCAGTAAATCGCGCACGTGTTCGGCGGTGTGTGCGCCGCCGTGAATGTCGGGCTTTTCGGAGGAGGCGTCTTTCAGCAGGAGAGCGAACTCTTTGCCAAAGGATTTGGATTTCATGAAAGGTGCGGCTTGCGCGGATGCGATCGTTCCGTAGATGAACATCCACGCCAGTTTTACCGTTTCGGTCGCTTTTTGCGTGCCTCCTCGAATGCGCACCTCCTCGAATATGACGAAGAACGTACCCGCTGGTTTCGGGAATATCTTCTTGCTCCCGTCGCCGCTTCGTCCGCGAACGACGTTCGACATAAACTTTGCCAACGGAACGATGAGCGCGGATATAACCGCATCTCTAACCTCGGAGTCTTCGCAAAGCACTTCGCAACACCTCGCTAAAGTCGCAAACACTCGCCATCTCTTCGAATCGCCGTTCCCATTCATACCGAAGCTTCCAAAAAATGCAGGCGCGTTGTATTTCGGATACACCGCGTCCAACGCTTGCGCAAACGCTAACGCCGCGCACTCCGTGGCGAGTTTTAAGCAATCGCGAGCGACTACATTGGCTGCTTTCTCGACATCGTTTGATGTTTCTAACGCCACATCGTGCAAATACTTGTCGTACAAAGTCTCTCCGCTTTCGTTATCTACATCTGCGGTACAAATCGTTCTCAAACACTGCGCGCCTTTGGCGGTGTACCACAATCTCGTCCAAAGTTCGGTGTCGCCAAGGTTGCTATTTTCCTTCGACGCGTATTGTAGCAACGCTAACGCCAATCGAACCATTCTCATCGTTTCCAATTTCCCACCAGAATGATGCGCGTACTCCACAATCTCCGTGCTAAACGCAAACGATGCAAACGTATCTAAAAATGCGCGAAACTCCTCCGTCTCGCTGATGTTCCGCTTCTCGTCGTCGATGGTCGCGTACACTTCTCTCGTCATCGCATACGCCGCATCGTAAAACGCCATCAGCATATTTTCCTCGTGAAAAGTTTCTTTTCCATTTCTGTTGTTTTCTTTTTGCGCTATCGTCGTTGGAACCGGATACGTGGCCAACTCCGCCGCGCATTTGACCAAATCCTGTTCCCACATTCCGGTCACGATGTCAACGCACGTCTTCATAATCCCACACTTCAACTCGAGACTAGTATTACTAGAGTCTTTGTCGTTGTCGTTATTCTCTGAAAAAAAATTGGTATCCATCATCGATATTCTCCTCAACACGCACAAAACCGCGTTCAAAACCGCCGGCGTCGGATCGTACCCGATCTTCTCGAAATAATGCTTCACGCTCCTCAACGACCGAAGCGAAACGACTCTCTTCAAAACGTCCAAACTATTCATCAAATATTCTCCAAAACCGAACGCGTTCTCCTCTTCCTCCTCCCTCTCCAAGTCGCTCACAACCGACATCGTCCTCCGTTGCCATTCCTTCGCCTCCTCCTCGTCGTTCGCCATCAAAAGCGCTTGCACGTGCGCCGGCAACTCTTTCAAAATCAACGCCACGTTCACCTCGTTCGACGTTTTCACGTGCCCGCGTTCGTTCAAACACCTGTTCACCAACATCGACTCACCGTCGATAACTTTCACCATCGCGTGCATCCCTCGTTGTTGTTGTTGCGTCGCGCCACCCCCATTGCTTTTTTGTCTCTTCGCGTTGTTCATCGCCGTCGCGGATCCAGCGTTGACGCCGCTCGGAGCGAGGGCGTTCAGATTCCAGTTTTTCACCAAATCTCCAATCGCTCGCGCGTTTAACGACGGCACGACCGGGACGCGCGTGGACGCAAACGACCCGCCGTTTAACGTCGGAACGAATGCCCCGCCATCCTGTTTTGCCGCTTGCATCCTCGCCGCTGCAAAAGGTTGCCGAGGAGGTTCTTCTCGGTCGACGTTCATTTTTGATTTTCGATTTGTTTTTCGCGCTTCTCACTCCTACTATTAGAGTCTTTTTCTTAAAGTCTTCTTCTTTATATAAATATAAACGCGCGTTTATATATCGAACGCGACGCAACAAAGTCTCTCTTTCACAGACACACACACAAATCGCCGCGGAAAGAAAGTTTGTGTGGTTATTCAAGAGAGAGAGAGAGAGAAGACTGCTTTTTGACGCAGAGGAAGGAGTGTTTTTATTACGACGATATGTAAAAAGTATTCAAAAGGGGGAGAGAAGAGTGAAAACGAGAAATTTTGTCTTTTTTTTTTCCTCAAAAACGATCGTCATTTTTTGCCTAAAATCTCTCTCCGTCTGTTTGTGTTGAAACGCCACAAATTTTGTGTTACATATACGTCCTCCGCACACAACTTACACGCGCACAAAAAAGACGACGACGACGAAGAAGAAGAAGAAGAAGACCAAGGGTTTTAACAAAAAACGCACTATTTGTTTTCATCATGGCGATAGCGGAAGCGTACCAAGGGCGCAAACCTGCGTCGTCTCTCCGAGAGGAAGAGGAAGAACGCATCAAAAACAATTCCGGAATGAACGGGACGGATTTCCATAATCTGATGTTCGACGCGTATTCGAACAACTCTCAAACGATTCGAAACGTCGCTCTCTTGGCGTTGTACACGATTGTGGTGTTATCGATCGGGGCGATCGCGTTTACACCTTCTTCTCCGGTTTTGAAGGAAAGAGGCGCGAGCAAGTTTAGCGACGGGATAACGAAAGTGTACACGAGCGATTTGACGGGGAACCGCTTCGCGGGGGTGAATGACCAAAAGAATCAGTGCTCGCGAGATTTAGCGCTGCACATGTTGAGAGAAGCGTATTTTAAACGGCAAGAAGCGGACGCGCGGTTACCGAAAGTGAGCATGGACGATAAAGGTAGATGGGGCGCGCTGAAGGAGAAGCAGAAGAAAGCGCACGCGGAGTTACAAGGGAAACAGGACTGCGTGGCGTATTTGATGCCCGACGTGAACGACGCGTTTAGCGCCGATTTGGAAGCCGGGTTGACGATCGATGGGAAGCAGATGAGAAGGGAGCAAGAGAAGATGCAACCGATTAGGGATTCGTTGAGGCGTGATGGGAGAGAAGGGTTTGAGGATCAGAGGTACACGCAAAGCATTAGGAACGCGTTGATTAAGGAGAAGACGTGGGATCCGTTTGGGAGAGATTTGAAAACCGGCGACGAGTTGTTCACGGGCGAGTTCGATAACAACGTTCCCGGACAGTATTGATTTGAGCGTACATTATTGCCTTAATGCTAATCTACCAATATATATATTACATTGACTATTACTATCTATACGTGCTGAATGATTTTTTTGGTCGCTCGGTAGATTTTCGCGGCTTCGACGGCGACTAAAGGCGGCGTAGCTCCTATGAACGCTCGCCAACCGCCAATCTCGATGGCATCGAAAAGCATTTCCGATACTAAGGAGAGCGATTCGTCCACTTTTTTCCCATCGCCGCTCGAGATGCTCTCTTCGAGCACGAGCCACGCGGAATTGTATAAAGCGTTGGCGACGAGCGCCCCGGCATGCAAAGCCTCTTGGTCGAGTTCGTCTTCGTCGTCGTGTCCGCGATCCGGGCGACCGCGTTCGAGTTCTTTCCGTTCGCGCTCTTCGCGCGTCCATTCGCGTTCTTTTTTCTCGTACGTTTCGAGTTTCGCTTCGTCTTCGATACCGTTCTGATGTTGTTCTTCTTCTGGTTGATGCTCTTGCTCTTGTTGCGTAAGGAACGCGTTATAAAAACGTTTCATCAAAGCGCTGCTCTTTTGCCTCAAACGCGACTGACGCTTTGACATTCTCCTCGGAGTTCTCGTTTGTGTTTCCTCTTCCACGTCACCGTCTCCGTTTATAAATCGCCTCTTCTTTCTATATTGCATCGCTCTTTTCCACGTATCGATGGCTTCATCGTACGCCAATTTCGCCAAATCTCGATGCTCCCCCGCGGAGTACTCGTACATCGCGTCGCCTAATTTCAAGTGCGCCCACGTTCGTTCGTTCGTCGTCGCCGATGGATCGTGCGCTAGCTTCCTCGCCGCCGCGATGAATTCTCTCCGCAGACGTTCATGACTGCCTATGAACCCACCCGTTGCACGCATTATTTTGTTCTTGGACGCTTGCTTCAGATAGTTTGCCACAAACGGAGGGACGCGAGGACTTCTCCTTTCGCCACCAAAGAGCATTTTATTGGCGAGTGCGTTCGGCTTGCTCTCTTTATTCGATTTCTGGAACGCTTTTTCATACAACCAAACTGAATTATGCGTGGAAGACGAGACGCCGTAATCGCTGGCGACGTCGTACTTGAATCGAGCCTCGCTAAAATTCCCCGCTTGAAAACTTTTCAAAGCGGATTCCGCGATTTGATTAAAAGCACTCGTTTCGGCAACTTTTCGCAATCTTCGGGCAGCCATCATGCACCGAGAGTCGCTTTGACCTGCCTCAGGATCCAACCGGTGATTGTGATTAGTGACATCGCTCAATTCCAGAGACCCGGCATTGTATTGACACGAGATGTGTTCAGGGAACATGTCCGCACATCGACGGAAGTATGTATACGCGAGCGACGTGTTCGGTTTGTTGCCTTCGACGCCAATACCGCCTCGAAACATTAACCCGGCGTTAACCATGCCATCAGGTGAGCCAAGTGCGGCTGCTTTTCGAAAGTACGTTAAAGCGAGCGTTTTATTTGCTTCAAATTCACCCTCTGAGCCGTAAAATGCGGCAAATCCTAATCCGTTGTACGCATCCGCGATACCTTTTTCCGCAGCCTCCTCGTACAGCTCCATCGCTTGGGTTAAATTTTTACCAACGCCTTCCCCTTTCAACATTAATTTCGCAAGACCAACGGTACCTTGAACGTTCCCGGCGTTGTGCGCTTGCTGGTACATGTTTGCCGCCGCTTCGTAGTTTCTCACTAAACCTCGATGCCCCCAATAATGCGCGTTGGCCAAATGTACCATCGCGTTCGCGTCGCCGCCTTGCGCGTTGTTCATGAGCCATAACGCCCTTTCGTCCGGTCGATCGACACCAGCCGTGTTGGCTGCCCCGATATCGCTGTCCACTGCGACGACTACGTCGTCGGCGGCGTGTGGGTCGAAATTTACTTTCAAACGATCGTGCAATCGCTGTTTTTCAATGCGTACTTGCCCGGATGGTTTGTTGTAATCTTCGTACGCTTTCGTGGCGGCGAGGAACAGGTATTGCGAAGCGAATAAACATGATTTCTCACCCCAGGTTTTCCGTCGCATGGCGTCCACGGCAACAGATAGACGCATCGCGGGGTCACCTAAGTACGCGCCTCGTAATCTGTGATACGCCGCTCGAGACGAGCTTTCCTCCCGAGAGGTGACTTCGTTAAGCTTGTTAGTATCGATTGGATTCTGGCCTTTGTATACGAATCCACCGCCGGCGCGGTAGACGTACTCATGCGAAAGCAACGTAGCCGCAGCTCTGCGCGCTTTGTCGCTTCCAGCGGCGGCGGCTAATCGGTACAGATCTAACGCTTCTCGCAATAACTTATTCCTGTTGATGACCTTTATCTCCTCTTGCCGTTTCCAAGAATTGGACAAGGCGAGCGCGAGTTTTTCGTCCGCGAGCTTTCGAGTTGCTTCGGCGTATTTCTTTTTCGTATTGAGCGAGTTGAAATACTCTTCGCGGTCTCTCGAGACCGAAGTCGCCGCGAGCGTGGCAGCGGCGTCTTCGGACGACGAAGTCACATCATCTCCATCCGTCGCTTCTGTCTCGGCGTTCTCAACGTTCTTGTCGCTTTTTCCTCCCAACACTCCCGGGTTCGCTGGTTTTTCTTCCTCGCTTTCACTTCTTAGCGCTTTCATCTCCTCTTGTTGGGTGCTCGTCGTCGCCTCGGTATTTCCGCTCCCGTCGTGTGGAATCGGTTCTGGATCGAACGACATCATCTCTAAAATTTCCAAGTTGCGAGATTCTAATATGGCTTCTCTCTCGAACCCGGACGTTTCTACTTTTCCAGAAAGAAAGAGATTGTCCGGATCTTCATTTCCCGCGCCGCCCGATCCTACGCGTCTGGCTTCGTATTTGGACCACTGCGCTTCGTAATACCACGCAGTTGGATCGTCGATTCGCGTTTGGGATTGGTGTTGTTTTCTGTCGCCTCGACGGGTGCGGGGGATGTCGTCACCGCTGTAACAAGTCTGTGGTTCTGTTATTTTACTGTCGCAACGTTGCTCTTCGACATCCTCCTCCTCCTCCTCCTCCTCCTCCTCCTCCTCCTCCTTCTCCTCCTCCTCGTGGTAGCAGTCGCACTCCTCGGCGCTCGCCTCTTCGTCCTCGCCCTCGTCCTCGTCAAACACCATCCTTAATCTAGGTCCGTGCACTAACCCTTTCAAACCACTCGGCGGTTCAAATCTCGCTTTCAACGTCGACATCCTCCTCCTTCGTCTTCCTCTGCTCTCCCCACCAATTGACAAAGCGTCGTCTAAGGAGTTCGAATTCGTCGCGTGCGGCGACAAAAACAACCCGCCTCTCTGCGTCGACCCTGCATTCGGCGGCAACCTATACTCCACGTCCACGAAACCATCTAAATAAAACGCGACCGTGTCTTCGCCGACGACTAACGCCACGTGGTGCCATCTATTCGCTACCAATCTTCTCCTCGACTTTCCGCTCACCGTGAAACTCGCCACCACTTCGCCCGGCGACGAAGACGAAGTCGCTTTGCGAACCGCGTGCGTCTTCCGAAACGTCATCGCGAACGACACCGCGGACCCTTTCTCTGCAACGTTTACCCCGTCGTCGTCATAACTTCTCGACCCGTCCTCGTCTTCTCCTTCCTTTCCAGAAATTGATGATGATGACGGCGGTTCGATGGTCAGCGCAAACGCCGGATGCTCCGGAGAACTCATCCTCGAAATCAACGCCCCACCGTTCTCGTAATTATCCCGGTCGTCGAACAAAAACACCGAACAGGAGAAACTAAACCGTTTCGCTCGCGAGAGAGGTTCGATCGCGTTGAAAAACGGCGTCACGTGGTCGCCCGTGAGCGTTAAAGTCCCGTCCGCGAGGACAGATGAAGACGAAGTAGACGTCGCATTTGGTGTTAAAAAGTCCAGATTCGAAACGTACGGGACGTCCCCTCCAAAATGAAAAGGAGAGGAAAAGGAGGACTTCAAGCGCAGTAAAAAGACGAGGAGAAGAAGAATAAAGTAAAGTTTCTCTTTTCCTCCTCTCATTTTCTGCGTTTTGCTCGCGCGAGGACGACCGATGCGTGCAAGAATAGAGCTCGAATAGAGCGCTCTTTTATGAGGCAAACGTGGTCAAATTTCTCCATAAAAAGGCAAGAAACGCCTCTCTCGAGATGACGACGAACGCGCCGGCAAAAGCAGACTCGCGCGCGAAAAAACAAGGAAAGAGTCCAATCAAAGTGATCATCGACACCGACCCGGGGATTGACGACGCGTTTGCGGTGTTGATGTCCTTATCGTGCGCGCCGGAGTTACGAGTGCTCGCGTTGACGTCGTCGTTCGGGAACGTAAGAACGGAAAAAGCGACGGAGAATTGCAAAAAGTTGTTGAGGATATATAAGTCGTCCGGGTCGCGAAAAGGAAGCGAGGATGAGAAGGGAGACGAGGATGACGTCGTGTACGTCGCGGAAGGGTCGAAGAAAGCATTGAATGGGAAACAGAAGGAACACATCGCGGATTTTGTGCACGGGAAAGATGGGTTCGGGGATTTCGAGAAGGATAAGGAGGACCTTTTGGAGGCGAAGGAGGATGTGGAGGTGTACCCGGGAGGCAGCGCGAAATTAATGTACGACTTGGCGAAAACGTATCCCGGAGAAGTGACGATCATATGTTTAGCCACGGCGACGAACGTGGTGAACGCGTTTCGAGAATACGAGGATTTGCCGAAAATGTTGCGTTCGGTGGTGCACCTAGGGGGCGCGTATACGGTGAGCGGGAACGTCAATCCGGCGGCGGAGGCGAACGTGTACGCCGACGCGGAGGCGGCGGATGAGTTGTACGGGACGCACGGAGTGGATATTTATGCGGTTGGATTGGATGTGACGATGAACGTGAGGATGACGGAAGAGAATTTGATCAAAATGAGAGACACGAAGTACGTGAAAGGTCGGGAGACGTTGACGGATGAAGAGAGACAGTTTTTGTTCAACTCCAGTCAATTTTATATGAATTATCACATCAAATCGTTGAATTTCAGAGGCGTGTTGCAACACGACAGCGTGTGCGTGATGACGGTGATACACCCGGAGATGTTCGAGTGGACGAGGGCGAGAGTAAGAGTGGCGACGGAATCGTTCGCGAGAGGGATGGTGATTATGGACAAAGAAGGCGAAAAGAATTGGTCGTTTGAAAACGCGTGGACGGAAAGACCGCTGATGAACGTGGCATTGACGGCAGATTTTGAGGCCATTGAGAAGGCTCTCATGGAAAGATTCATTTAGTAGTAGCAATGGTAGTAGTAGTAGTAGTAGTAGTAGTAGTAGTAATATGTATTCGCGAGCGCTCTATCTTTATTATTTAAATCTATAAGCACTAAAAGTCTGTTCTAAAATCTAAAATGTGTAGTTTCTTCTACACGCAAGATCCAAGAGACGAGTCGCAGACGCGTTGCGAGCACAAGGTTGGATTGACGCCGCACTCTAGTATCATCGTGCAGCTGTGGTCCGTGTTCTCATCCAATACGTGACAAGCCGAGTCCGTTCCTTTTGTTTTCTTAAACCTCTCGCGAACATCCGCTCGGTACAAAAATTGATGCGAATACGGTACGCTCTTTTGATACTCCTCCATCTCCAACTTTGCTTTCTGCTCCTGCAATTGTTGTCTCTGAAATCGAAGCTCCTGCTCCTGTCGCTTTTCCGTTTGCAGTTTGCGTTTCTCCTCTTTCTCTTGCGCTTTTTGTTCTTGCTCCAATCGTTGTTCTTCTAAGAGCTTTTGTTCCTCCTCTCGTTTCTTTAGAACCTCCCGTTGTTGCTCTTCTATGTGATTCAAGATCGCGTCGCGAATTTTTCGAGCTTTTTCGCGCTCTTCCGGCGATTTACTATCGTCGTCTGATCCAATGATTCGAACTTCGGGTTCGTCGGGAATTGCGTGCCCTTCTCCTTTCTCTCCTCCTTCTTGTTCATCTTCGTCGTCGTCATCCCAATCCGACCACTCATACTCTCCCTCAGCGCCCATTAATTTACGCTCTTCTCTTTGCTTCACGCGTTTCTCTTCGCGTGCGCTGTTAGCTTCAGCAATTTTTGCCAGCGTTTTTAACACGGTTTGCGTTGCATCGTCTTCGCCTTGTTCGATTTGATTTACTTTTCCCCACCCGTCGGATTCTACCGGTGCTCTCTTCTCGAGATTCTCTCCTCCTTTTTTTGTTTTCGCAAAGAAACCCAAACGAATGCCCACTTCTCGAGCTCGTTTCTCGACCACATTTTCCACATTATTCGATTCGTCTTGTATGTACGGACACGTTCGATACGCCGGCAACAGATGCCCTTCTGTGGTAAACACAATCTCTTTGCTCGTCGGGGTCTGACTATCTCGGCTCCACCCGTCGACTTTGAAAAACTGAAAATCAGTAAACAACAAGTACAAATACTTCAACGTTTCACTGAGAAAATATGACGGCATGTGATCGCCTTTTTCCTTCGTCAGAGCGTCGTCGACGTTTGTAAACCCACCCGGAACTTTCGAGTGCTTGATTAGATCTTCCACGATAATCCTTCCGTCTCTCAAGTATCGCTTATCCTGCGTCGCTTTATACAAAAACGACGTCGATTCCGATAACTCCGGTCGAAGATGGTACCCTCGTTCAGTCGAGTGTAAAACGTCATCAGCGATCATGTATCTTTCCGGGGACATGCCGTATTTCACCCAGACGTTCATCATTAACGTGTGCGAAGACCGAGCGCGATCGACGTCGCCAATCATGGCTTGTAGTCCCGGCCAGAATTTTTGTAACGCCGTCAATTGATGATGTCGATCGTCCCCAGTATTCATTTCGGCGTCGGTAAACCATCCGCTTGATTTATGGTAATACCTCATCACCGCTTTATACGCTGGCACGAAAATTTCCAGGTATTCTTCGTCGCCAAACATGAGGTAACTTTTCAACGCGTATTCGTGGAACGAATCGCCGTTCGCGCCAATACCGCCGACAGAATCGATCCACTTACCCGTCTCAACGTTAATAATAGACCCTAACAAGTTCGTCCTGACATTTCTGCGACTCCATACATCTACCATTGCCTCTTTCGCCTTCTCTTCAAACCTTTTATCTCCAGTTAATCGACTCAACGTCCCAAACTCTAACGCCAACGTCCCAATCGCCGCGACGTTCGTGTTTGGCTTTTCTCTCACTGGCCCGTGCTCTAAATTCACCCATCCGTACGGTAACTTTGTTTTCTTTACCTTTCTATTCACCTTATTCACATCGTCTTCCTCGAACGATTTTAAAAGCATCTCACCGAACGTCCTCGCCATTCGTAACAACGACCCGTCGTACTCTCTCCTCTCGCCGTTTTTATACATCCCTTCCTCTCCGACGTTACCGAAACACACGGAATTAAAAGACGCCGACATCGACGCTTCTCCGTACATTTCTTTGCTCCATTTTCTCAGTCCTTCGTTCCCACCGGCTAAGACGTGTCCGGACAAAAGCCCGCCTAAAATTCTAATATTCGCCTCGAACACGTTCACCCGCAAGTCCTTATAGTTCCTCTCCAACCGCTCCGGCCAATGTTTCGACAACCAATCGATGCTTTTCGTAAACTTCGTGCTATTTCCCATCACCGCTAATGTGCTCAAACTCTCGATTAAACTCATCGCTAACCCATCGTACTCTTTCTTAAAATGTTTCCGATCTTGCGCGTTCGCGCCCAACTCTTGCAAAGAGTTCGTCTTTGATTTTGAGACTGGCTTTAACTCGTCCGCGGGGAAGGCGAACGTTTTGTACCCTTCGAACGCGTGTTCGAACATCGATTTCACTTTCAACGCGTACAGTTTCGATCGTCGTTGTTTCGCCTCCTCGTCGTTCTCCTCCTCGGCTGCGACACCACCACCAAGAAGAAGAAGAAGAAGTACACACCACCAGGAAACGAAGAAGCGTCGACATTTTCCATCATTTCCTCGTCCTCTTCTCTTCTGTGTCGTCGTCATTTTTGTGAAAACAACGAAAAGACGAGATGAAAGACAGAGACACAGAGAGAGAGGGAGAGACACTCTCTGACAACAAAAACGAGCGCGTGCGTGCGTGTGTGTGTTAGAAGCACCCCTCAATAAGAGAGAGGGTGAAAAGTGAAGATTTTTCCGGGAAACTGCCCTTTTTCGTAAAAAAACTCTCGATCTCACGCGGAGTTCTCTCCTCCTCCGACTTTGCCTCCTCGTTGAGCCTTCTCCCACTCCGGCGAGCCTTCGCACGGCTCCCCCGTGATCGTTTTACACCCTTCCAAAAAGTTTTCTTTCGCCTTGTGCGGGACGATTCGTGCGTCTTCGCGCGTGATGTCCGCCGAAGAGGTTCGTTCGGGGAGCACGACGGTTTTTTACCTGGGGCGAGAACTTTTGGCGATAACCCGAAGACTTGTCCGTCCGCTTTGGCCGCGTGTTCTGGTGCGGAAGAAGAGAGCGCGACGACGAACGCGGTCAGCAGAGCGACGGTGGTGGTGGTAATGGTGGTTCTGGACGTTTTCAAATCTCTCGTAACATCATCCGCTTTTGCCGCCCTCGTTCTGACAGAGAGCTTGGCTTTTCTCCTTCCAATACTCTTTGGCTTTGTTTCGAGCGCGCTGCTCAAAGAAGACGAGCACGACGAGAGAGAAAACGCCATCATCTTTGTCGTAGTAGTACTTTAATACTGTGTGCGGTAACAACAAACAAACAAAGCAGCAGCGCGTCTTTATTCTGTGTACGTGTATATCGCCGAGAGATATAAAACTAATAATGTGAGATGATGAGATACACATGCGAGACATGTGCTCTTCTGATTTTTCATCAGCATTTAAAAAAAAGTCAATTTTTTCGCGCGATACAAAAAAGCGGCAGTTTTTTAGTAGACGCAAAAGAAAATGCAGAGCGCAGTTGGACTCCTCCTCTCGTCTGCTCCATCTCCCGCGCTCACTTTAACGTCACCGAGGACGAAAGCATCATCTTTTGAGACGAAGATGACGACACCAACGACGACGCGCGCTTTTTTTTCCTCCGCCGCGCGACGTTTAAGCGCGAGAAAAAGAAGAACGATTATTTCTTCTTCCACTCGTGGGGGTACGCCGTCAGCCGCCGGGGTGATGACGACCATACCCTCCCCGTATTCGTATTCTTACGCCCACGTAAAGATGAGAAAAGATGCGACGACGATAACGAAACGATGCTTTGGCACGAGCTTTTCCTCCTCGACGAGAAGTAAAGCGATCTTGTCCAGCACGGACGACGACGTCGTGCCGGAGAACATCGATTTGCAATTACCGGCGGATATGCCCGAGTTCGACGACGATTACGAAGCGATTGTGGCAAAAGTGGATAAATTGTTCGTCAAGTCGTCCTCGTCGCCTTCGGCTTCTTTATCCGGTGCTGAAGTCGAAAACGACGACGAAGAGGACGCAGACGATGCAGACGAGGAGGAAGACTTCGTCGTTGACTCCGACGACGAGGAGGAGGATGAAGATGATGTAGACATCTTGGTGGCAGAAATCGACGAGAAAACGATTAAAGTCTCCGTGGACGCCGACCCGACGTCCATCAACAACTTCAACTTACACCCGATCACAGTCGCCGCTTTGAAGAAGAAAGGGATTGAAACGTTGTTTCCGATTCAAGTGGCCGCGTTGGAACCGGCGCAGAGTGGGAGAGATGTCGTGGCGCGAGCAAAGACCGGGACGGGGAAGACGCTGGCGTTTTCTTTGCCAATCGTGGAGAAGTTTTTGAGAGAAGACGAGGAAGAAAGTAATCGAGGCGATGAAGACGGGGAAGGAACGAGGAGGAGAGGGTCGAGAGATAAAAGACCGCGGTGTATCGTGCTCGCGCCGACGAGAGAATTGGCGCAGCAAGTCGAGAGAGAGATTTATTCGTTGGCGCCGTCGTTTGAGACGTTGACCGTGTACGGAGGCGCGCCGATTGGGCCGCAAGAGTCCAAGTTACGCCGAGGCGTCGATTTCGTCGTCGGTACGCCGGGGAGAGTGATGGATTTGTTGAATCGAGGTACGCTCGATCTTTCTCGAGTGCAACACGTCGTTTTAGATGAAGCAGATCAAATGCTCGCGGTTGGATTCGAGGAAGACGTGGAGACGATTTTGGAGGACGTGCCGAAGAACAGGCAAACGTTTTTGTTCAGCGCGACTATGCCGCACTGGGTGAAGAAGTTGCAACAGAAATTCTTGGTGGACCAGGTGAACATTGATTTAGTCGGAGAAGATACCGGGAAGATTAACAAGGATATTGATTTGATGTCCTGTTCGGTTGCGTTTCCATCGAAATGTGCTGTGTTGATGGATTTGGTTACGGTGCACGCAAAAGGCAACAAAACCATCGTGTTTACGCAAACGAAGCGAGACGCGGACGAGGTCACCGCGTCGTTAGGGAAGAGAGTCTCGACGGAGGTTTTACACGGCGATATCGCCCAAGCGCAACGTGAGAGAACTTTGCAACGTTTTCGCCAGGATAAGTTTTCGGTTCTAGTCGCCACGGATGTTGCGGCGAGAGGTTTGGACGTCGATAACGTCGATTTAGTCGTGCACTACGAACTTCCGAACGAAACTGAATCGTTCGTACACAGATGCGGGCGTACCGGGAGAGCCGGAAAGAAAGGGACCGCGATTGCGTTGCACACGGACAGAGAGTTTTACAGATTGCGTGACATAAAACGGTTTACCGGTGCGGACATTCGAGAAATTAATCCTCCGAGTTCCTCGGAAGTCATGGCTGCTTCGGCTGCCACCGCGGAACACCGAATTCACGCGGTCGACGAAGATGTCCTGGAATTTTTCTTACCCGCGGCAAAAGATATGATTAGAAACGTACAACAAAAGACTACTAACGACGATGAAGAAACTGAAACCGAAACTGAAGATGAAACACTGACGTCCCAGGAAGAGATTGAACGCAGAGCCCAAGAGCTTCTTGCGAGAGCTTTAGCCGCGCTCAGTGGTCACACCGAGGCGCCTCCGCCAAAATCGTTGCTCACTGGCTCCCCAGGTCAAGTGACAATGATTGTTGAAGATGTCAACGGTGACTTGCCCGCGTTTTCTGCGCGTGATTTACTCGCCACCCTTGGCGACAAAGACCGCCGACTCTCCTCAGGTGTCGGTAAAATCACATTCTTTGCCCGAAACTCTGGGAAAAATGGCGCCGCTTTCGACGTCTCTTACGAGTTCGCGCAAGAGCTATTGGATATGGGTACTATCGCTGGCTTTGAAGTCACGAAAGCGACCGTCTTACCGGAGCTCGCGAGAGACTCTGGAGGCCGAGCAGGCGCGTTTGGCGGTGGCGGGAGAGGCGGAGGCCGAGGCGGAAGAGGCCGAGACGGTTTTTCAAGAGGTGGAGGTCGAGGCGGAGGCCGATTCTCCCGAGATGGCGGTGGTCGGGGCGGTTTCTCCAGAGATCGCGGCGGAGGCGGACGCTTCTCTGGCGGTGGCTTTTCGAGAGGCGGCGATCGAGGCGGCGGCGGCGGATATTCCTCCCGAGACGGCGGAGGCTTCGAACGCAGAGATGGTGGTGGTTTTGAACGCAGAGACCGCGGCGGCGGTGGTGGTTTTGAACGCAGAGACCGTGGCGGCGGCGGCGGTGGCGGTGGATATTCCTCCCGAAGCGGAAACAGCAGAGAAGGTGGTTATTCCTCCGCCGGCTCTCGATCCGGCGGCGGTGGCGGCGACTGGTCCATGCAATAAAAACGATACCATGGTACCAGGTACGTAAAATTATACATACATCAAAGAGAGAAAGAGAAAGAGGGGGAGAAAAGGAGAGAGAGAGAGAGAGAAAGAGATATAAAAAACAAACGCGTTGATTAAATTGTACTTGTAATGAAGACGAAAATATTATTTGAAGCCTTTTTGAATGCATGACTAGGCAAATTTCACCAAAAAATCGATCGATTCACACCTCAGGCTCTGTATAGCCTTTTCTGATGAGATAGTGGTAACAGTCGCTCGGATACCCAGCGTATCGCGCTTGTCTAACGCAGTCGCTGTGAATGGGCACTTTGAGGGTTTCGAGCAAGTATTTGAGACACTCGAGGTTACCCCATTTGCACGCGTTGAGGCACGCGTTGGCCGTAAAATATGGAAACTTGGACTGCACGAGATAGTTGAATGCGTCATTATTATTCTTCCAGTAGCCCCTGTTACATGCTGCCAAATTACCAGTTTCCTCATCCCAAGGCGCTTTACACACGTCGCGCAAGTATTTTAGAGCTGGGACATCGTCCCGTTTGGCAGCTTGTGCACACATCTCCGCCGAAAAATGCGGATATTTACTCTTGTAGAGATATTCGAGTATGTTATGGTGTCCGCCTATTACTGCGCTCACACCAGCTTGTTTACCCCAAGGCATTTTCATAACTTCGCGTAAGAATTTGAGGCACTCGAGATGACCTTCGCGGGCAGCGAGAGTACACGCCCTGTCATGACCCCAACTCAACCAACATGAATACTTGCGCTCGGCGAGATATTTAAGGATGTGAAGATGACCGCCACTTGCTGCACTTTCACCAGTTTCGTGATCCCAAGGCAATTTTGCGACTTCGTGTAAGTATTTGAGGCACTCGAGATGACCACTTCTGGCAGTCGTTGCGCACGCGCTGGCTTGAAAATATGGATATCTTCCTTCCACGAGATATTTAAGGATGTGAAGATGAGCGTTCTCTGCTGCACCTAAGACAGTTTTCTTATCCCAAGGCGCTTTGGCGACCTCGCGTAAGTATTTGAGGCACTCGAGATGACCATTTTCGGCAGCCTCATCGCACGCTCTTGGCCTAGGAATATCGTAATCTTTCTCCACGAGATATTTGAGTATGTGCAAATGTCCATTTTTAGCCGCAGCTGCTGCAAGTGAGCCACCTTTTTTTTGCCCTTCCCACTCCACTCCGGCGACTTCGTGTAAGTATTTGAGGCACTCGAGTTGGCCGTCTTCAGCAGCACGTTCACACACTATGGAAGACGTTGGACAATCATTCTCGAGGCAGTACTTGAGCATTTCAACGTTGCCCTGTTTTATGGCCGCAACAGTTGTTTTAGCATCCCAAATATCACAATTTTTCTCCTCTCGCGCCCACTTGAGCAACTCGAGTTTATTCGTTTGAGCAAGTTTATGGCAGAAAGATGTAGAGTGATACCACCAAACATTTTCACCTGTATTTTTTCTCACATTCCGCTCCCACGACCACTGCAGCGTCGATATCGACGACATCTCAATCGCTTTAAACTTATTTTGTAAGTGAACATCACTCCTTTTAATCAACGCTCTCGTCTCTGGATTCGTTTGGTACAAGAATTTCATATCCGTCCCGTTCAACTTTGGAAAGATGTGCGCATTCCATATATCGTCTTTATTAACGAGTACACTCCACAGAAGCCCACATCTCGCAATCAACGCGCTCGATTCTGAATTCACATTATACAAGTGGCTCACGTCCATCTCGGTCAATTTCGGAAGAATGTGCGCTTTGAATACGTCGTCGCTATGTACGACGACGTTCCACAAACTGCTCGGCGGCTGCGACACTTCTTCCTTTTTTTTGCCTTCTGTTGATGCTTTCACATCATCTCGTTCCCGCTCCTCTTCACTCGCGTTCGTTCCCGATTCGGGAACATCTTCGTCGTCCGTTTCAGTTCCGCCGTTTTTCTTCGCGAGCAACTCCCGCAATCGCTCATTCTCTCGAACCACATTCTCTGCGGCTTCGAAGTATTCCAAGTATTCCACGTACCCTTTTTCATCTCGCTTTCCTCCGTCTTCCTCTTTCACCCGCTTCGTCAAGTACTCTCGCATTTCGCGCACCATCGAGGCATCATCGCGCGCGCGCTTCTTCTCGGTCGTCTTTGTCTCCCGCTCTTTCGGGGACAAAGACTTCGAACGCGAAAGATTCAAATTCTCCTTTTCAAAATCATCATCTTTCCCAACAACAAAGCGAGATGAAAGTCTCTTCGATTGCCGTTTTGTTTTCTTCAAGTTCGTGGATATGAATCCCAACAAACGATTCGCCACGTTCCCCGGCGCCATATTATTTCTTCTTCTCAGAAACTGCGCTCTCTCTTTTCTATCTCTCCTCAAACGAAGAAGAAGAGGATTTGATTTGATGCTAATGTGTTTGATACGAATTTATTTGTGTCGTCTCTGTCGCTTTACTTTTTTTGAATTTTTTGCCCTGAACGGCTGCCCTTGAGAAAGAGCCGTTATTTTTTATTAGGGGAGTTCTTTTTTGAATTGGCATTTCCTCACTCAAATTTCTATAAAGGTACGCGCATATGGTATCGTCGAGAAGTATTCACATTTCGCTCTCTCTCTCTTTCTCTCTCTCTTTCCTTCTCTCGTATAATTTCGTCTTCTCCTCGTCTGTCTTCTTCTTTTGACTCGCGCAACGACAAACAATTTCATTGGATTGAAAATTCTGAATTTGAACTCATTTTCTCGCAAAGAGAGAGAGTTTTAAAGGGGTTTGAATTGGAGCGGATTTCCATCGTTAAAAGTTTGTGTCCGTGTTCGTTTTCGCGCGACGATGATTCTTCTTCTTGATGCGACCACGGGTATGTGCCTCTTTTTTCGCGCGCGAAGGGTAGAAGGGTCTCTGCTTTTTGTTCTCTGTGTGTGTGTATGCGCGTGCGTATGTTGTTGTATTCACCAATTCTCTCTCCAATTTCTGAATTCCTCACAAAACTTTGATACGAAACCAAAAAACAGAAGTATACGATATCAAAAACAAAATGGCCGCATCCAAACGTTCCACTCGATCCACCGCCTCCAAGAAGTCCTTCATCTCCATCCCGAAGATTTCCACCCCGAAGATTGATTTCTCCATGAAAACGAACGCGCAAAAGTTCCTCTTCTTTTCCGCGTTTACCGTCATCGCGTACGGGTTCGCCGCGCTCTTCGCGCCGTGGGAGACGTTCGGGAAGCTCTTGATGCCGATTCTTCCGGCGTCTGGCGTCACGGAGAAGTCGTTCTCTCAATGGAAGGAGGTCTTTGCCACTTTTTCGTTCGGATGGGCGGTCGGGAAAATCGTCGCGGCTTCTTCGTCGCAAAAAGCGACCAAGTTGTTCTGCCAATTGAACTCGCTCCCGATGACGTACTTCGTGTATTGTTGCCACAAAGCGCAAACGTTCGACTGGCCGACGTGGGCGTTGTTTTTGACAGCCTACGTGTACTTTGGGTACTTGGCCAAGTAAATGTCGAGAGAGCGCTGTCTGTTCTAGGACGGAAAAGTATCGTTATTACGTCTTTATGTCGGAAGAAAAGTAAGAGAAAATGTATGCGCTTCGCACGATGGTCTGCGCTCGCCGATACGCCGTCCTAACGCGAAGGAAGCGTTATTTATAATCACACTAAAATTTTATCATCAAACCAATATATATAAGAAAAACAAAACGGGAAAGGGAAGAGGACAAAGACGAAATGAGAGAGAGAGAGAGAGAGAGAGAGAGAGAGAGAGA
>Ga0181604_10001062_pt1 | contig 24919 bp, 17 predicted proteins | sample 041ome_12_FD_148663 | JGI IMG/M metagenome (GOLD analysis project Ga0181604, IMG submission 148663) | Coastal salt marsh microbial communities from the Groves Creek Marsh, Skidaway Island, Georgia - 041410US metaG (spades assembly) | ecosystem: Environmental > Aquatic > Marine > Intertidal zone...
TCCATGGGGATTACTGGTCTTGTTTGGAGGTGGTTTATCCTTGGCTTCATCTATTGGATCATCTGGTCTAGGTGATTGGATTGGACAAGGCTTAACAATTCTGGGAAATGTTCCACCCATTGTTCTCATACTGGCTGTGGCAACTTTAATTATATTTTTAACTGAAATTACATCTAATGTTGCTACTACATCAACATTTTTACCGGTAGTTGGTGCGGTAGCAGTTGCGCTAGGCATAGCACCTGTTGCTTTAACAATCCCAGTTGTCCTGGCTGCCAGTTGTGCATTTATGCTTCCCGTGGCAACGCCACCTAATGCAATTGTCTTTGGTTCAGGTAAATTGACTATTCCAGATATGATAAGAGCAGGATTTGCCTTAAATATTATTGGAGTGCTTCTGGTTACAGTATTTGCCTTCTATTTAGCTCCAATGATATTTTAAAATTTATGATGCTAAGAGCTGTTTTCTTCTCACTCATATTTGTTTCTTTAAATACTTGGGGGCAAGTTAGGTACATTGATTATCCCTCACCCTTTCATCCCACTATTGGAAATTCAGGGATGGTTGTTTCTCAAAGCCAAGCTTCTTCCGATATTGGAATAGAAATTTTAAATATGGGTGGTAACGCAATTGATGCAGCTGTAGCAGTTGGTTTTTCTTTAGCAATAACTCTTCCTAGGGCAGGAAATATTGGTGGTGGTGGCTTTATGCTTGTTTATTTAAGTGATGAGCAAAAAACAATAGCCGTAGATTTTAGGAGCTCTGCGCCCCAAAATATTTCAGAGGATGACTTCCTCTTTTTAAAAAATAATTATGATCAAAGGAGATATGGTTACAAGGCATCCGGAGTTCCAGGAACTGTAGCTGGCTTACTGCAAACACATAAACGTTTTGGAAAACTGTCTTTAAATAAAATATTGCAGCCAGTTATAAAGCAAGCTCAAAAGGGAATACAAGTTAGCTATGATCTAAATCAAGCAATAGGAAGCGCTCATCAAATAAATCTTGATGAAGAATCTAAAAAAATCTACTTGCAAAATGAAAGTCCAGTTACAGAGCATACTTTGATGAAACGACCTGATTTGGCATGGACTTTAGGTGAAATAGCTAGAAAGGGTGAAGATGCTTTTTACAAAGGCTCGATTGCAAAAAAAATTGTCAAAGCTATGCAACACAATGGAGGCTATATTTCAAAGGAAGACCTTGAAGGTTACAAGCCTAGATTCGCAGAACCTATTGAAACAACCTATAGAAATCATAAAGTCCTAGCTCACCCTCCTCCAGCTGGTGGAGCTGCAGTATTGCTTGAAGGATTAAATATTCTTGAAAATTTTAAAACCGATGAAATGGGTCCAAACTCAGCAAGTTTTTTGCATCTATTTGCCGAGGCATTACAGCGTGGGCATATGGACAGATCAAGATATATGGGTGATCCTCAGTTCTACGATGTGCCTATAGAGAAAATAATTTCAAAGGAAAGAGGAAGCTCTCTAGCTAAAAAGATTGACCATGAAAAAGCTACGCCTCCCGGAAGATTAAATCCAGATTCATTATTTCAAGAAGGTGAAAATACAACACATTACTCAATAATTGATAAAGATGGTAATGTTGTATCCAATACCTACACTCTAGGTTATTCATTTGGTTCAGGTGTTACGATTCCTGGAACTGGGATTCTTCTCGATAATCAAATGAATAATTTTGCTTATCAGCATGGAAATCCTGAGGTCATAGATCGATCTGCAAGCATAGGCAATAAATTTGAACCGGGTAAGAGACCCATGAGCACCATGACACCAATTATAGTCTTTGATAAAAATAATCAGTTAAAGCTCATCACTGGGTCTCCTGGAGGTGCTTTGATCCCAGCTGCTGTGCTTAGAGTTGTAACTGGCGTAATCGACTTTAATTTGAATCTTGGCGAGGCAACCATGCTACCAAGACTTCATAAAGATTGGCCTTACAAAAATTTGAGATTAGAGAAAGGCTTTAGCAATGATACTCTGAAGATTCTTCAATCCTATGGACATGAGTTGGAAGAATCCAAGACCATGGGTTCAACACAGAGTATCTTAATATCTTCAAAGGGCAAAGAAGGATTTGCAGATCTAAGGCGACCTAATGCAGGGGTAGCGATTCAAATTGATTAAAGCTATAGCCTTTATTCATAAATTGACTGGTCTCTCTGATGTAGATTTTAGAGATTATTATGAAAACAAGCATGCTCCATTAGCCTCCTCCCTTCTTACATTAGAGAAATATGAAAGAAACTATGTAAATTCAGAACTCAATCCTCTATATGCCTCGCTTGGTTCAATCAGTATTTTTCAATATCAATCAATTCAGTCTCTTGAAATTGTTGGCAATGAAATGGCTTCAAGCGCTGGTGATATGCTGAGGGATGATGAGCGTAAATTCATGGATGTGCCAAAAAACTATCATGTTTTCTCAGAGTCAAATCAATTAACAATGAGTAAATTTAACAAGAAAATTTTTTACCCTTTTGAGGATGATGAAAATTTAAATTTGTTAGGTGCTTACGATGGTTTAGAAAAAATTTCTGATAATCTTCTTACCGAATCAAGTGAGATAATTGGTATTTCTGAATATGGGATCACACAGACAATGTCTTTGGAAATCCTAGAAAAACTATCAACGGATCATCCCAAAGCCATAATCACAGCTTGTGTTAGCTAGCGTTATTGGCTAAGTATTCTAAAGCTGCATTTATCCTGTGATTCACTTCAGCCACATCAAATAAAGATAGAGTCAGACCTAATGATGGTGACTGAGTGGAGCCTGTCATTGCTATTCTTATTGGCTGATTGAGTTTAGGAGTGGGAAGACTTAATGAAGTTTGAGCCTCCTGTAATGCATGATCTATGGACTTTTCATTCCAAACTTCAAGGCTATTCAGTTTTCTTTGAACAAATTCTAAAACTGATTCTGCTCCTCTTAAAAATTTATCTGCAGCTTTTTCATCGTAAGATTCCACGGGAGAAAAATAAGGCACAAGGTCTTTAGCCACGCCGAGGAGCGTTGGTTTAGAACTTCTCATAGCTGCGATGATATCTTTGCTGTTGCTTTTTTGTGTGTAATCAATTTCAACAATTTCAAGAAATGGAATCAATCTCTGCATGAAATCATCAAAAGACAGTGCTGCTAAATGATGATTGTTAATCCAATCAAGTTTGGCCGAGTCAAAGATAGCTCCTGCCTTTTGAACCTCTTGAATTCTAAAATCTGAAATCAAATCCTCGATATAAAAAATTTCTTTATCGCCCTTAGACCAGCCTAAACGAGCAAGCATGTTAATCATGGATGATTCAAGATACCCTTGGTCAAAATAATCTTGCAGACTTGTAACAGCATTCCTCTTGGATAATCTTTTTTTGTCTGGACCTAAAACCATTGGTAGATGAGCATATTCAAGAGAGGGATAACCTAATGCATGTTGAATGTGTATTTGACGAGGGGTATTACTTAAATGATCCTCACCCCTTACTACTGTTGTAACTTTTTGCTCATAGTCATCAATTACATTACAAAAGTGATAAGTTGGTGATCCGTCACTTCTAAGAAGAATCAAATCATCCAGCTCAGAATTCTGAAAGATGACCTCGCCCCTGACTAAATCATGGAAAATTAACTCTCCATCTTGAGGCGTTTTTAATCTCAAAACCGTTGAAGCATCTGCCTCAAGATTTAAATTTCGACATTTACTATCATACTGTGGCTTGAGACCTTTGGATTGCTGGGCAGCTCTTATTTCATCTAGCCTTTCTTTGCTGCAATTACAGTAATAGGCTTTACCAGATTCTATAATTTGATTGACAGCTTTTTGATATAAGTCTGACCTTTCAGACTGTCTTACAGGGGGCTCATCAGGATTGATACCTAGATCAGATAAGCCTTGCAGTATATTTGTTTCAAATTCTCTGCTTGATCTTTCTAGGTCTGTGTCTTCTACTCTGATAAGGAACTTTCCATTGTTTTGTTTTGCATACACATAATTAAATAAAGCAGTTCTCACGCCACCTATATGCAATGCTCCAGTTGGACTTGGTGCAAATCTTGTAACTTTCGTCATGATGGTTCTCTGTTTGAGTTAATTGCTGTAATTCTTTGTTCATGGGTCAAGATATCCTCCTGAGAAACTGTAATTTTTGGAATAGGAAATTTCTTGAAATCGATTTTTAAATCACTTGACTGACTTTCAGAATTTAAATTTGCATTTGATGTCATAAATTCAAATTTACTTTGACCCCCAGTTAAATGAATATAAACATCGGCAAGAATATTAGCATCTAACAAAGCACCATGAAAACTTCTATCGTAGCCTGTAACCTCAAATCTATTTGCGAGTGCGTCTAATGAGTTACGTTGGCCTGGAAATTTATTTCTTGCCAATAACAAAGTGTCTTCAACATCACATATTTCTTCAAGAGCTGGATACTGCGAAGAAGCTCTTTTTAATTCAGCATTGAGGAAACCTAAATCAAAGGCAGCGTTATGAATTACTAAAATACTTCCTTCTACAAACTCTAAAAAACTCTCAGCAATCTCTGAGAACTCTGGCTCGGTTGAAAGTCGCTCCATCGATAACCCATGGACCTTCTCAGCCTCCTCATCAATCGATCTTTGAGGGTTTAGATATGAATGAAAATGCAGATCTGTTCTTTTTCTATCTGCAAGTGCTACAGCGCCTACTTCGACAATCCGATGGCCTTGGTCAACCTCCAGCCCGGTTGTTTCAGTATCAAGAACAATTAGTTTTTTTGTCATATGATAGAGTCTATTCCTTTATTGGCCAATAAATCTGCTGCTTCATTGCCAGCATCACCAGAGTGACCCTTAACCCAGTGCCATTGTACTTGATGCTGGGTAATTAATTGATCTAATTTTTGCCACAATTCTTTATTCTTAACGTCTTTTTTTGCTGCAGTTCTCCAATTATTTTTTTTCCATTTTTGGATCCATTGTGTGATTCCATCCATGACATACTTTGAATCTGTAAAAAGTTCCACATTGCAGGGTTCTGTTAAAATAGATAAGCCCTCGATTGCTGCTGAAAGCTCCATTTGATTATTTGTAGTATTGGCTTGACCGCCAAAAATTTCTTTTTCCACGCTATCGAACCTAACAAGCGCCCCCCAACCTCCTGGACCTGGATTACCTCTGCAGGCACCATCTGTATAAATAATTACCTGTTTCATGAATTAAAATATGACATTGATACTTATGACTATTCAGTCTATAAAAGCTTATAATAATAATTATATTTGGTTAATTGTAACTAATGAAGACAATCTTTTGCCCGAATACAAAGAGTCATACCCAATCCAAAAATTATAAAATTTAAAGCCATGAATAGATTTGCATTATTTTTTGTATTACTTGTATCTTCAAGCTGTGAATTACCATCAATTATTCAGGCTGACCATTATATTGAGCCTGCGCCCATTGAAATATCAAGCAATATTTCTGATTACGAAAATGTCTGGGATCGAATAAAAGATACTAATTCAATAAAGGAAGAGAATCTTGATGATAAAACTCTTCAATATGTTAATGCATATCTTTCTAACCCTGTTCAACTTGATAAGCTCCTTGAAAAAGGAAGGTACTTTATTTATTTTGTTCTTGAAGAATTAGAAAGATATAGACTGCCGCCGGAATTGGCGCTTCTTCCATACATTGAGAGTAACTATGATCCATTTTCAATCTCAGCTTCTGGAGCAATGGGGATCTGGCAGTTTATGCCAGCTACAGCAAGAATATATGGCCTCAGAGATACGTGGTGGTATGAACAAAGACATGACCCGCTGGCATCATCAAAAGCTGCTGTCAGATATTTAGCCTATCTACATAACAGATTCAATAAAGAAATTACATATACCTTAGCTGCATACAATGGTGGTCCAACCCTTCTTGAAAAAAGAATAAAACTTAATAAAAAGGCAGGCAAACCAACTGATTATAAAAATCTTAAATTGCCAAAACAAACTCAGGAATATGTTCCTAAATTTAAAGCAATTCTTGCAATAGTCCTTAATGCTGAAAAATATGGAATTAATTTACCAGATTTTCCTAACAAACAAGTTTTGGGAAATATAGAACTTGATGGTCAGGTTGAAATCCTAGCTTTTAGTGAGTTTGCAGGATTGAAGCCTGAATTTGTATATAAATTAAATGCTGGGTATACAAAATGGGCATCGCCTCCTGGAGATAAAACTGCTTTTAATATTCCGATTGAATTAGAAGCAAAGCTAAACCTTCAAAAAGATATGTTTATTCAAACAAATCAAATTAACTGGGTAACCCATAAAGTTACAAAAGGAGACAGTCTTTGGAAAATAGCTGATGAGTTTGATACTGAGGTAAATGTGTTAAAGAAAGTGAATTATCTTTCGTCCAATGTTCTAAGGTTAAATCAAGAGTTATTGATTCCGCTGAGCAACGATCAAAATCAAACTTTTATACCCTATCAAGCTCATATCATTAGCGAAGGAGATACATTATGGAACCTTGGTATTAAGTACAAAATTTCGCCTGCAGAAATAGCAAAAAATAATGGGCTGAGAATGGATTCTCCATTACGGATTGGAAAAGAGTTAAACATAGGCAATAAAAATATTTATCGCACAATTAATTCAAAAAAGAGAACGATTTTATATAGTGTAAAACAAGGGGATAGCCTTTATCGAATAGCAGATATTTTTAATATTGAAATATCTGACATTAAAAAAATTAATGCATTGACAAATAATGAAATCAAGCCCGGCCAAGTATTAAAAATTATTATTAAAGCGTTTTAATCTGAAGAAATTTTTGGATCAAGTGCATCTCTTAGACCATCACCAAAAAAATTCAATGCAAATAAAGTTATGGTAAAGGTTAATCCAGGATAAATGAGAAGCCAGGAGTACTCCTCCATCGATTCAACGCCATATCTTATCAAAGTGCCCCAGCTACTCATTGGTGGCTGAATACCGAGACCTAAAAAGCTTAAAAATGCTTCTAGCAACATGACTTGCGGAATGGTTAAAGTTGCATAAACGGCTATAGGGCCAAGAATATTTGGAAATATGTGCTTTCTAAACATTTGCATATTAGTCACCCCCATAGCTTGAGCTGCTAACACATATTCTTGATTTTTAATTGTTAAAACCTGGCCTCTAACAATTCTTGCCATTGTTAGCCATTCAACAGCTCCAATAGCTGCAAATAACAACCAAATATTTCTTCCAAAAATTACCATCAATAAAATAATGAAAATAATAAATGGCAGTCCATAAAGTACGTCAACGATTCTCATCATCAAAGAATCTATTTTTCCACCAAAATAGCCTGCTATAATTCCCCAACTTACACCAATCACCAAAGCAACTCCCGTTGCAACAAAACCAACCAATAACGAGACTCTGGCGCCATATAAAATTCTACTAAACAGATCTCTTCCGAGCGTATCTGTGCCTAGCAAAAATTCACTGGAGGGTGGTTGCGCACCTAATTCAAGATTTTGATATGCATAGGAGTGCGGTGCAATCCATGGAGCAAAAATAGCCAAAACTATTAAAAATAATAAAATCAGCCCACCAGCTACCGCTGCTTTATTTGCAAGCAATCTTCTCCAAGCATCAGACCATAGAGAGCTTTGCTGGTTCACGCTTCACTCCGGGCTCTGGGATTCATCAATAAGACTGCTATATCAGATAAAAGATTGAAGAAAATAATCAAAGTGGAAAAGAAAATGGTTGTACCCAAAATCATGGTGTAGTCTCTATTAAATGCAGCTTCTACATAAAATCTTCCAAGTCCAGGGATTTGAAATATTGTTTCTACAACAAAGGAACCGCCAATCAAACCAGCGGTAGCAGGACCCAAGAAGGAAACCACTGGCACCAATCCTCCCTGCAAGGCATGATTTATTATAACTTTATACTCTGGTAATCCTTTTGCTCTTGCTGTTCTAATATAATCTTGACTAAGAGTTTCAAGCATGCCCCCTCTGCTTAATCTTGCTATATAGGCTGCATATGCAGCACCAAGAGTAATGGAAGGCAGAATTTTATCTCCAGCAAGTGAGTCCCAACCAGACACAGGCAAAAGTTCAAGATGAATACCAAAAAATAAAACCAATAAAGGTCCCAACAAAAATGTTGGCATGCATATGCCAATCATTGCAATGGTCATGGGAATATAATCCAACATAGTATTACGTTTTACGGCTGCAATGACTCCAGCTAAAACTCCTATGATAATAGCAACAATAATTGCGTAAAAAGCTAATTCAAAAGTTACTGGTAATCCTGTATAAATCATTTCAGTAACTGATCTTCCCGGATATCTGAAAGAAGGACCAAAATCTCCTTGGATTATATTAACCATATAATCTCGATATTGAATTATTAATGGCGCATCAAGATTGTATACAGCATTAAGATTCTTCATTACCTGAGGAGGAACGACTTTCTCAGCATCAAAAGGTCCTCCTGGAGCCATTCTTACAAGAAAGAAGGTTACAGAAGCCACCACCAATATGACTGGTATTGCTATAGCAATTCTTTTTAGGATTACTTGAAGCATCTAGAGATTATCTTTCTAAATAAATAAACTTAGGATGATGAGTGTCTAATAAGTTTGGATGCCAACCCTTTACGTCATTAGAAAGCTGATATTGTCTAACATAGGTATAAATAGGAATGATTGGCATCTCATCTATAAGTATTTTTTCAGCTTCATTCAGGTATTCATATCTTTTTTCCTGATCATTTGTTTTATTAGCTAGTTCAAGCAAACGGTCATACTCTTTATTCTCCCAGCCTGTCTTGTTATTGCCTCGATTAGGCCTAAGAGTGTCTAGAAAAGTATTTGGATCCTCGTAATCTCCAATCCAACCAGCCCTAGAAATCTGAAAGTCACCAGTCATCTCTCTAGCTAAATATACCTTCCAATCTTGGTTAACTAGTTGCACAGATATGCCTAAGTTTTCTTGCCACATCTGTTGAATAGCTAGAGCAATCTTTCTATGCCCCTCTTGAGTATTAAAAAGAATTTCAAGTAATGGAAAATTTTTGCCGTCCTCATATCCCGCTTCAGCCAAAAGTGATTTTGCTAGCTCAGGATTGTAAGGCACCTCAGTCTCTGGCTCATAGCCTGCAGATCCTGGAGGTGTAAATGAATAGGCAGCTTGCTGACCGCATTTAGATACTTTTTCTACTATCTGTTTTCTATTAATAGCAAATGCCAAAGCCTGTCTTATTTTTTTATCTTTAAGAACAGGATGCAATGTATTAACTCTGTAAAAATACGTACCCATATAAGGCTCAATTCTAAGGTTAGGATTCTTGTTTTCAATATAGACAGGGCATTTTTCTAACGGGACCACATTCGTAACATGTAATTGGCCTGCACGAAACATTCTATCTTCGGTTGATTCATTGGTAACTGGATAGTAGATTATCTGATTTAATTTTACCTTTTGAGCATCCCAGTAGAGGGGGTTTTTTTCAACAATAATTTCTTTATTGAGCTCCCATGTTTTTAGATTCATGGGACCATTACAGACAAAATTTCCAGGACGAGTCCACTGTCCATTTCTGTCATCAATTGTGCCATGCTGTAAAACAGTTTTTTTATGGACTGGATAGGTGCTGTAATGACTTAATAACTTAATAAAAAAAGGTGTAGGGTTTTTCAATTTTACTTCAAGCACGTGATCATTTATTGCTTTGACCCCCACTGAAGTAAAGTCTGAAGTTTTGCCTTGATGAAAATCAGATGCTCCCTCTAAATAATACAGCATGTCTGGATATTGCGAGCCAAGGGATGGCGTTAAAATTCTTTTCCATGACCAAACAAAATCTTCAGCAACAAGCATATCGCCGTTAGACCATTTAGCTGATTTGTTTAAAAAAAATGTATAAGTTTTTCCATCTTCACTTATCTGCCAGGACTCAGCAACACCTGGTAGGTTTTCCCCTCCCCTGGGATTTGCAATAGTCAGGCCTTCACATAAAGAAATTAATAAATGATGCTCTGGAACACCGGTAACTATATGAGGATCTAATCCTTGGGGCTCAGTTCCGTTCCCAAAATGCAGGATTTGCTTTTCTAGCCCATCATCCACCGGTGATATAGAAGGAGAACAAGCAAGTATAAAATTTAGTAAAAAAAAGTAAGATAGATATTTAATTTTCATGCGCTAATTATACTTTAGGCGTGAAAGAAAATAATATCTTTAACAAACTAACTGCAAAGGTTTTGCTTTAAGCATTTATCAAGAAAATCCACGATTGAATCTGCGGCATCAACTCTGTTTATTTTTTTTCTAAAGCCATGTCCTTCATCAGGAAATATCAAATAATCAACATAAATATTATTTTCTCTTACTTGATTCACAATTTCATCACTTTCAACCTGCAAAACCCTTGGATCGTTTGAGCCCTGGATTACTAACATTGGTTTGGTAATCTTTTGCGCATGAAATAGTGGAGAAATTTTTCTATGACGCGCTTCATCAGTGGCTGGGTCTCCCATTTCATCATAAAGTGCGACTTTAAAACTTTCCCACCATGGTGGAATACTTTTTAAAGTTCTAACCCAATTAGAAACTCCAAATATATCTATGCCTACATTAAAAACATCTGGATAAAAAGTTAAAGCAGCAAGAGTCATAAACCCACCATAAGATCCCCCCATCACTCCAATTTTATTATCATCTACCCATGAAAGTGACTGAAGGTATTGTTTTGAGGCAATAATATCTTGAAGGTCTCCCTCACCATGCTGCTTATCATCTAAATGGTAAAACTCCTTGCCATAACCAGAAGAGCCTCTATTATTCACACCAAGAACTCCATAACCATGATGAAGCATATATTGCATTTGGGAATTAAACCCCTTTCGAGTTTGTCCACCTGGACCCCCATGAACATAGACCATAACTGGAACCTGATTTGAAGCTGAAGCACCCTTTGGCTTATATAAAATTGAGGGGATTTCTAGACCATCAAAACTTTTAAATCTAATGACTTCAGAAGAAACCATCATGCCCTCATCTAAATTTTTAAAAGCGGGTCTTATAAGTAAAGATGCATCTAAACTTGTATTAGAAATAAATAAATCACCAGGCGAGGTATCAGAGCCATAAATATAAGCGTATTGATCATTTGCCCTTGATAAACTATAGCCCTTGAGACCCTCAGCGGGCAGAATATTGTTGGATAATTCAGAAAAATCCTCAGCAGACAAGATAGCTAATTTGGTGCTTGCATCGTCATTAGTAAATACATGAAGAGTGCCTGCATCCTCATAAAAATTTGCACCAACGACATCCCATGCTGTCTTATAAACTTGTTTTTCTTCATTTGTCATTAAGTTAATAGACCATAGCTGCTCAAAATCAGAATTAAAATTAGAACTAAATAATATGTTGTTTCCCATAAAGCTTAAAAATCTATTTTCAGCCTTATTATTGGTAACATTAATCTCTTCGCCTGCAATTTGATCATATAAAACAATTTGAGTTGAATAGTTGTTTACACTATGAGTTAACACAAAATATCTATCACCATCACTCTTTGCTGTTACCTCATAAGCTTTATCATTTTGATACACCAAAGACGCAGAATAATCATCTGAAGAATACTTATAAATATCTAGAGTCCTGGAGTCCCTTTGATTGGAAGCTATGTAAAAGGATGCACCATCCACACTAAAACCTAAAAACTTAGCTCGTGTATCTTGATAGTCAGTTAAATCAATTATCTCAGTACCGTCTTTAACAAAAATGTGGTTTAACTCATCTCCCTGATTATCTGCTTGTAGAATTACCCTGTTATCAGATGGAAAATAAGATAGCCCATAAAAACTTTTTGCATCAGAAGTGGTTAAAGGAATAAATTCTTGGCTTTGAATATCAAACTCATAAGCATTAAAAATACCTGATTCGTTATGATTAACTAGGAATCTATCATCAGAAATATTAAAACCATAATGGCTTCCCGATAGTGAAAAATTTGTATAGTCAAAAAACTCTTGTGCATTCAAAGATGGCTTTTCACAACTACTTATTAATAAGATTGAAGCTAATAAAAATATATAATTTTTGAATTTATTGTGTAATAGCATTGTCTCTCCAGGTCATAGGAATTTGTTGTTGTGGGTTAAAAAGCCTTTTAGGTCCGATGATTGGAAAAGCATCAGAGGCCTTACTTATATCATCTTCTGTTAAAAAATTACTAGGGATTAACTTAAAGACATCTAAACCTCGAACAATTTCAGTGGCATAAATATTGCCTTCATAAAAATATGCAGACCAGTATCCACCTGTAACTAGTTTTTTATCTGAAATGGGGCCTCTATCAAAGTAAGCAATTTCAATTGGGTTTTCTGAGTCAGTAAAATCTATAACCGAAAGACCTCCCTGATACCAGGCTTGAACCATAATATCCTTGTTAGGAATTGGAACAATAGATCCATTGTGCGCAACACAATTTTCAGTTTCTTGTTGAGGTGCACTCATTTTGTAATAAGACTTAAAAATAAGTTTTCCATCGACTATGTCATATATAGCATTTGCTCCCCAATCCAAAGGATCCCAAGCCCTGCATCTTGGTCTGCCGCCACCACCCCATTCATCTGTAAAAATAACTTTTGTAGCATCATTATTAAATGTTGCCGAATGCCAATATGCAAAACCAGTATCAGTAACAACATCCATTCTCTTGGGATTATATGGATCACTAATGTCAAACAGTATTCCATTTCCTGAGCATGCGCCAGCTGCTATATTTGCAGACGGAAAAATAGTAATATCATGACATTGATCCGTTCTAGAAGTGCGTTGAGTCTCGTCACCATGATCTCCGCCTCTCCAAAGGCCTGCCAATACACCCGTTTCTTCATTAGCAAACACAGTTGGACTTTTTACTATACGAGAAGAAGCAGGGCTATCAATTGGAATTTCAATAACATCAATTCTAAATAGTGCTGTCCGATTATCACCAGGAATGGCCTCAAAACATGTTTCCAATTCCTCTTGATCCCTGACAGATGAAGTTCCAGAGTTATAAACAATAATGTTGCCTTCATTGGTTCTAGCATTTACAACAGAGTGGGTATGAGAGCCTCGACAGGTTTGAACTATGCCTACTTGTTTAGGGTTTTGAGGATTAGAAATATCAAAGATTCTTATGCCTCGAAAACGATCGGGTGTAGGCTCAGAACCAGCTCCTTGCAGTCCACAATCAATCCTGCCTCTACTTTCTTCAACAGACATAATAAGTAAATGCTCTACTATGGATACATCCCCTTGACCACCTGGGCATATGACTGAAGAGATTAGTTCAGGAATTCCTGCATTTTTTAAAGAGTAAATATTAAAACCGTGGTAACTACCCGCAACTAATAAATCCTGACTGAAGGCCATATCAGTATTAGAAAAACTGAGCATTGGGTACCTGGAATTCCTGGCTTTATCTTCTACCGTCTTGGTTTTACCATCATCCTCTTCAGTTTCTTCAGTGCCCTCTTCTGCCAGATTATTAGGATCAAAAAAACCATCAGGCTTCTGAAGAGAGGTGATTTTTTCTAAATTTTTTATGGCCTCATCAGCATGAAATAATCCAGCTGACAAATTTACACGTGGATCATCAGACAGATTAGTCAATAAAAGATTCATCCTTTCAATTTCAACAGATTGATCATTATCTAGATCAGAAACAAAGTCGTTTAGGACTTGGTCGTAGGTTGAGCCTGGTTGATCTTTCAGACGATCAACCATTTTGATGGCACCATGATGATGGGTAATCATTAAACGTAGAAATAACTCATCAAAATTAACACTGACTAAGTTGGATAATTCATTTATCTGTTCTGGTGTTGCCATACCCATCATTTGCATATGGCTGGTATGCATAGAATGCTGTTGACTCTCATCCCTGTCTGCAAGCCAAGATTGCATAAATAGAATCTCATCCTCTTGAGACGTTTCTATTTTTTTTGCAAGCTCAAGAATAGTTTTAGAATTTGTTCTTTCTGGTGCCAGTCTTGATAACACCAGGGCTTGCTGATGATGAGGGATCATTTGCTGTAGAAACATTACATCATCTTGTGTATAGGATGTATCAGCAATTTTGATTGCTGTATCTGCATCAATAGTTTTTGAAGCTTCTCCTGGCAAGCCAGGCTGAATAATAACTGGAGCTGAGTTTATTGGATTAGATAGACTTGTTAACAAAAAAATAAGTGATAAAAAGATAGTTTCTAATTTATTCATAATTGATCTTTAATTTAAGAGAAAAAAAGAGGGCCATACAGCCCTCTTAATTTGTATAGACTTTAACTACTAAAAGTTAATCTGGAAACCTCCAGAAATAGATTTTCCAGGCCAAGCGGATGGATACATTAATAACTCTGTATCATTCTCAGGACCTCTATCAAACAGATTAGTAATTCTAAGATTTAACTTAACATTATCATTGTGTGAGTAAACAAGACCCCATGATGCTGTGTAATAGCCATCGACATCGTTCTTCAGGGGATTGCCTGCTCTATCCAGATATCTCAGTGGATCTGCCTTGGCATCCCAGTCGTCATTAAGCTTACCACCGCCTCTGTAAAATAGGTCAAGATAAGAGTAAAACTTGCCAAGCTCCCAGTTAAATCTTGTGGTAGCACGATCTTTTGGATTTGAGAAGCCACCTAATTCATCGTCTTCATCAAAACCTGTAGCAGAAAAGATATCCTTATCTTTCTGATACCAAACAGTGCTAACACCAAACTCACCTAAGTCATAACCAACATCTATGCCGGCATAACCTAATAAATCAGTTAAATTTTTGTTATAACTAACCTCATAAATATAGGTATCAAAGAGATAATATGCAGCGTTAACAACACCTACACTATAAGCTCCAGTCTTTGGTAGCTGTCCACTTGGAAGTCTAGTAAATGATTCACAAAATGAGTTATTTGGATAGTTGGTTGCATCATAACAAGCTTCCATCACCTGAGTTAATGTGAAGGTGGTAATAGCATTTTGAATATCAAATTCAATGAAATCTACAGCTATCTGCAATCCATCTACCACCTCATTAAATGAGGGTGAGTACACAAAGCCCCATGAGGAAGTATCAGATTCTTCATTAAGAAGATTTAAGTTACCACCAGATGTACCTCTAACTGAAGCATTTCCTGCTTGAGATGAGAAATCAGCTGGAAGACCTTCTGCAGCACAGTTAGCTTGTCTGACAGCAGGATTAGGTCCTTCGATTAAATTATTAGCATCGCATGGATCGGTAGTAAATGAGCTTCCTTGAATAACAGGCTTAAATAGCTCACCTACATTTGGCGCCCTAACTGTTGTTTGTGTCTTTGCTCTGAAGGTAAGATCATCAATGATATTCCATGTTAAACCCATGCCATCAACAGTATCAGAACCCGCTAAAGAATGATCAATTTCTCTGTATGATAAAGATAGGTCGAGTGATTGAACAAAAGGAATATCCATGTCTTCTGATACAAGAGGAACCGAAGCCTCCATGTAAATGTCGTCAGAATCAAACTGTCCACCTTGGGTGGCTGTTCCAGAGTAACCTGCTTCATAAGCAATTCTTGTATCGGCAGCAAAACCTGAATTGTAGTCAGCTTTTTCAGTCCTGCTCTCAATTCCAAATAATGCCTGAACTTCTCCAGCTGGAAGCTCAGCAATAACACCATTAATTTCAAAATAAGAAATTTCTTGGCTTATTTTAACCCTATCATAATACATAGCCTTTAAATAATCATAAGCCTCATCAGAGCCTTGATTAAAACCAAACATATTATATGGCGCACATGTGCCCTTAGCACCAAATATGCTTCCTGGCCACAAAGCTACACCCAATTCACTAGTATCACCCTTGTCATAATCTGCTTCATAGTTGTACTTACAATCTATCTCACCAGTTTCAGGGTTGATTCCAGCATCGATAGCAAGTGCAAAACGAGCAATATTCAACTGATTTTGAGAGCCATTAATTGTTGACTGACCTCTGCTTATTCCAGCTTCCCAACCAAAGTCACCTAAGCTTCCTTCAAGAGAGAATCTAAACATGTCAGTGTCATTATCATTGGTGAAAGGACTATACAAATCAGTATGCCATTTAGAAAATGAAAAAGTATCCGCGCCTTCTGCTGCTAAAAATGCCTTAGCATCTGCTGGAAGAAATGGATTATCAGCGCTCATGGGAATGGAAAGTTGTGGAGAACCAAATAAACTGTTTGAAATAAAGGGCTGGAATGCTCCTTCTTGCGCACTCATCTCATTTGTGTACATTTCAAATCTAGCCTTGATGCTGTCAGTTACATCATAATTAATAAATAAATTAATATTTGTTCTTTCCATTGGGTTTAAGTAAGGATCTGTTGTAAGCAATCTAACACCATCACCTCCATTAGCCCAAACTACGTTACCTGTTGGAGCACCTTGCTCTTTTTGAACAAAGCTACCGTCAAGTGCAAAACCATAAACCTCACCATCACTCCATCCAGTACAAAAGGCAGCACCAATGCGAGCACAGTAATTAGGTAAAAAGAATCCAGCGGCACTGTTAGTGATTTGACCGCCACTGTCTAAACCATTCACAGCATAGTCAGTAAGAATCTGAACCTGGCCTTGGACGTCGGTTCCAAAGACATCATAGGGACCAGCTCTGTAATATTGACCAGAGTCTTGTAGCTCGCGTAGTGTGATATGACCGGTTTCGGCATAGTCAATGTTAAGGGCAAAGTTACCTCTTCCGTTATCAAAATTGGCGCCAAAAAGCATTTTCCAACTTTTGTCTTCAGAAATGTCAGCTATATTGTTGTAATCATGCTGAAATCTAAAACCTTCAAAGTCATCTTTCAGAATATAGTTCACAACACCAGCCACCGCATCTGCACCATAGACAGAGGCTCCACCAACATTATTTACCTCAACACGATCAATTAAAAGCACAGGGATATTGTTTGTGTCAACTTGCAGTCCATCGCTTCCGGCTCCGTTTTGTGGAGAGTTTGATGAAACAAATCTTCTACCATTGACTAGGGTTAGAGTTCTTTGAGAGCCTAAACCAAATAATGAAACAATGTTTTGGCCCACACCACTGTTACTTTGATATGCATCTCCCTGATTTGAGGCTGACAAATCAGCATTTGGTAGCTGAGCCACAGCGTTACCAGCTGTATTGATAAGTCGATTTGATATTTCCTCACCAGAGATAGTAAGAATCGGAACATCTGATTCAAAGTTTGTCTTGGCTAGCTTTGAGCCAGTAACAATAATTTCTTCAACATCACGCTCGTCTGCGCTTTCATCTTGTGAAAAAACAGGAAGAGTGAAGATAGCAGCAGCAAAGGCCACTAGCGAAAATCGATTTATTTTATTCATAGTAATATCCCTAAATATTAAAAAATTTGCTCCATTGTTACTTATTTGTAACAATTGTCAACTGTTTTATGGGGTTTGTTAAAAAACATTAATTTTAGAAACAAAAAAAGAGGGATAACTTATCCCTCTTTTAATTTAGTGTTAACTAAGTTTAGAACTTAATTTTAAACTGAGTCGTAATGCTTCTACCAAACAAAGAAACGGCTCTTTCTTTTTGATATCTGCTCTCTGAACCATCATGATCAAGAGGGTTATTAACTCTTACAGTAAAGCTCATTTTGTCATTAGGTCGGTACACTAAGCCGATGGTATCAAACCAATAGCTATCATATTCAGTGATAGGGTTACCTTTGGCATCAAGATATCTATCAGCTCTTACATCTGTTTGAATTTTATTGATGTATCCACCATCAACAAAATCCATTTTATAGTATGTGTAAAATTTGTTATAGCTCCAACCTATGCTTAGGTCCCATGACCATTCAGGATCTGCTGCATAACCAGTCTTATCAATTAAGTCTTCAGGATCCCCAGAGTCTGCAACGAATCGATAATCTTGTTGATAGGCTCTCCAAGAAACATCAAGATCTCCAAGGGTTCCTTCAGGCTGCATTAATAACGTTGCAAAGTCTTGAGACCAATTAGCGGTATAGATGTATGTTGCAAAATCTATAATCCCTGAATTACCAGCGCCCACTTGAAAATCAACAACTTGACCCGCGCTATTACGCTGGAAATTGTTACAGAAATTATTAGGGAAGGAAGAGGCCTCGTAGCAGGCCACCATGAAGTCTTCTAAGGTAAATGTTGTAACATAATCCGTTAAAAGAATTTCAATGTAATCAGCGGAAAACGTGAAATCTCCATAAGGCCTTAAGAAATCATAACTAGGCGTAAAGACAATACCATATGATGTGGTATCACCATTTTCATCTAATAAGTTAGGATTACCACCTGCGGTACCCTGCACGGTGCCTCCAGCTACAAAACTCTCAAAAGTACTTGTATCAATGCCCTCAGCCGCACAGTTAGCAGCTCTGTTGGCTGGAAAATCGCCATCGTCAACATACCTAGCATCACAAGGATCATCTGATTGTTGATAAGTAGGATTTTTAGGAGAATACAGATCAATAATATTAGGTGACTTGGTGGTTGTTTGATCTGAGAATCTAACAACAAAGTCATCATTAATTCTCCAGAAAACACTCAAAGCATCTACATCATATTTATTTGTTCTTAAGGAGTTGGAATTTTCTAGCTCACGATATCCATAATCAACTCGAACCTCTTGAGCAAAAGGTAGATCTGAAACAACAGGGATTGAAAGCTCTAAGTATTGAGACTCAACATCAAATGCTCCACCTGAGCCACGAGTCTGAGATCCTCGAACGGCAACAGAGTAATAAGCTAGCTGACTAGCATCAAAATTAGCTTTTTCACTTCTATTATCATAGCCAAGAGCAAACCCTATCGGTCCAGCTGGGAGTTCAAAAAGTGGTAATTGACCACTTACATTCCAATAGAAAGAGGATTGATTAATCTTAGCTCCCTCATTGTCGTAAGAAGAAAAATATTCCAAAGCATCAGCATTGCCAGGATTATTAAAGCCCCAAGGGTTGTAAGGCGCACAATCTCCAGGGGATCCAAGGCCTACTCCGCCACCCTGTATGGCTGATGAGTAATAGTCATTCTCAGCATCTAGACCGGTAAAGGCTAGCTGATAGTCTTCTTCGTAGTTAAATCTACAATCAATTTCACCTGTATTAGGATTAATGCCATAGTCTAATGCCGCCGCAAATCTTGCACCAATTTGAACTGGCTCTCTGCTAATGATTCTAGTTTCACCCCAGCTTTGACCAATGTCGTATGCCATTTCGGTGTCCAATAGCTCAAATGTGCCCTCAAAGCCTAAATTATAAAATTGAGTACTGCTTTCATTCTCAAAACCATCACCTCTTTGATTTGGACTTAACTCATTCCATAATTTATTAACATAAAGAGTGTCTCCTGGCCCGAAGCCTTGAGCATCAAGAATATCTCGAGTTCCTTGAGTAAGATATGGGTCGTCATAACGCATGTTTAGGGAGTTCGATAATGTATAACATGTGCCGCCGGCATTACAATTATCCGTATCTACAGCTCCGAAGTAATAATCTGAATAATGGGCAGATGAAGACGAACCATCATCTTCTGCAAAAAATCTATTATTGTAGATGTCAAAGTACATCTTAGTATTATCATTAATGTCGTATTTAATAAAGATGCCAACATTCTTTCTCTCAAAACCAGCTCTTATAATTTTATTATCTTGAATATTGTACTGAGAACCACCTAATGTGTAGTAGTACTCACCAAAAGGCACGCCTGGGTCCATGACGGCCATGTTGCCGGGAGCATCGAAATAATAAAATAGATCATCTCTCATGGCTCCATAAACTTGGCCAAAATCGCCGCCAACTTCATTAAACCCGTATTGAGTAACCAGTCCCTCACTTGGATTTGAGATTAAAGTGCTACACATGTGCAGGCCATTATCTCCATAAGATCTTCTGCCCTGCTCATCTGCATAACCAAGATCATAGCCAGCTGAAAGAGGTTTATCATAGAGAGATCCTGGTTCAACAAAAATGTCTTGACTGGTGTCTTGAGGGTTCTCAATGAAGGTTCCAGCTGTACAATTTCTTATTCTATCATTCATTTGATCATAAAAAACTTGACCTCGATCTTCGACTTGAGCATTGATAACAATGTTTCCGCGACCATCAGCAAAATTACCACCAATGGTAAAGTTGAATGTATGATCGTCATCAACGCCAGCAAAGTCGAGACCATTATAGGTAAATTCAGCACCTTCATAGTCTTCCTTTAATACAAAGTTGATTACACCAGCAATAGCATCAGCACCATAAATTGCTGCACCACCGACCGGAAGCACTTCGACTCGATCTATCAAAGCTGAGGGAATGTTATTTAAATCCACTGCCAGTCCGCTTCCAGCACTTCCAACAGGTGACTGAGATCCAACAAATCTTCTACCGTTGACCAATGTCACAGTTCTGGAGGACCCAAGACCAAAATTTGCTGCAACTTGCTGTCCAGCACCCAAGCCTCCTTGGTCACCAGATAGTGAATTCACTGAGCCAACGCCAGGTATATCTGTTAATGCACTAGCTGCATTAGTATATGCTCTAAGCTCATACTCTTCACCAGAAATAATTGTTACTGGTTGCGCAAGATCCAAAGGATCACGTGCAATTCTTGAGCCAAGAATAATAATTTCCTCGACTTCACTTTTTTCAGCTTCAGCATTGTCTGAATTTGTGTCTTGAGCAAAGACAGAAAATGAAAAAATACTAGCTACAAATAATGCAGATAGCGAATATTTAGTTGATTTAATCATACAAATTTACCCTATTAAATTTTTATACATATAATTGTTGCTCATTTGGAGCAAAAGTCAATTATTTTCAAAGCTATTAAATTTTATGTATATTTTTTATATTTAATTCGTATCCAAGATAGATAATTTAGTATCATGTTTACTTAATTCAGATATTAATAAATTACCCATGCTAGAAAATAAAAAAATCTTGATTGCAGGCCTGGCTAACAAACACTCAATAGCTGCTGGGATTGCTCAGGCAATGCGTGCACAAGGTGCTGAGTTAGCCTTTACTTATCAAAACGAACGATTAAAACGAAATGTTGAAAAAATAGCCAATGAACTTGGTTCTAAAATCTTAATTGAATGCGATGTTGCTTCCGACAATAGTATTGAAATGATGTATCAGGACTTAAAAACGCATTGGTTATCATTTGATGGTTTCGTTCATTCGATTGGTTATGCCCCTGCAAATGAACTTGAGGGGAATTTCATTGATGCTGCGACTAGAGAAGGTTTTAAAATTGCTCATGATATAAGTTCATACAGCTTCACCGCTATGGCAAAAGCTGCTAAACCAATGCTTAATAAAAATTCAGCGCTGTTGACCTTAACTTATTTAGGCGCTATTCAATCCCTACCGAACTACAATGTTATGGGTCTAGCAAAAGCTAGTCTAGAGGCAAACACTCGATTTTTAGCAGCAGCATTGGGTCCCGATGGAATTCGAGTGAATGCTATTTCTGCTGGTCCAATTAAAACTTTAGCCGCATCAGGAGTGAAAAACTTTCGAAAAATGTTAACCAATTACGCAAAGAGAGCTCCATTACGAAGACCAGTTACTACCCAAGAGGTTGGCAATGTAGCTGCATTTTTATGCTCAGACTTAGCCAGCGGTGTTACAGGTGAAATCACCTATGTGGACGGTGGCTTTAATACTGCTGCTATGTCTATAGAGGAATATACTGACTAATTAGCAGCTGAGAAATTCTGCAGACGAACTTTTTGGCCTTGCTTCATTGTATGATCTAAAAAACTATTTATTTCTTGATTTAACAAAGTGTTATAAAACTCCTCATAACGTGAGACAGTTTCACCAAGCTCGACAGTTGAAGGTATGGTTTCATTTGACGATTGAGCCCAATACCTATCTCCATTATCAGCCTCATAAAAAACCGTTATACCTATAGCTGATTCAAATATTTTATTTATTACTTCTGGTGGCAACAAAGAACTAAACCTTTTTACAGATTTGAAATTCTCTAGTGAAAACCCAGGCTGTGCCGGTAGTGTTGATTCGCCAAGCAATATTTTTTCTGCGTTTTCTGCAAAACCATTGATTAAAAGATCGGCCTTTTGAGATTTGACCTCTTGCATTGCTATATCTTTTACCTCTTCGAAAGCCTGAACGGATGGCTGAATAACCTGAGTTAGCATAATAAAAGCATAGCTATTATCGCTTTCAAATATTTGAATTTTATTTGGCGTGAAGTCTGGATTAAAGAGCTCAGATGATGAAACGGCTGCAAAATTATCAATAGCAACTTTATCTGCAGACTGCAGCCCCGTTACTTGAATAGATGAATTGGTGTATTCAGCTAGATCATTTAGAGATTTTCCCTCAAGCACAAGAGATTCGAGCTCTAAAAAATTATCCTGCATAAGTGCCAGCGCCTCAGCATCAACCAGCTCATCTTGTAACTCCTGTTCCATTTCAGCTTTACTTTTGATTGTCGGTTTCAATACCTCAGTAAGCTTAAGAATATGAAGCGAGTCCTCTAACTCAATTATTGGAGAAGTTTGGTTTAAACTTAATCCCAGTATGGCCTCCTCAAACTCTGGTGGGAAAGCATCGCCCGATGATAAACCCAGATCACCTAAGCTATCTTTGGAGGCAAGATCCTCACTGGAGGTTGCAACAAGATCTTCAAATGAAATTTGACCGGACTCAATCATTTGATAATCCTCAGAAATTTTAGAGCGTGCAGCCTCCTCGCTTTCATAGTTTCCTTTATCAATCATGTGATGAGAGATTCTATTTTGAATTAATTGGTTAGTATCATCGAGATAATCTGCATATGCCTCTTCAATATAATTTGCAGGAATTTCAACTTGCTCTTTGAACGCATCAAAGTTAAGAACAATGTATGAAAAATCTCTTTGTTCTTTAGATAAGAATAAAAAAGGATTAGTATTAAAGAATTCTTCAGCCTCTTCCAAGGTGGCATTTTGAGAAATCATTAAAGGTTTTTTATCAATTTTAATAAAATTAATATCTCGTGAAGTCTCTAACATTGAGGCTAAAGCATCGATATTGCTTTGAATGGGGAATGCTAATGTGCTCATAGCGCTAAACATCCTATCAAGAGCCAGGCTCTCTTGTACCAATGCAAAATAATCATCAGGGGTCCAACCATTGGCTCTAATGGTTGATTCAAAGATGGTCGGATCAAAGCCCTGATCCCCTTGAAATGCATCCATTTGTATCACTTCTTGTTTCACTTCTTTTAAAGAGACACTCAAACCTAAATCCTTGGCTTGCGAGAACATTATTTTCTGGTTAATAACTTCATTTTTTATTAATTCCAAAGATATACTCTCATCCAGATCATCCAAAGTGAAATCATCGCCATAGACAGCTTTTAATCTTTGAGTCACTTGACCGCTGGCTAAATTTACATCCATTTGGGTAACGGGCTGACCATTGACTGTTCCGTAACTCGTGAATGTTGTTCCAAAAGAGGTTGAGCCAAAAAAAATAAATGGGATGGCAAGTAAAATGGCAATAACTATAAGCCTTTTACCAGAAAGAAAAGTTCTGAGTATATCTAGCATTTAATTAATATTGATCCTTGAAAAATTTTTACAATGATACATAAAAAAAGGATGCACATGCACCCTTTTTTTAAAGATGTTAAAATCTAAAGTTAGTTAGGAGTTTTTAACTTTATCTTTTAATCCTTTACCAGCTTTAAAGCCTGGAACTTTTGATGCTGCAATATGCATTGAAGCACCTGTTTGTGGATTTCTTCCTTCTCTAGCAGCTCTGTGCCTTACTGAAAAAGTTCCAAAACCAACAAGCGAAACTGTGTCCCCTTTGCCTAGTGCATCACCGATTGAATCTAGAACCGCATCAACAGCTCTTCCGGCTGAAGCTTTGGTTACGTCTGCTGATGAAGCAACTGCATCTACTAAGTCTGATTTATTCATTGAATTCTCCTCTGGTTAATTAATGTACCTAGGTCTATGAAAAGCTATCATCGAGGAAATGTCAAGCTTTAAATCCTATTCTAATGGGGTTTTCTAGAAGTTGCTCGACTGCTGGATGATTTTGATTTAGTGAGACCTTTGGAGCTTCTTCTTTTTTTTGTTGGTTTTGGCTCTGCAGTAAGGGCATGAGTTATGACTTCATCAACCCATCTCACTGGAAGTATCTCTAATGCGTGAGTAATTTGGGACGGTATTTCTCTTAAGTCAGGGGCATTATCCTCCGGTATAATAACTCTCTTGATGCCTCCACGCTTTGCAGCCAGAAGCTTTTCTTTTAGGCCTCCAATTTTTGTTACTTGGCCATGCAAGGTAATTTCCCCGGTCATAGCTGTATCTGATCTCACCGGGATTCCAGTGAAAACTGAGATCATGGCTGCACACATACCTACTCCTGCACTGGGACCATCTTTGGGGGTGGCTCCATCAGGAACATGAATGTGGATATCAAACTTTTCGTAAAAATTACTTGGAATACCTAATTTTTCTGATCTGGATCTGACAACTGTTAGCGCTGCTTGAATAGATTCCTGCATTACATCGCCCAAAGAACCTGTTTTAATCACTTGCCCTTTACCAGGAATGTATGATGATTCAATGGTTAAGAGCTCGCCCCCAACTTCAGTCCATGCCAATCCTGAAACTTTACCAACTATATCCTCAACATCAGCTTCTCCAAATTTAAATTTAGGCACACCACAGTACTTTTCTAAATTTTTTGGAGTAATGTTAATAGAGCTTTTAATTTTTTTAGGGTCAGCAAGCACTCTTTCTTTAACAGATTTTCTAAATATTTTTGCAATTTGTCTCTCCAGACCTCTTACTCCAGCCTCTCTGGTATAGTGACGCA
>Ga0181604_10001063_pt1 | contig 24892 bp, 15 predicted proteins | sample 041ome_12_FD_148663 | JGI IMG/M metagenome (GOLD analysis project Ga0181604, IMG submission 148663) | Coastal salt marsh microbial communities from the Groves Creek Marsh, Skidaway Island, Georgia - 041410US metaG (spades assembly) | ecosystem: Environmental > Aquatic > Marine > Intertidal zone...
GACGGGACATCGGGACGCGGGGCGGAGTATTACGGTGTCGCGCTGTTAAAAGGGTTTTGGGCGGATACACCGCTTCCAGTGTTACATTGGTACACTCCAGACTCTCGGGCGATGACGACCGATGCTGGAGCGCGCGTGAGTTTGTATTTTGAAGGAAAGTTTTACGACAACGTGTTCGCGAGACGACGGGGGTCGGGCAGACGCGAATCAGTGATAGGAACCACTGAAGCCGCAAAAGATTGGCCCAAACACAAGTTCAAGTTGGACTTTAAAGGTAGGGTGTTCAAATACGACAAGTCCCAACGCAAAGTAGAGGAGATTAATCTGCAGTCGTTCTATCAAGAGCCCGGGGAGGAGACGTACATGCGGGAGACGTTGGCTATGCACGTGTTCAACGCTGTCGGCGTTCCCGCGCCTCTGACAAAGTACGCGCACGTCCGCGTAAATAACGAATTCTACGGCCTTTTCGCATTCATCGAGCAAATCGACTCGACGTTTTTGAAGCGCAACTTTCTTGATTCCCAAGGCCCTCTGTACAAGGCGGTGAATTGGAAGTACAGCAATTTACGCGCGGGCGATGGGTCTCTGAAATGCCCATACGCCACGCCAGATTATCCTCGAGAATGGATGAACGACGAATGCCCAGAAATTTGGCGCAAGGCGTCGAAAGAAAACCGCGATCGGTCTGACGACTTGTGGGAACTCACGCAAGCCATCGATCGAGTGCGTCGGAACATTAATGGAGAGGCGCACATCTTGTATGACATCCTGTCGCTGCCTGAAATCATCAACGAAATGGCTGCACAAACGCTCGTTCTAAGCGCTGACCGATGTACGAAGAATTACTACATGCATCGCGATCGCGGCACGGGTGAGTGGAGGCGTTTGCCATGGGATCTCGAGGACGCATTCCCTGGAGATCGGCGCTACGGGGTGAATTTTTGCGATGCGAGCGAGTGCTCCGCGCGATCCACCGCGTATTGCATTCTATCCTGCGAAAAGTTCAACTCGCCGCTGTATTGCGACCGAAACCACCCTCAAGATATCTTCATCGGCGAAGGCGTGCAAAATAGCAAATCGACGTACAATGTTCTTGTGGATGTGCTGTTGTCCGTGAAGTCGACGCGAGAAATGTACTTCGCGCGTTTACGGACGATGATGGACGAAATTTTAGCTACGAGTTTTGTGGATGAGTGGGTGCGAAAGACGTTGGATCACATTCGAAACGACGCATTGAAAGACAGCGAAAAGTGGAACGTCGGCGGCGTTAGATCAATCGATCAAGGCGTGCTGCAACTATTGAAGCAAATCGTCCCAAAACGTAGGGAGCAGCTCTTTAAGGAGTACTCGAATATAATTCCGCCGTCGACGCCACCGAATGCGCATGTCTATGTGTCATACGCGCAAAAGTCTTCAGCGGATCCAGCGAGCGCGTACATCAAATTGAGTAATCCTCACGGTTTCGCTGTCGATGTCTCCAACTGGGTCGTTCAGAACGGCGATTTCAAGCATAAACTCAAGCCCGGCTCAGTCATCGGTAGTGGGCGGTCGCTGTTTCTGGTGCGCGACGTGGCTAAATTCCGCGAGCGTGCCACATGGGCACGCCGCGAATACCCCGAAGGCGTATTCATTCAAGGCAATTTAGCGCAAGATGTGCCATCAGATGACGCGACCACGTTCAACTTCTACAAATCCACACTCGATCGCGTACAGGCGCTCGGCGATGTGAGGCTTCATCGAAATTTCGCGCGATTTCGACCGAGGATTGGTTTCGAAAACGCGTCGTGCGTACCGCCAGACGTTGGCTCTTGGGACTCTTGGGGCGACTGCTGCTATGACGGTAAATGTGGCTTGTTTTGCGGCGCACCCGACGCCACGCGAGTGCGTCGGCGCGAGGTGAACGTCTCAATCGAAGACGGCATCGATGATTTGTGCTTGGTAGACAACACGGAAATCGATCGCGCGTGCGCGCGCGCATTGTGCGAGGAGCCAACGCCGCCGGAAATGTGTGTCGGCGACGACATAAATCCCATCGCGACATCAAACATTTCGCGAAGCGTAATATTCGGCGCGTTGGGCTTCAATCAGTACTGGGAAGATTGGAGTTGGGACTCTAACGCCACGGAAACCAATGCGAGTACGTTTGCTTTAAATGTTTCCATAGCCTCTGGCGGCGCCTTGGCGTTTCAAAGCCGAGCGAATCCGGCGCTCAACGCATCCGGCGTACATTTTCTGATTGCCCGCTACGCCGCGCCGCAGCCGTTGCCACGAGTGATCATCCAGCTCGAACTGACGACATCGAATTCAACACGGATATTTTCCTCCGATGCCATAATGTTTTCGGATAACGCGGACGCGCTCTGGAACGCCGGATGCTACGTCGACGTCTTTGCATCGACATCAAATTTACTCTCAGATGACCAATTTCCCAGCGCATTCGTCGACGCCGTTCGCGACATTGACGTAGTCGACTCGAGCGTGTCGTTAAAGTTCATACTCCGACATGAATTTTACAGTCCTTTAAAGTTTTGGCTCGCTCGATTCGAGGCGTTGTTTTAATACAACTGTCTATCCAACACGTCAGCAGCTCGTCTTCACTCTTCGTCGTATCGGTCGCCGAACGCCAAAGTATACAAACAAACACACGCATTCACACGAAATGATCGCGACGATGCCGACTGCGATCGCGGTGCGAGCGCCGCGCGTTCGCGAGACGCTGAGGCGCGTCCCGAACGCTTCCCGAGCGCGCGCGGTGGTTCAACAGAGACGTGATGCCGCCGCGATTCACGCCGCGCGCGCGCGCACGACTATCATCGTGGCGTCGTCATCTTCGTCGCCGGGTGCGTCGTCCGGGGACGCCGCGCCGTCCGTCGGCGACAAGGTGAAGAAGTGGTGGTCGGAAGCGTCGAAGATTGACAAGTCTAAAATTGCCAGTCTCGGTTCTGCGTGCTTGCTGTCGTACGGATTCGTGAGTAACGTGTTCTATGTCACGTCACTAATGCTTGCCACGTACACGGCGGTGAAGACCACGGGCGCAAGCCCGTTGGTGAACTCGTTATCCATGAAGACGTTTGCGTCGTCGTACTTTGGCTTGTGGATGATTCAAAACTTTTTGCGTCCGGCGAGATTTGCGTTTTCAATTGCGATTTCGCCCGGTACGGATAAAATTGTAGACTTCTTTAGAAAGTATGTGCCGAACAATAATAAAAAAGCCGCGTTTGCGTTGACGGTGTTCTGTATCAACATCGTCGGGACGTTTGCGTACATGTTTGCGGGCTTTGGGTTGATTTACGCGCTCACGGGCGTACCGCTCGAGCTCGGTGGATTGCTTCAAGCCGCAAAGGCGGCCAAGTCCGCGGCGCCGGTTTAAATTCAATGCGGTAAGTGTACAACAACAACAACTAGAAGAGGCTATTTTAATAAAGTTGAAATTTTCAATCGAAGTGCAGGGCGTTGTCGTCGTCGTCATCGTCCGCGTACTTCTCTTCACGCTTGATGACTTCGACGATGTCTCTAATCACTGATCCACCGTGACCGCGTCGCTCCAACCACGCCATTAAGCGCCTAATTCTCGCCTGCATGTCTCCACGTGTATTCCTCTTAAACTGTGTCCGCGCGGCTCGTAACAACTCCATAGCGCGCTCGCGTTCCAAATCAACCTCATCATCCATTAAATCCTCCTCCTCGTCGGCGTGTTCGTCAGCAAACATATCAACCTTCATGACTCCACCGCGCGCGAATACTGACGCGAATCCTTCGTCGATATCTCGATCCTCCACACCTTTTTGTCGCAACGCGCCTCGAACGCGCCACGCTGCCCAACGCGAGTTTCTCCACTTGTATCTCGCAAACATTTCTGCATACTCCGCGTCGTTTTGTACGCCACTCGCGCGTAACTGATCCAATGCCTCGTTTGCATCCTCAGCATCGTAGCCCTTGTCTACCGTGAGCTTGTCGAATAACTCGCGCCGCGTGCGCGGCTTGTACTCGAGAAACCGAATCACTTGCGCCTTTGCCTTGTCTACGTCGTTTGGCTCAAATGCCTTCGTGGATACGTACTTCGGACCATCGAGCGTGAGATTACGAAGCATATTTACCTTCTTTTCGTCGTCCGAAAGCGGTGCCGACCGTAATGGTGGAGCAATTGTTGTTCGAAATTGGCGCCCGACTCCGTCGTGCGAGGGCGTCGGTTTCGCTCGCCAAAGCGACGATGACGCCTGCCGCGTGCATACGCGAGGGTTCAAGTTTGACATCACGTGCACGTGTATGTGTGTCATGAAGAGACTCGCGCGACGCATGCGACCGTGTGCGGGAGTGACGTTTTGAGCGAGCCGCTCGAGTGAACAAAAATTGATTTTATTACAGTACATCGTTTGTCGATGTCGTTGACGCGTCTCTAATGACGGTGACAAACGTTATATTGCGCTAACGTTTGGAGAAGATTGATCACGTCATCGGTGTCATCTAGATATGCCGGGGCTTTGGATGGTTTTTGACCAATGGTTGACGTGTACACAAACGCTCCGGCGAGAAGCGGGTCTTGCGCGCGAGCGTCCACCGCGGCAAACATGTCTTCATCTGAGCGGTCGTCGCCAATGGCGAGAATAAAATCCACTATTTGCTGCGCGTCACCGTGGCCTAAGAGTCGCTCGACGGCTAAGCCCTTGTGAACGCCCTTGGGTTTGACTTCAACCGTGCCGTTGCCAGAAATGACGTCGACGCCGTCGTTACTCAGCACGCTCTCCAAATGATCTATGAGTTCCTTCGCTTGCCAGGCTCCAAAATCCGGGTCGGCATCTCTATAGTGCCACACGAATGAACTTTCTTTGGATTGTATAAACGACCCATCGGTAGCTTCCATGTACTGCTCTAAAATTGGCACCACTGTATCCTTCCACTCTAAAACGCTGTCATCCGTACCCGTCGGCGCGAGCTCCTTCCACGTCACGTCCGAACCTCCACGGAACCAATACCCATGTTCGGCCACCATACATAAGCCTGGGATGTTACCAAACCACTTGTCCAAAGTCTTGCGTTCGCGCCCCGAAACGATGCACACTTCGTTCGCCTCATCGTTTACAAGTACGGTGAGGAGAGACAGCAAGTGCGCCGACGGCGGTTGCGCAAACGAAGCCAATGGCACGAGCGTGCCGTCGTAATCAATAATAAGCTTTCTTTTCGAAGCCCTAAGGTAGTTACTCACCACCACGGAAGAGTCGAGCTTGCGGAACGTCGAGCTGAGTGCGACAACACGGAAGTTCAAACCAAAACCCAAGCCGTAGCACTTGGCGCTCGTCGCGAGTTGCGTTACACGTTGCAACTCTGCCATACACGATTGCGCCCAGTAACCCACGTGGTGCTCACTTACGTACCGCCAGTGTTTCTCGTGACGAGCTTCGCTTTCTCTACCACTCAGCTGCAAAGCTTTGTACATGTAATCCGCAACATCGTCCACATTCCATGGGTTGACACGGAACGCCCCAGAAAGAGACGGCGAGCATCCGGTAAACTCGGAGACAATCAACGATGATTGACGCGGGAGCGCGAAGCCATCTGCCGTGCCTTCGGCCTCGTCGTGCGGACCTTGTCTGCAGGTAATGTACTCGTAAGGTGCGAGGTTCATACCGTCACGCGTTGCAGTGACAACGCATACGTCGGCGACAGAGTACAACGCGATGCGGTCGTGCAACGGAACGGAGCGCACTTCAAACACGAGAACATTCCTGCCGTTCTTTGAGAACTTTGAATTGATTCGCGCGACCATGGTATCTATTTCTGTACGGAGATCATCTATGTCACGCCCGCTCGATCGAGGAGGGTTACACACTTGATATAAAACGATTTGCTCGCATAATTCAGAATGCTCCTCGAGCATGCGCTCGTACGCCGCGATTTTCTGGTCGATGCCTTTGAATTCATCAAAATCATCCAATGCGAGCAACATCTTGCGTCCAGCGATTTCATTGAGCAACTCCTTGCGTCGAGCCTTGCATGCGTCGGTGGTGATGACGTTACGAAGACGACTCGTCTTCACGCCCGTTGGACAAATTTTAACAGACACTTTTCTACCATAGTTGTCGATGACTAGCGCCCCGCGCTCCATCTTGTGCGATAATCCGAGCAATCGCGTGCAGCACGACAAAAAGTGACGCGCGTAATCGAACGTGTGGAAACCAACAAAATCGGCATTCAGCAGCCCACGCAAGATTAAATCGCGATTCGGCGTCGTTCTGAAAATTTCACTCGACGGAAACGGACAGTGTAAAAAAAATCCAACCCGAGCGTGGTTGAAACGTTTTCGAATAAACGTCGGCAACAACATCAAGTGATAGTCATTCACCCAAATGTGATCGTCGTCGTTACTCACGACCTCCATTAATTTGTCCGCAAATCGCTTATTTGCCGCTATATACGCCTGCCATTGATGCCTTTGAAACCTCGCATCCGTCGGGGACATTGGCAACACGTAGTGCATCAACTGCCACAAATACTGTTTACAAAACCCTTTGTAAAAGAGCTCCTTGCACTCATCGGGCAAATACACTGGCGAGCAATTAAATCTCGCCTCCAAGTCTCTCGTCACCGCGTCCTGTTCCTCGAAATCCACCTGCTGAGGCAACTGTCCAATGTTAATCGCCTTGGCGAATTGCCCATCCACCAACGTCCCTTCCCGACATTGATCGTAAATGCTATCCCCATCCACCTCAAACTTATACGAATGCCCATACGGCCGCCCCGCGACTTCATCCTTTGTCATTATCAACGGTAACGAGTTCGATACGATAAACACGCGCTCCGGCGCTCGCTCACTCAACGCGCTCCCAGTGCTGAGATCGCCGCTCGACGCGCCGCGCGCCGCCGCGTTGGCCAACGGGTTACCATCACCACCCCCGAGAAGATCTACGATCGCGTACACAAACGAAACACACATCATCCCTCGTCAGTACTCGCGCATGCGCGCGCGCGCGCGCGTCGCCAATACGCAGATAGCCCGCACGCCACACGCAACCCTCGAACGAGCGGTCCTCTGTGCCTCCCGCGCGAGAGCTCCGCGCCCCATCGCGCGCGACGCCGCGCCAACACCGCGCGCACCTTGTAAATCCGTCACTGAACCATTGGCGTTCGCCGTGCGACGCATCGCGAACTCGCCGCGCGTCGCGCACTGCGGCGCGCTGAAACGTTCGGCTGCGCGATACACAGTCAGCACACGTGGTTTTGGAGTCGGTCGAATCGACCAATCATGACCCCGTGGGTGAGACTCGTGTGTGCACGACGCCTGGGCAACCGACGACACACCGCCGACGACGCCGACGCCGACGACGCGTACGCATAGGCGACGATGTGCGCGATTCGGACGACGTTCGTGGCGACGCGCGCGTCGGCGCACCAGGTGCGTCGATGGCGACGCCGGCCACGTGGGCGCGAGAGCGGTGCGGCTGGTGAAAAAGTGCGCGCAGTGACGACGCGCACGGATGCCGAACAGCGCGAGGAGGAGCGCGTCATGGCGTCGCTCGAGGATGGCGATACGTTGGCGGGGTTTACGAAGCGCGAATGGAGCGCGATTCAATCGCCTGCGCGGTACTTGGGGAATGAGATGGGCGCGATGTGCGACGAGGACAAGTTTACGAGGGCGGAGCTGCGGATGGCGATGGCGTATCCCGAAGTGTACGAGGTTGGAAGTTCGAATTTAGGACATATTGTGTTGTATACGGCGTTGAATCGCACGCCCGGCGTGGCGTGTGATCGCAGTTACTTGCCGGGCGATGACATGGCGGCGTTGTTGAGGAGTAAAAATCGCGCGTTGTTTGCGGTGGAGAGTAAGCGACCTTTACGGCACTTTGATGCCCTCGGGTTGAGCGTGGCGTATGAATTATCGGCGATTAATATTTTAGAGATGATGCATTTGTCGCATATTCCGCTCACGGCGCGAGAACGCGATGACAAGCCTGATGAGGTGTGGGACGTAAACACGGGCTCGTGGCCGATTGTCTTCGCTGGCGGACCGACGGCGACATCGAATCCCGAGCCTTTTGCAGAATTTTTAGATTTTATCGCCCTAGGCGATGGCGAAGACGTCTTACCAGAAATTGCAGAGTCGTTGAAAAAGTCAAAGCGCGCCAAGTTGACGCGCGATGAGACGCTGTATCGATTAGCGTGCGACGTCGAGGGCGTGTACGTGCCGCAATTTTACGACTCGCCCCCAGGATGGGGCGGCGCTGTGTTTCCCATTCGCGAAGGCGTCCCCGAACGGCCGAGGCGTCGGGTGGCGACACCGGATCCCATGCTTCAAGTCGGTTTGGTGCCGTACGTGGAGACGATTCACGACCGGATGACGATTGAAATTAGACGCGGGTGCACTCGGGGTTGTCGGTTTTGTTCACCCGGTATGCTGACGCGACCGGCGCGCGACGTCGACCCCGAGCTCGTCGTTCAAGCAGTCGAAGAAGGCATTCGAAAGACGGGATATAACGAATTCTCACTCCTGTCGCTGTCGTGTTCGGATTACCTAGCCCTTCCCGCGGTGGGGCTAGAAATTAAAAACCGGCTCAAGGACCAAAACGTGACGTTGTCTCTCCCGTCACAACGCATTGATCGTTTCGATGACTCCATCGCTGATATTTTAGGCGGCAGCGGCAAAGTCGGGTTGACGTTTGCACCCGAAGCGGGCACCCAAAGGTTGCGCGATATCATCAATAAAGGCTTGACGAATGAAGATTTACTTCGCGGCGTGCAAAACGCGTACGACCGTGGCTGGCGCAACGTGAAATTGTACTTTATGATTGGCCTCCCTGGCGAGCTCGACTCTGACGTGCTCGGCATTGCCGAAACTTTAGGATGGCTCATTCGCACTGTGTCACGCCCGACTGGACGAAAGAAGGATCAGCTTACGATTACGTGTACGATTAGTAACTTCACGCCGAAACCGCACACGCCGTTTCAATGGCACACAGTCTCCACGAGCGAATTCGAGCGCAAGAGTGCGTTGTTGCGCGAGGCGCTGAAAAAGGTCAAGGGCGTCAAAGCAAACTATACTTCGGTGCGCATTTCAGCCATGGAAGATTTCTTGGGACGTGGTGACCGTTCGCTTGCACCTGTCCTAAAAAGGGCGTGGGAATTGGGCGCGCACAAAGACACGTGGTGGGACGGCGCCGAGAGCTCATTCGCTTCGTTTGACCGCGCCGTTGAAGAAAGCGGCATGGGATGGAAATACCGTCAAGTCGTCGACGGCGAATGGGATGTCATGGAAAAACTTGGCGATGGAAACTACCGAGGCCAGGGTGGCGGCGGCAAAGGTCGCATCGACCGCGGCGCGGCGGCGGACAAGCGTCTCGACGCGCCGCTGCCGTGGGACCACATCGACACCGGCATTAGCAAAGTCTGGCTCAAAACAGATTTGCAGAAAGCATTAGAGGGCCAGACCGTGCCCGATTGCGCGCACTCGGGGATTTGCACCGAATGCGGCGTGTGCGGGGGCGATTTCGGCGAAAACGTCGTCGCCGTGCCGCCGCCAGTGCCTGTGTTCGAAGGTCATCACGACCCCGACGGGCGTAAAGGCCAAAGGTTGCGATTTACGTTTACGAAAAAGGGCAAGGAGATTTACATTGGGCATTTAGACATGCTTCGCTCGCTCGAGCGCGCGGCGCGGCGCGCGGCGTTACCAGTATCGACGTCGCTCTCGCCCTTCTCGTCACGGTTGCGCATATCGACGGCGATGCCGCTGCCGCTCGGCGCATCGTCGCAAGCCGAGCTTTTGGAAATTATCCTCGTCGACCGACGGGATCCGAGCGCCGTCGCTCGGGACCTCGCTTCGGCGCTTCCTCAAGGCATGCAAATTCAAGACGTCGAAGAAATTCCAATCAAATATCTAAACGGCACGGTTACGGAATCCATGAGCGAGCTTTTGACATCGGCAACGTTCATCGTGCACGTCGCCGTGCCGGGCGCCGTTAAGGCGCCCGACGTGAAACTCGCGGCGAACGCCGCGGCGCCGGTGTACGATGTCGACGGCGGCCCGGGCGGATTAGACAAGGCGGGTGGAAAACCAAAAAGCGACAACGACGCCGAAGACGAAGACGCGTTTGAAGATCCCGAGGAAACCGCGCGCGCGTGGGCTGAATTAAGCGCGCGAGCCGCCGAAACGACGACGGAGGATTGGACGCGATGGGTTGCCGCGTGTCTCGCGCTCGACGCGTTTCCAATCAAAAAGACGTCAAAGCGCGGCAACTCGCGTACAGTGGATTTGAAGAAACAGCTCATCGACTTACAGGTACTCGACGACGAGGCGGTTCGAGAGATGCTCGGCGGCGAGTACGACGTGCCTATTCCTCGCGAGCTTCAACCCGGGACAGCGTGCTTGAAGTTTACTGGCGAGTACACGGGGGCGGGTGGATTGTCCGTCGACGGTATGCTTCAAATGCTTTCATCCGTCGCGGGTGTGACAATTGAGCCCTTGCATTCGCACCGGACGTCGATTCACTTGCGTGAAATGACGCCACCGCCGCCTGATAAGCTCTGGCTCACGAATATTACGCGCGCCGAGGCGTTCATGGCGATGGAGCGTCAATGGGACGAGAGCGCGCGGCGTCGCGGCAGCAATCGCGGCTTTATGGGCGCGAGTGGCGACCTCGATGGACGGAATGCGATAGATAACCACAAAGACATCGCCCCGCGTTAGGAGAAAACCGTATGTAAATGTGAAGTATTGAAAAATGTTGTGCAAAACTAAAGTGAAGACGTTTTAGGCGTTCAACGCCTTGTTCGCGGCGACAAACGCCATGAAGAACAACGGTAAGTCACCAAGGTGCGCTAGCATACCACCTAATTGTCGCTTCTCCGGCAAACCAGTGCAGTAACCATTGATGTACAACACTCGCCCGATGCACCAAATCCCCACGCACGCCGCCGTGGTCACGGGGAAGATCAATCCGTCCACGACGGCGAGCGCCGCGACGGCTGGAAACGATTCGAGCGTGTTTTGATGCGCGCGCTGGCAGCAATCGTACTCCTTCTTATTCGCGTGTCCGTGCGGGGCGTACAAGTCGGGATACTTGACATTGTATTTCTTGCGCGCCATGATCACCTATGCGCGCGCGAAGCGTCAGTCGTTGCGTTTCAATCGCGTCAATCCTCGAAACAGTTGGAACTCAATCCAAGAATATTTACGCGTCGACGCGACGCGCACCGCGCACCTTGTACGCGCCGTACGCGCTCGGAACGAACATCGATCCGATGGATGCGATGACGTAGCCGTACTGATTCGGGATCGTGATCGGCATGGTTCGATGCGGCGCGGAGAGTCGTTGAGTGTGGAGCTGCGGTCGATGGTGTCCCACGGCGCGCGCCGTCGTCAGATCGCGACGCAACGCGCGACGATGAAACTCGCCACGTACGAGCGCATACGCGCGGTGTTCGCGTCGACGCCGTGCGATGCGTACCCCGATCTCGACGCCATACGCGCCGAGTGTCCCGAGTGCACGCTCGATGCGTTGGTGAGCATCTATTCGCAAGAGAGCTCACGGAAGATTCGCGCGACGCACGGCAAGCACGTGCGCGCGATCGAGGCACACGCGAAGAGATACGTGTTGGGGGAGGATGTGTTTTCAATCGCGGCGAATGTGGATTTTCCAGCGTGTCAGTTGATGCGATTGTTGTTGGAGTATTTGCTCGGCGTCGGGCATAAGAGCGTGGGTGGCGTGTTGAGGGATCCGTTCGGGCGGATTCCGGAAGTTCCTGAGCGTGGAACACCCGCGGCGGAGTATGGGGCAAAGTTGTGCGCGCGATTACGCGCCGATGTCGAACGCGTGGTGGCGTGGGATCATCAAGCGTCGCCGGCGGTGGACGTGTTGCGGCACAACGCCGGGAAAGAGTATGAAGATTTATTAGAGGAATTATTGACAAACGAAGGCATTCCATTCGTCACTGAGCAAGATTTGCGCGCGGATGGACACGCGAGGACGCCTGATATTAAGCTTGAGGTGCCTATCGCGGTGAAAGGGCGCATAGTGAACTGGATTGACTCAAAGGCGTCGTTTTCGGACCCCGTGGTGCACGTGGAAAAAGGCACGGAGCAATTTCAAGGATACGTCAATCGTTTCGGTCCGGGGATGGTGATTTACTGGCATGGAATTATTGACGAGTTGAATACCGATCCGAACGTGTTACTCGTCGATGCGTTTCCAGACACGAAGGATATCGTCAAGCTCAAGATGATTTGACGAAACGCGCACGCGACACTCGCACGTATATAGAACCTAGTATGCAATTGTACAACAACTCTAGAGGTAAACGGAACACGCCCGTCCCTCGTCGCGCACAACGTACATGATGAATCGAATGACGCGCATTCACTTGTTAACCAGCGAAGGTCGCACCGTCGTACCCGAGATTTTCTCTCGCGTAGTCGTCGAAAGTGATGTAAATCCGCTGACCATCAATCCCAAACTCCCCGAGCAATTCACACAATTCCGCACTCAACGCTTTGTTATTCGCCAAATTAATCGCCCCGATGCTCACCACCGAGCACAGCGCGCACGGCGCGTCGCTGCCGCCGAAGATTATATCCAAACCATCCAACGCGCACACCGCGACGTACGACTCCGGCTTGGACAATGCCTCCGCCGTCGCTCGAGAAGCCGCGAGCATGAATGGCATCTTCTTCTCCCCCATTTTTACATTCGTGCGCACGATGACCGATGGATCACCAGGGAGCGCGCACAAATCTTCTCGCAAGGCTACGGACGCGCACCGTCGCGCATCGCGCGCCGCGAGCGCGCGCCCGGACGCGCCGGCGCGCGAGCGCGCGCCAACGCATGCGACGCGAACGGCCCCGGCGTTGGTGCCGGCGATGGCGGCGTCTACGGCGGCGCGCATGACGTGTCGCGCGCGACAATGGCGTGAGGTCGAGCGTTGCTGGCAACGATCTTCATTCGCTCGCACGCGCACTCGTTCACGAGCGTCGACGCCGCGATGTACGGCGCGCCACCCCCGGTACCCGGTCCGCCGCAATACGGCGGTCCACCCGCGGGCGTTCCCGCGCCCAACGTCCCGGGCGCGGGCGTCCCGGGGACGTATAATCCAGCGCAAAATCAGCAGCAGTTTCAACAGCCAATGCCAGGATTGCCCGGCGCGCACGCGGGCGGTATGGGTCCACCGCCGCACGCACCCGCGCCGGGAGGTGCGCCACGGATGATTACGCCTATGGGGTACGGCGGTGCGCCGCCCGTGGGCGTGGGCGCGCCGCCGGTGCCTGGCGCGGGCGCGGGACCGCCGACGCGATCGACGCCCGGCGCCGGACCGCCGCCGATGGGCGGTGCGCCGGTACCTATGATGCCGAGCGCGGTGCCGACGGCTCCGATGATGGGTGCGGTGGGGGCGCCGCCGACGATGATGAGTGCAGGACCGCCACCGACGGCGCCGCCGCCGCGCGCTCCGCCGCCGATGCAGCAGCAGCAGCAGCAACAACAGTTTGGCGCTCCGCCGACGTCGCCCGCGATGCCTGGGATGGCGCCTGCGGTCGGTGCGCCGCCCATGGGTGGGCAAATGCCGATGACGACGCAAGCGCCAGTGCCTGGGATGGGGCAGATGCCCCCTGGGCCACCGGTACCGGGTATGGGACAGATGCCGCCAGGCGCGCCGATGGGCGCGCCGGCTCCGGCTCAGGGTATGGGATATCCCCAAGCGCCTGGGCCATATGGGCAGTCGATGAGTTTCGTTGAAGACTTTGCATCGCTCAATCTAGCGCCGGGAGGAGGTCCGGGAGGCGAGCCTGGGATGGATCCAGCGACGTTTCCGCGTCCAGGAGACGATCAGCCGCGACCAAATATGGAACTATCGTGCGATCCGAAATACATGCGACTCACGTGTGGTGTTTTGCCCGCCAATCCAAGCCTGAAGACGCGGTTTGCAATGCCCATCGGCTGCATCGTTCAGCCGTTGTGCCCTGGAGACGAACACGTGGTGAAGACGGCACACTTTGGGAGCTCGGGCATCGTGCGCTGTCGCCGCTGCCGCACTTACATCAACCCGTTCGTGCAATTCACCGATGGTGGGCGTCGCTTTCGCTGCAACGTCTGTGCTTTACCCAATGAAGTTCCAGTGGACTACTTTTGCACCTTAGATGCGAACGGCGTGCGCAGAGACATTGCAGAACGCCCCGAGTTGAACAGCGGGACAGTTGAATTTTTAGCAAGCCAGGAATACATGGTTCGACCGCCCATGCCTCCGGCGTACTTTTTCGTCTTGGATGTTTCGCACACGTCTGTGAATAGTGGATTCTTGAAGAAGACCGTAGAGACGATTCGGGCGTCGCTTGATGCGTTGGAGAAGAAAAGCGAACGCACGCAAATTGGCTTTTTGACGTACGACTCAACGCTTCACTTTTACAGCTTAAAGGCGAACCAGTCGCAGCCGCAAATGATGGTTGTCGCGGAACTGGACGATCCTTTCTGTCCGATGCCGGATGATTTGTTGGTGAATCTCGCAGAATCGCGAACTGTGATTGATGCCTTTTTAGATATGGTGTGCACGTCGTTTGCGCAGACACAAAATATGGAGAGCGCCATGGGACCGGCGATTCAGGCTGCGTTTATGGCCATGTCGCACGTTGGTGGAAAGCTTTTGGTGTTCCAGTCGTGCTTGCCTACGCTTGGTTCTGGGCGTTTAGTTAATCGAGACGATACCAGAGCGAGCACGGATGCGACGCGGGAACACTTGCTGCGTGGCCCGGTGGATGGATTCTTCAAAAAGATGTCTGCTGAGTGCTCGAGGCAACAGATCTGTATCGATTTGTACTCCATTGCGGCGCCTTACAGCGATCTCGCATCGATGGCCGTGCTTTGCAAGTACACTGGAGGTGAATTGCGTCACTACCCTGGATTCACGTTGGAGAAGGATGGATTTAAATTTGAGAAGGAATTGCGTAACAACCTTGAGAGATTCACGGCTTGGGAAGCCGTGTGTCGCGTGCGGTGCAGTCGTGGATTTAGAATTTGTGCTTTCAACGGCCACTTCTTTATCCGCTCTATGGATTTGCTTGCGCTCCCAGCCACAGATGGTGATAAGGCGTACGGCGTACACATCGCGCACGATGAAGTTGTGCCGAGTACGAACATTTCGTACTTGCAATGCGCATTGTTATACACCTCCGCTGAGGGCGAACGAAGAATTCGTGTGCACACGATGGCTGTGCCCGTGGTAACGGACATTGCGGAGATGTATCGGGCGGTCGACGGCGGTGCCATGGGAGCATTTATGGCTCGTTTAGGTGCCGAGCGTTCGCTCACGGTGCGCTTACAAGATGCGCGAGAAGCAGTCATGTCTAAACTCGTTGCGACGTTGCGTGAGTTCAAGTTGCTTAATACACAAGCCTCGCGAGCGTTCAACCGATTGATCTATCCGGAAAGTATGAAATTGTTGCCGTTGTTTATGTTTGCCGCGTGTAAGAGCAGCGCCTTGCGCGGGCACGCTAGAGACGTGCCTGTCGATCAGCGCATCGCATCCGTGTTTGATTTCATGAGCGCGTCCACGGACGATATCTTAAAGCTGCTATATCCGTCCATGTATGCCCTTCACTCGATGCCAAAGGAGTCTGGCACCAAGGATGAATATGAACGCGTCATCTTGCCACCGCGTACGGTGTTAGCTGGTGAGAGAATCGACGCACGTGGTGCCTACTTAGTTGATGACGGTCGAAAACTATTATTGTGGTTAGGTAAAATGCTCGAACCAAGCTTCGTGAGCGCGGTGTTCGGGCCTCAAGGCCCACCGAGCGCCGACGTCGACTGCGTATTGCCCGCGGACGACGCCAATGACGTCTCCAAACGCGTCCGCGCCATCATTGAAGACATTCGAGCACGCGCATGTCGTGCTCGCCACCTAGCGCTCACTGTCGTCATCCAAGGACACCCGAGCGAAACACAGTTGTTCCCATACCTCGTCGAAGACAGAGGCGCGGCGAACGTCGACGGCGCCTCCTCGTACGCCGACTTCCTCGTCTCCGTCCATCGACAAGTCAGCGCCGCAAACCGCTAGACGCGCTCACGCGCCACATTAACTCCACATTGCAATGTAAAACTAGCCCTTCCTACACACGCCACGCACACTCCATCCCATGCGACGAGAGCGCCGGGACGCGTGTGCACAAAAAGCGTGCCACGTATTCGAGGTGCCACGTACGCCGAATGTCCGAACATCGACCGCGCGAGAACCTCACCGCCCCAACGCCATCGCCTCGGCCTCTTTACACGACGCACGAGAACGATGGATAAGGTACGTCGACGACGACGTCCAACGACTCGAATATCACTCCGTCGTTTCGGTCTTTCGCCGCTCGCAGACCGCGCTCGGGACGCGACAGCGACGACGACGACGCGATTGCGATGATGGGAGAATAGGGTTCGCAAGCGATCATCGATGACTGACGGTGTTTCGTGTTCTCGCGCGCAGGTTGTCGTCATCGACGCCAAGGGCCACTTGTTTGGCCGATTGGCTTCTATTGTGTCCAAGCAGTTGCTTCAAGGGCAGCATGTCGGTACGTATCGCGACGTGCGCGTTGGGTGGATGATGATGGGTTGGCGTTCGGCGTGCGCGCGATGCGATGCGATGGGGCATCGGCGTAGTCGCGCGGTGCGCGGCGGCGGCGGCGGTGGATGCGTGACGACGCGCGTGAGATGTGGAATTATATGAATTGCATCCGTGTCGCGGTCGCGTGCGCGCGCGTGGTTGACGGCGACGTGGTGAGGACGGAGTGGTCCGTGGGTGTGCGCGTTCTAGGGCTTTGCTGAAGCAAAGACCCGAGCGCGCGCGCTCGACGGGCTCGCCTCTCGTCACGCCTCGTGATCGCGCGTTCCGCAGTGTGAAGTATTGGAAACGGCGTGACGATGTGTGTGTGATTTTTGCGCGCTGCGTGGTGTGATTTTCGATTGTGTGTACTGACGCGCGCTGCTCTGTGTTTTTTTTCGTTTCTCTCAGTCGTTGTGCGCACCGAAGGCATCTGCATGTCTGGTGGCATGGTTCGTCGTCGCATGGCGCACGACCGCTACAAGAACAAGAGGATGAACACTAACCCGAAAAAGGGCCCGTACCACTACACTAGCCCGTCCCGACTCTTCTGGAAGACTGTTCGTGGTATGATCCCGCACAAGACCGTGCGCGGCGCCGCCGCCTTTGAACGCTTCAAGGCGTACGAAGGTATCCCGGCTCCGTACGACAAGGTGAAGCGTGCGTGCGTTCCGGAGGCGCTCAAGGTGTTGCGTCTCGGTGAAGGCCACAGATTCTGCGTGCTCGGTGACTTCTGTGCCCAAATTGGCTGGAAGCACGCCGCGATCGTGAAGGAGCTCGAGGGCAAGCGCGAGGCCGCCGCGTCCGAGTACTGGGCGAAGAAGAAGGATGCCAACATCAAGCGTGCTGCCGCCGTTGCGGCTGCCAACGCGCAGTTGGGTGACCTCCAAGGGCTTATTGAAGCTACCGGTTATTAGATACGCGAATCACTCGGGACGCCGAGCGAGAGAGGTTTCTCGCGCGGCGCCGACTGGTTACGAAAAGCACATCTTTAGCCAAACCCAAACTTAGTGATAAGGATAGACGATCCGTTGTGATAGGAAGGAAGTTCCACTATTAAAAATTTCGCTTATGCATCGTAACTACATGTGACGCGCACGCCACCATACACTCCTCTCTCTCTCGTTCTAAAAACACACACCCACGCTTTATTAGTAGCGGTATTCGCGCACCGTCTTGAAGAAGTGCCCAACGTTTTCTTCGGGCGTACCAACCATGACGCCGTGGCCGAGGTTCATGACGTGCTTCTTGTTACCCGCCTTTTGAATGGTTTCATGCACCTTCTTGGTGATGAAATCTTGCGAGGCAAACAAGTGCAAGGGATCCATGTTCCCTTGTACGGCTTGGTCCATGCCGAGGCGCGCGCGCGCGTCCGCCATGTCGACGGAGCCATCCAAGCTGATGACATCCGCGTTCGTCGTCGCCAAACGCTCCAAGAACCCAGCACTGCCAGAGCTATACAAGATCAACGGCACGTGCGGGTGCGTTTTCTTGCATTCGGCAACGATGCGTTGCAAGTAGGGTAAGCAATACACCGAGAAATCCGCCGGCGAGAATTCGCTCGCCCAAGAATCAAAGATTTGCACCACTTGCGCGCCGCTATCGGCTTGATAGCGCGTGTATTCAATCACAGCATCAGTCAACTTGTTCATCAACGCCTCATACACCTTGGGAGAATCAAACGCCATCTTCTTAATGATCTTATAGTTTGAGCTCGTACCGCCTTCGACGATGTAAGACGCCAACGTAAACGGCGCCCCGCAAAAGCCGAGCACCGTCGCTTCGTTGCCAACTTCATTTCTCAAAATCTTTAACGATTCACCAACAAAAGGCACACTCTTCTCCGGTTCAAGCGGTGTAATCGACTTGATGTCATCCATCTCACGCACGGGGTTAAAGATAATCGGACCCGTGCCCTTGACAATGTCAAACGGCACGTTCATCCCTTGCAACGGCGTCAAGATATCGCTAAACAAAATCACGCCGTCGGGCTTGAACGCCTCGAACGGCTGCAGCGAAATCTCAACCGCCAAATCCACAGTTTCACTAAAACGTGCGATAAAAAACAAAGCGAATCCCTTGTCAGTCATACGGCGGCGACGACGACGACGATGACGACGAAAGAAACTCAACGCGACGCAGCCTCGCGCGAGCGTCAACCTCCAAAAAAGCGATCGCGCGATCGCATCACCCGCCATCGCTCGCGTACCTGCGCTCACGGAACGTCTTGTGCTTGACGCATAAATCCTGGTAGACTTTCATGTATCGCCCGGCTTGTCGCATCATCCAAATCGGCGGTCGTTCGACGTCTTCGCCGCGAATAGCGCGAAGCATGAGCGGGTCCTCGGCGCCCGCGCGCGTGACGACGACGCGGCTGCTGCTGCTGCGCGACGACGCCGACGGCGCGCGTCGGGTCTTCGCGACGACGGATGTCGTGAGCGTGTTCGTGAATTGCGTGCTGAGCATCGTGCGTGCGTCGGCGTGTGCGTATGTGAGGCGCGAGACGATGGGATCGGTGCACAAGTCTATCCACTTTTAACAGATTTTTTTGGCGACGTTGGCGCTTCGCGGATGATGGCGGACGAGGCGAGTGTGTGTGAGAGAAAGCTAGTGTAATGAAAACTAATAGTAGTGTAAATACATTATATCTGTGTGGAGGAGCTAATCATCGTCGTCGTCGTGACGGTGGGACGACGAATGTTTATGCGTTCGGCTCTTTGAGGAGGATTTAGCCGAGCGCGCGCTTTCTTCGACTTCGAGGTCGCGACCAGCCAAGGAAGTCCAACTCGCGTTTTCTTCGTCGTCACCAGCAGCGGCGACGTTCTCGTCGTCGTTGTATTCATCGTTGTCGTCCGAGTGGGACTTGTGTTTGCTATGCGACGACGACGATCTGGACGGAACGCGTTCCGTCGAGTCTTCGGCGAACGATTCGCGCTCTGACGGACGCATGGTGAAGTCATCCGATCCAACCATGAGATTGCTCACATCAAAGTCTGTATCCGCGTCATCGTTCTCCATGTTGTCCATGTCGATATCATCGTCGCTACCCGCGCCGGTTGATGCTCTCGAGAACAAGTCATACGAAATCTTGCCCGTTTTCATGTTCTTGGCGTCGTGCATCGAATACGTCGATCGATGTTGATGCAAGTTATCCTTGGCGTCATCCGCGTACGTCGGCAGTGCACGACCTGTTCGCTTGGCAATCACTTCACGTGGTTCTTCGTAGTACTCAGTCTCGTCGATGTCCTTTGAATCTTCAATCATAAAGGCGTTCTTGTGCACGCTTGGCGGTGTGAGCGCGTCCAACCCGTAGGCGGTGGCCCAGAAAGAACCGTCGTGACGTTGTGAAGCGTACACAACGGGCGCATCCGCAACTGGCGCGACAGGTTGCGCCGGCACTACTTGCACGGGTACTGGCTTGGGGGGCGTAGCCACAGCGTGAGGCTGAGACAGCGGAAGAGCTTGAGCTTGTACCGCTTGTCCTGGGTTGAGTTCCACGTGCACTGGCGCAAACTTGGAATCAGTCTGCGCCGGTTGAGCCTGCTGCGCTGGTTGTTCTACGACCGATTGTACCGGTTGTTCTACGACGATCTGCGGTGGTTTTTCTACGACGGGTTGCGCCGGCTGAGCCGCGCCAGTTTGCGCTGGTTGTTCTACGACCGGTTGTGCCCGATGTTCTACGACGGTCTGCGCCGGTTGAGCCGCGATGGGTCTCGCCGGCTGAGCCGTAGCGACAACTTGTGTAGGATTGAGCTCGACGTGCACAGGAGCAACAGCGCTAGTCGTCGCCACTGGAACAATCGCAGGCTGCCCAGCGACAGGTTGCGCGGCATCTTTGGCGTCTACTCCAAGCGGCACAACATCGGGCGTGATCCTCACATCATTCAGTGGCGCTTCTTCGACAATTGAGCTGGCGCGAACATCAGCCCTGTCGAGAAGCGATGACACGACGCTCATAGTTTTGTCATCTGAAGGAAACTCTGGAGGGTTGCCTAAACTCGCTTGATTGGTAGGCGCACCACCTAGACGTGGCGTCACTGATGTTTGCTCGCCCAATTGCGAGGCCGCCACGCGAGTCTGGTACACATCCATGCTCCAAAAGTTTTCATGCAAACCCGCGCTCGGCATTTTCCAACCCCAGAAAAAGTTCTTTGCGCCCATGGTTTTGAACGCCTTCAATTGGCTCTTGTAAATCGTCTGCGAGACAACCGAGTCACTGCAGCCTTTAGAACTATCGCGATGCGTCGCCAATGACCATTCACCAATGCTAAAATGTTTCACCCCGTACGTCTCTGCCGGGCGCTTGATGCTGCCGATAAACGCAGCCGCCGAGGCGCGCACGCTTTCGGCAATTTTTGGAATAGGATCGGAGCACTTAAACGCACATCCACTCTCACAGCCAGTGTTACCCCAAGCGAGATAGAAGTGGACATCCAAAACGGCCCAATGGTCGAGCTCGGTTTCGTCAAACCACGACGCCATGAGCTTGCCGTATTCATTTTGAGCAATGCCCGCGGTATTCATCAAATTGACGTACAACTTTGGCACCGGGCGCTTCATCGATTCGCGCGGGCGAACCACAATTTCACGGTACATGTAGATTGCTTTCGCCATCCAATTCAACATGACTTCCTTCTTCTCCGGCATCATGTGCGCGGGTTCGTTGAGAAGCGTAAACCCATCGACGAAATCTTTATCGGCTTCAGCCAAATCGTTGTACCACTCGAGCATCTTTCGTGCCGAGTGCAAGCCAAGTATTTGAGTCTTTTCGTTGTCCCAGAACGCCGGTCTATGCGGAAACACTCCGTTGTACGTACCAGCGCTCGAACCTCCGGGCATGTTGTGCATGTCAAGCAAAATCGTCGACCCAGTGACGCGGTGCACAGTGCGCAAGACCGACGTAAGTTCTTTCTTGTCCAAAGACACAAACGCACGATCTTTGTACACGGGATCATGCACGAGCACAGTTGGTTTCTCATCCGTCCCTTGAAACGCGGCCCATGTAATCGGGACGCGCAACGTCTGGTAGCCCAAGCCCTTGATCTTCTCCAAGTCGCTATTCGTAAGGAAATCCGAGCGGTGCGCCGCCAGCGCCTGCACAGCCGCATCTTCACCAAGCTTCTCCACAAGCTTCATCGTGAGTTCACCTTCACTGGCCCATTTAAACCCAAGGGCTTCGCTAGACGTGAACATTGGCGGAAACACCGCGCCTTGCGCCTGGCCTAAATCCGAATCCACGATCGACGTCTCGCCATTCGCGTAAAACCAATCCTCCAACTGAAGCCATCCATTCAAGGCCACACCCGTGGCGTGATCGAACGCCGACCCAGTAAACGCATTCAAATTCGCCGTCTCGTGCACGCCATCCCCGAGCGCCGCACCGACGCTCACCGCGCGCGCGCCACCCACGCTCGCCGCGCGTCCGCACGCGCACGCCACCGCGAACGCCCCCACCGCGAGCACGCACGTCGCCGCCCCGCTCAACCCTCCGCGAACGTGTCTATCGTACGCACTCGACGCCCGTTCGCCCATCGTCGCGCGCGACGACGCACCACACGCGCGCACATCCGCGAACGCGCGAACGCGATCGCGAACACCATCATCCCCGCGTTCAATGTCCTCATCGGTCGCGCGCGCGCTGTGCCGCGCGACGCCTTCCGACGCGGACGTGGACGCCGACGCGCGCGACGACGACGACGACGTCGCCGCGGACGTCGCGCGCCCGAGAAGCGCCGCGCGTTCGCTCATGTCGCCAGCGCGTCGCGCTTTCGCGCGCGCACGTGCGCTCGGTGTGGGTGTTACACGCGGCGGTGGTGTATACATTGGTGGCGTCATCATAAATATTTATCTCCATCGCCAGGAGCGATCGTGTACGTATCTTGTCAGTTTTCCATATATAAAGTGTTCCAGAAAATACGGATTGAGCGAGTGTGTTTTTGTGATTTTGGTCATAGAATGATCGTGATGTGAAGTACGATACGTGGGACCACGGGCGAGTGCGTCCGCGGCGCGCGCCCGTCAGACGTCGTCGATGCGCGCGATCGGGTGCGCGACGGCGACGACGACGGGCCCGGTGCGCGCGTGCACGCGTCGAGCCCTGTGCGTCGGTGGTGGTGAATCTTTCGTTCGCGTCTCGGCGCGGTCGGTGCGGTGGAGCGCGCGTGGAGGTGATTATCGTTTGAATACGTCTGCGAGGACGATGGTGCTGACGGGCGCCGCGCGGGCGTCGACGCGGGCGAGAGCGACGGTGGGCGCGGTGGGCGAACGTCTGATGCATCGGATGTTGTCGAGCACGAGTGCGTCGACGCGAGGAGAGGCGGTGCGCGCGGTGAGTGGGGTGAATTCGATGACGCCGTCGAATGGGAATTCTTCGTGGAAGAATCCGCCGCCGTTGCGAGGGGCGCCGCCGTTACCGCCGGCGCAGAAGAGCGCGACGAACGGTAGGGTAGGGAATTCTTCATCTATGCCACCGCCGATGTCGCGACCTGGCACGATTGGGGGAATCCTACCAGAGGATATCGACGCGGTGTATCATCAAATGCAACATCTCGGGAATAAGTGGGCCGACGCGCACGCCGAGGCGGAAATGTTGGAGGAGGCTAAGAAATGTGTGCTGAGTACGATTACGCTGCACTACATTACCGATGGGGAGACCAAAGCGTCGGCGGAAGTGCGTGCGTACGCGTCGCAGGAGTACCAGGATCACATTAAGAAGATGGTTGAGGCGCGACGCAAGGCGAATGTGTTGAAAATCGAACTCGAATCGACCAAGACGCATCTCAATTTGACGCGCACGTACGAGGCGACGCGCCGTGAAGAGATGAAGATGCTTTAGATGTTTTTAGTAGCTTTCGATTTTTGATGTATGTATCACCTGTCTAAAATTCTACATCGCGTTGAGTCCCAATTTTGAGCTATAGCCGCCGCTCTTCTGTGCTTCGGCGACGAGCTGGACCATCTTCGCCACGCAACCCGCGAGCTGGAGCGGCGTCGCGCAGCCTTCGGCGAATCGCAAGTGCGTGAATCCAATAATGCGTATCAATTCAAGTTTGACAAACTCCGGCATGGCGTTGTCGTCGTAATTCTTGCACACCCGGTACATGGTGCCGATGATGTCAAACACTGAGTATCCGAGGTCGTGCAAAGACTTCAAGCGTCCGTAGGCGTCATCAATGTTACCTTGCAACACAAACGCAAAGCAATCTCGGATGATATTCGGGTGCGGTTGATCGCACACCTTGAATACGTTCTCCTCGTTCACCATTCCAAACCCACAGTGCGTCGACTGCAAATTATTCAACGCCTGTCGCATGTCGCCATCCGCGGTGAACACGATGGCCTCCAATCCCTTGGGCACGTACGTCACCTTTTCTTGCTCCACCACCGTCATCAATCGCTTTAAAATCTGTTCATCCTCCAACCGCGCGAAGCGCACGATGGCGCATCTCGATTGAATCGGCTCGATAATCTTATCGCTCGTGTTACACGCCAACGCGAACCGTGTCGTCGCGCTAAAAATCTCCATCGTCCGTCGCATCGCTTGCTGCGCCGCTGTCGTCATCGAATCCGCCTCGTCTAAAATCACCAATTTCGTACGACCTGGTGGTAACGTCACCTTCTTCTGTGCAAACATCTTAATCTTATTCCTCACCACGTCGATCCCGCGTTCATCCGACGCATTCAGCTCCAACACCGCATCCTTTTGTCGATCACCCAAGAGCTCGCGCGCGAGCACTAAAATCGCCGACGTCTTCCCGCATCCCGGCGGTCCGGAGAAGATTAAATTCGTCATGAACCCAGCGGCAACCATGGCTTTCATGCGCGCCACGGCGTCGACGTTCCCGACTAAATCATCCAGCGTCTTGGGGCGATACTTTTCCACCCAAGGCACGAGATTATCGACTGCGCCGTCGCCGTCACCGCCCGCGGTGGCGGATTTACTCGCCGCGGACATCATCTCGAACGCGTTACGTTTGGTCGCCATCGTGCGCGGCGCGGGCGTGGGCGGACGCGGACGCGAGGTGGCGCGATGTGGCGATCGATGGGACAGTTTTTTGAATTTTCTTCAGCGACAGACGACCGCGCGGGACGCGAACGGGCGCGCGGCGTCATCGCGTCGTGCACGATTGCCGTCGCGTTCGTGGATGACGACGCATCGCTTTGTGACAACGCTATGTTTCTCTATGTGCTACGGGTGAGAGGCTAGGATTGACGACGATGGGCGTCGACGAAGGCGCGCAGGCGCGGAAAGAACGCCGCAAGGTATGCCGGGACGCGAGGCACGTACTCGGGGTGTGCCGATTCTAGCGCCCGTTCGAGGTCGTCTATGGCGATC